>JACDZJ010000244.1_pt1 | contig 20907 bp, 23 predicted proteins | sample 7365721 | NCBI WGS metagenome assembly JACDZJ01 (sample SAMN15143480, study PRJNA637477) | pond metagenome | biome: freshwater wetland ecosystem [ENVO:00000243]; feature: pond [ENVO:00000033]; material: pond water [ENVO:00002228]; isolation source: pond water containing pink berries ... | reverse complement strand
TTGCCGTGGCAAATAACGATTGATCCTTTTCTAGGGGTGCTGAGTAGTTACCAAAATCTTTAAATTGCTTTTATTTAAACTTAAATACCTTCATATCAACAACATTTAATTTACTATCATATTTCTCTAATATTATGGAAAAAACACTTGTGATAATTAAACCCTCTGCTATTGAAAGAGGTTTAATAGGTGAAGTAATTCACCGCTTCGAACGAAAAGGTTTACAATTATGCGGAATGAAAATGATGCAATTGTCCGATGAAATTTTAATTGAACATTACGCCCATTTGGCTCAACGCACATTTTTTAAAAGAATTAAAGATTCAATGATGATAACTCCTGTTATTGTTTGTTGTTGGAAAGGACTTCACTCTGTGCATATTGTTCGTACAATGGCAGGTGTAACCAATGGACGTGAGGCAGCTCAGGGAACTATTCGTGGTGATTTCAGTGTTAGTGTTCAAGAAAACATCGTTCATACATCAGATACCGTTGAAAATGCAAAAATAGAATTAGCCCGTTTTTTCAACGATAATGAAATTTTTGAGTTCGAACAATCGGGGTTGGGTTTTTTATATGCTAATGATGAAATTTAAGTAATAATGCAAAGAAAATTATTTTTAAATTAATCATTATCATTTACTTAATATAATTATAAAATTATCAATTTCTAAATAATTTCAATACTAACCTTGAAAGTTGGAAACAAAATTATTGAAATATCAAAATTCTCATGCCCATTTCTCTAAAAAAAATTCATTCTATATGTTTCTTTTTCCTATCAACATTTGCGGGGCTATCTCAGCATTCCATTTTCTCAATTATTACTAAAAAAGATACCGTCAATATATATCAAGAGATGCTGAATGACCGCACGGATGACTTGATGGAAAATCACACTGCAGAAGATATTTACAACAATATTTGGACAACCGATAAAATTAATCCATATAAAATTCCCATCGATAGTTTACCCGATTCTGTTCGTATCAATTGTGCTAATTTTGTTGTTCCGGTTCCCGGAGCTGTGACTTCGGCGTTTGGACCACGTCGTTATCGGTTTCACTATGGCATTGATTTGAGATTAAACGTTGGAGACTCGGTTCTTTCAGCCTTTACTGGCAAAGTACGTATTATCGATTTTGAAAGTCGTGGTTATGGAAATTATATTGTCATCAGGCACGACAATGGTCTTGAAACGGTGTATGCCCATCTTTCACAAGTTCTAGTAATTCATAATCAAACAATAAAAGCCGGAGAATTGATAGCATTAGGTGGCAATACCGGACATTCAACCGGACCTCATTTGCATTTTGAAACCCGTTATATTGGCAATGCTATCAATCCCGCTAACATCATTGATTTTAATATAGGTTTAGTTCACGATCCAACCTATTTACTAGTTAAAAAGAAATCGTTCTATTTTCAACAAGATATAAAAATAGCGCAGACCTTGAGATATTACAAAGTACGAAAAGGGGATAATTTGTCACAAATTGCAGCACGTAACGGAACAAGTGTAAAAGCATTGTGCAGAGTGAATAGAATCAAACCAAAAACCAATTTAAAACCAGGTCAAAGGTTGAGAATAAGATGAGTTTAGTTCTGATTTCCATAACTGTAAAACATATTGAATACCAACACGCTATGTAAATCTTGGGCAAATACATTGCAAATTGAAATCAAAAAAAACCTAACTGACTGAAAATCAATTAGGGTTTCGCCTTAAAAGTACCCAGAGACGTGCGTATTAAGTGAAATTTGACCATTTTATAACAATTTATACCACAAACTCATTAATGTCTTAAAGATTTATTTTCAATCAATTACTTCAAAATTTAAATTTCAAAAAGTCTCATTCTATATCACTCTTTTTCAGTAAAAGGTGCAAATATGGTGCAAATCGAAATTCTGTCTGAAAACAAATGAAATTTGGTTTTTAAAAGTAATACTAAGTAAGTGTGCTAATATAATGTCGTATTTTGAACGCTAAGTCGCTAAACTTGTCCCGCAAGGCGGGAGTCGCAAAGACGCTAAAAAATACTTGATTTACAATAATTTATATTCGTTGCGACTTTGTGTCTTTGCATCTTTGCGTTAAAAAAAATCTTTTTAAATGGTACATTATATTTTGCCAATTACTTAATTCTTTAAATAGAAAAACAAATTAAAATTATTAGCATTTAATAGGGATCACAATTCTAACCAGTATATATCAAATCAAGTTAGACCATTCAACTTTTCAAGTAAGTGTTTCGTCTTGTTTGATACATAGTTCTATATAGCTCTTTCAGTTCATCCGACAAATATGAATTCGTAATCAATTCTTCAGCCTGTGTATAATCGGCACAGAATTTATCGATTTCTCTTTTTACCATATTCTTTGGTAGACCTAACCTATTTCCAAATTCAGAAAATGTTTCTCCTGTATATATTCCCATTGGGCAAACAGTTTTGTCTCCTTGTTTAAATAGACCTTTTCTGAGAGCAAAAATTGGATCAGAGGGTAAATGGATAATTGTATTTATCAAATCGTATGCTGGAGCTAATTTGAAATCACCATCTGAAGTTTCCAATAATGAGAAATTCTTTAAATGTGCATCTCCATTTGAGAACAGAAAATTAAAAAGCATCAAATCAAAAAACCTTAATAATTCTACTCTTGATGCAGGAACATATTTCTTTACCAATTCAGCAACATCCTCGTAACTAAGAACATCATATTTGAAATCCTTACCTTTATTTTCGGAAGTTAAAACCGCCAATGAAGCAAAGTCTTCCTTCCGATATTTACTTCCATCATTGGCAACATCAAATCGTTTTGTGACAAAAGCCATTTCACCATTCATAAAAAAAGCAAAGACCATTTGCAGCAGTTTCAATTCCATAAACCTGTTCAGCAAGTTGCATCGTCAAATTCTCGTTAGCAGGACTAAAATCTATGTATTGAAAATTAGTCAATTTTGGTTTCAGTAAATAGGTGCCTTGTTCAGTTTCATTTGATAATTCAAAAGCACTATCCCTAAGAACTAAAGAATACTTTGTTTGAACACCCGACAATGACATGTGTTCCTGATTCTTTAGAAAAAGTTCAGTTTCGTCTTTTCTTTCTTCAATAGGATTATAGACAAGAAACGGTGATATATTTTTTCCATCGAATAATCGTTTTCTGGCTATAGGAGAGTAAGTATCATAACCACTTGCTAATGTGGATGGACAATTTTTTAATGTTTCCTTAAATTACATCGGTTTTACAGTTACAGCACCTGCTACATCATGTTGAGCTGTTGCTAATAATATCCCGAAATGATCATTCTCATCAATCCCCAGCATTCGGGACTGAACAATTCTATTACTTCCTTCCGACAACATATTGAAAAAGAACGGGAATAGATATTCTGAACGATATTCCTTTTGTGACTTTGGCAAAGTTAAACTTATAGCTGGTTTGTTGACATTTTCAAAATAATCATTGTCATAGTTGAAAACATACTCTTTTCGGGAAATTTCGGTGAGTTCTCCTGCAAATTCACCGCGAAGATATACTGCAGCTTTTCTCATATTCTAATTTCCTTTGATAATGATTTTAATATCCATCCCAAGAGTGTCAAGTATTTTTGTCAATACATTTACTGATGGATTCGATTCACCTCTTTCAATTTTTGTAAGCGTATTTATACTTACGCCTGCAAGTTCAGCAAGTGTTTTTTGGTCAATTTTAAGCAACTTACGTCGCAATCTAATTTCTTCTCCAATTTTCTTCATAATCTCAATATATTGTGATTTCGGTGCAATATTACAAAATAATTTTAAATAATAAGCATATTTCACAATATATTGTGATTTTCCATGATAAATCATTTTTCTTTCAATTGTAACAATCAATTTTCGCAATATATTGTGATTTTAAAACTGCAGTAAAAGAGTGTTTTATAGGATTCAATTATTATATGTCTTGAAAACCAAAAATAGTTACTTCTGAAATCAATTTCATTTAAAAACAAATGAATCAGAAAAAGGAAAGATATCAATTTATGGTGCAAAAATTGTGCAAATTTACAAACAAAAAACCCTAACTGATTGAAAATCAATTAGGGTTTCGCTTTTTAAGTACCCAGAGCCGGGATCGAACCGGCATGGAAGTGAATCCACTGGTGTTTGAGACCAGCGCGTCTACCAATTCCGCCATCTGGGCAATTGCGGTGCAAAAGTAAGGTTTTTATTTGAACTGTCAAACTGTTTTTTTTTGACACAACTTGAAACTTACTTTTTACAATTTATAACTAAATGAATTTCAAATATTTAGAATGATAAAAAACAAAATATATTTCAATAATTTCTACTTTCTTTCATTTCTTCGTACTTTCATTTCTTCATTCCCTTTTTTGTTTGCCACAAAATCATTACGTTTTCCCGCAAAAATATCGTATCGGTTGTACCAACAGTCCAGCGATCCATTCAGTAATCGTATTCGTTCCGAAGGTTTCAGTCCAATTTTATCCAGACATTCATCGTGCGAACTAATCACCCACACTGTACTTCCGGCAAATTTATGTTTTATGGTTGTACCCAGCGAGGCGTACATTCCGTAAATATCATCCGATGTAATACGCTCACCATAAGGTGGATTGGTTACAATAAAACAGTTTTCGGCAGGTGCTTCCAACTTCTGAACCGGCATTAGTTGTAATTCAATATATTTACTCAAACCTGTACTTTTCACATTTTGTTCGGCAATTTTGATGGCGCGTGGCGAATTATCAGAGCCATAAATTTTAAAATCGAAAGGTCGCTCATAACTGTCATCATTGTATAAAGTATCGAAAAGTTCTTCATCGAAATCGTGCCATTTCTCGAAAGCAAACGATGAACGATAAATTCCGGGTGGAATGTTAAGTGCAATCAAAGCAGCTTCAATAAGCAATGTACCCGAGCCACACATAGGATCAAGAAAGTTTGTTTGTCCTTTCCAACCTGCCATAAGCAACATTCCGGCTGCCAATGCTTCGTTAAGTGGCGCTTCTGTTTGTGCTATACGGTATCCGCGTTTGTGAAGCGATTCGCCCGAACTATCCAACGAAAGTGTACATTTTTTATCGGCAATGTGAATGTTTATCATCATTTGCGGACTATCAATCCGAACCGAAGGTCTTCGATCAAATTTTTCGGTAAACCAATCAACTATGGCATCTTTCACACGATAAGCCACAAATTTGGAATGACGAAATTCTTCGGAGTAAACAGTAGAATCAACTGCAAAAGTGCTGTCAACTGTCATATAATCAATCCAGTTGACTTTTTTCACTTGTTCGTAAACTTGATCCGGATTTGATGCTTCGAAAGTCAAAATTGGTTTCAGAATACGCGATGCAGTCCGACAACACAAGTTTGCTTTATAGAGTAAAGCTTGTTCTCCAGTAAAACTCACGGCACGCCGTTGAAGCTGTACATTATTTGCACCAATATTTACCAATTCTGTTGCCAATACTTCTTCTAACCCACGAAAGGTTTTTGCTAACATTTCAAATTCCATAAGATACTAAATTTAGTCCCCTAATCCCCAGATGGGGGATTTTAAGACTTTGTTTATTTTTGCTTTTAAGAAAAGTATTAATAATCTGAGTTCCCCTTCGGGTGATTATGGGGCTTCATCTTTTTTGTGCCAATTTTGCTCCAGCAGGCACATCCGTATCCACCCAAAGATTACCACCAATTACTGCACCTGTCCCAACGGAAATGCTACCAAGAATGGTGGAATTGGAATAAATTATAACATTATCGCCAATATGTGGATGTCGGTCAATTCCCTTTATCGGATTACCATTTTTATCCAACGGAAAGCTTTTTGCTCCTAAAGTAACACCCTGATACATTTTTACATTGTTACCAATTACTGCAGTTTCACCAATTACAACACCAGTTCCGTGATCTATTGTAAAATAATCACCAATTGTAGCGCAGGGATGAATGTCGATACCTGTTTCAGAATGTGCCATTTCTGTTATAATTCGTGGAATAAGCGGAACATCCAATTTCAACAAAGCGTGAGCAATACGGTAATTGCTGATTGCCCGAATACTTGGATAGCAAAAAATCACTTCACCAAAACTTTTGGCTGCAGGATCACCATTATAAGCTGCAATTACATCTGTATGTAGTTTTTCGCGAATTTTTGGCAATTGTAAAACAAAATTAGTTGCAGTTTCATTGGCAATTCTATCTACTTCCTCGATATTTTGTGCATCTAACGGACAATTGAAGCAAATGCCGGCTCTGATTTGTTGTTCTAATAAAAAATGCAACTTATCTACATTCACACCAATATGATACATCATGGTTTGTGCATTTACAGCTGCATCGCCAAAATATCCTGGGAACAAAATAGAGCGTGCTAATTGTACAATTTCAAGTAATACTAGTGTTGATGGCATATTGTCATTTGTACCGTTAATATGGCAAACATCTTGAAAACCATCAGTTTCAGAAAGTTTTTTTATAGTTTCAATCAAATTCTTATTCATTGGAGACATTGTAAGTTATAATTTTTAAAACTGTTTGTTTTCTATAGCAGCAATTGCATTATTCAAACGTTCATCATCAATTCCGGTAACAACAAAATAGGGTTTAACCATTTTTTTAATTTCAGCTTTGTACCATTTAAAAAAGAATTCACGATTTTCGCAATGCTCGCGAACTGTATCAAATACCCAAGGTAAATCGGGGGCACAAAGCAGATAGAAATCGAAAAAACCAAATTTCATCCGTTCTCTTAGAAATACGGGAATTTTACCGTATTTATATTCAAACCACACTTTGGTAATAATCAAATCGGTATCGAAAAACACATAATCTTCGCTTTGATCAGTTTTATATTCGTAATATTTTTCTTGTTCAATTTGTTTCAACGCTATTTTGCAAACATCATCGTAAGTGTATGGTATTCTGAGTTTTTCAATGTATTCACGAGCATATTCCGGAACCCAAGACACTTTATAATGTTCCGCAAGAAGTTGAGTTAACACAGATTTTCCGGTAGATTCGGGACCAAGAATAGCGATTTTTATCATGAAATAAGCCCCCTAGCCCCCGAAAGGGGAATAGTTTCTAATTTTTTTATTATCTTTGGTGCAAAAAAATATGTGCAAATTTACGATAATTATTCTGCTTTGCAGTACTTTTTCTATATTTAGTACACAAGTTTCGGCTCAGAATATTGATATTGACCTGTTAAAAAGCATTAATGGATCAACTTCAACTACACTACGTATCTATTCCAGGTTTATTTCTAACTCTACCACTGTGGTTGCTATTTCAACACCTGTCGTTATGGGATTTGTTGCTTTTATCGAAAAAGACGTCGATTTGCTAAAAAATGCGTTGTATTTGGGTGCCAACATTGGTGTTGACGGTGTGTTGACTTATGGGTTAAAACATGGAATTGGAAGGCCAAGACCTTATATTACTTATCCAACAATCATAACAGCCTACGAAACTCAAACGTCTCTTTCATTTCCTTCGGGTCATACTTCATTGGCATTTACTACCGCCACTGCCCTGAGCATTAAATATCCAAAATGGTATGTAATTGCACCCAGTTATTTTTGGGCATGTTCGGTTGGTTTTTCACGTATGAATCTGGGCGTTCATTATCCTTCAGATGTGTTGGCAGGAGCATTTCTTGGTGCCGGAAGTGCCTATATTACCTACAAAATCAATGAATGGTTTTGGAAAAAACATGGGAATAAAAAATTGAAAAAATTGCAAGCAAATTTATAATCTTGAAGAATAAACAATCTGTAGAAAAAATAATGTTTGAAGACGCAAATGCATTTTCAAATCTTACAATCTTAAAATTTCCCTATCGTCTTTTTCCACTGCCGATAACCAATTACTGCCATAATTATATAAATAACAAAAAGAAGAGCAGTTGGAAACAATCCTTTATAAATAAACATTCCGACTAATAAACCGTCGGCAACTATCCAAAGCAACCAGTTCTCGATCACTTTGCGTGCCAACATCCAGGTAGCCACTACACTCAAAGCGGTAGTAAACGAATCACCAAGGGGAAAAGGTGAATCGGTAAAACGCACTAAAATAAAATAATAAAAACAAAAAACAAAAACGAATATCAGCCCCAGATATATTGACATACACTTTGAAATATAAATAACAGGTATCTCATACCCCGTATTTTGTTTGCCTAATTTCCATTTTATCCAACCGTAAACACTTACCATCAAATAATAAAACTGAAGTGTCATGTCAGCATAAAATTTACTTTGAAAAAAAACTACCACATACATTGCCGAGCACAAGAATCCGAAAATCCATAAACTAATCTTTTGCTTTATAGAAAGATACAAGTAAATCAGACTCAGAATTGCACCGGTTATTTCAATCCAGTTGGTTTGAAGGTAAGTTACCATGTTTCGGGTTTTGCGTTTAAGATTTCGCGTTTCGCGTTTCCTTAACATGAAACACGGAACATAGAACACGAAACATTAAACTATTTCAATATCATCTCGTAAGCACCCGGAGTTTGCAAAATTTGAATGGCTTTCAACAAAGATTCATTTTCAGCATCCATGATTTGGTAATATTCATTCATGTCCCACAAATCGCGTGCTACCAAAGCTTTCAATTGAAGTTTGATCAACGGTTTGGATATGGCATACTGAATAGAATCGATCTTTATTTTTACAGTGTCGGCTGCATTTACCAATTGATTTAACATGGCTTCGCTAACTTCGTATTCTATTTTGAATTTTTCAAATGAACTGTAAATCTTTTTTAGTTCAGTACGGTTTTTATCGATATACATTAATGAGACTTTATTTACGATACCACGAGCAACTAATTTTCGGTGATAATTGGTAAATCGGGTTGTATCCAATGGAACAAAAATGTCAGGCATAATGCCACCGCCACCATAAACAGTGCGTTTTAGGTTGAGTGTTTGATATTTCAATGAATCAGGAAAATGAATGCTGTCGGCATGTAATAATTCGCCTTTGTTAAAGCGATTTACCAAATCGAGTTCATATTTATCTTTTCCATCTTTATACGGTTTTTGAATACAACGTCCTGTTGGTGTATAATAACGAGCTGTAGTCAGACGCATCATCGAACCGTCAATCAATGGAAACTGGCGCTGAACCAAACCTTTACCAAAAGACCTACGACCTACTATAATTGCACGATCCCAATCCTGAAGAGCTCCCGATACAATTTCGCTTGCAGAAGCAGAGTATTCATCAATCAAAACAATTATTTTTCCGGTTTCATACTTCCCAATGGCTGTGGATTCTGCCACCGTTTTTGGTTGATTCAGTCCTTGGGTATATACAATCAGCTTATTTGTACTCAAAAATTCGTCGGCTAGCTGAATTGCGGTGTTCAAATATCCACCACCATTTCCTTGCAAACTGAGAATCAGTTGTTTCATCCCTTTTTTTTGCAAATTAGCAAATGCATTTTTGAACTCTTCGTCCGTAGTACTACCAAAGCTATTAATCTTGATATATCCAATATCCTTACCAATCATATAAGTTGCATCTACACTGTGAACGGGTATTTTGTCACGAATAATGGAAAACTCCATCAATTCTGATTTTCCACTCCTGAGAATTTTTACAGTAACTTCGGTGCCTTTTGGTCCACGCAAACGTTTCAAAATTCCCGAGTTTTGAATTTTCACACCAGCAATCAATTCATTACCAATATAAATTATACGGTCGCCGGGCAAAACTCCCACTTTTTCGGCTGGACAACCGGCAATAGTTTGGGCAACAAGAAGTGTATCGTCTAGTATCTGAAATTGAATTCCAACACCTTCAAAACTACCTTCGAGCGGTTCATTTACACGTTCTACTTCTTCTTTTGGAATATAAGATGAGTGTGGATCTAAGTCTTTTAATATAGCTGTAAGTGCTGTTTCAACTAATTTTTTTTCATTGACACTGTCAACATATAAGTTTGAAATTGCGGTAAGTGCATTTGTCAACTTTCGTTGTTGCACTGATGTAAATCCTTGTGCAAAAAGAATTGGAGTTAAAACGCAGAAAAGCAGAAAAATCATTATTTTTTTCATATTCAAAATTCGTATAATTTTTAAGGCGCAAAGATACAATAATTTATAGTACCAGTTTAATGGCGTTATATTTAATAAAGAGATTGAAAGATAATTTTAACAGTAAATCAAGCTATTTGTTGGCAATAAAATTATTAAGTAGATTTCTTACTGCTATTAATTCATTTTCGGAGCAACCTTTGACATGTGCGATTTTTTTATAAATATTACTAATCTGTAATTTGCTTTCATCTGTTTCAATAAAAAGTTTTGATAAAGGTGTAATGCGAACGCTTTCGGGATTAAAATGTTCGCCATACGATAAAGAAAAATCTAATTTCAATGCATGTAGAGCTAATTCTGGTTTACCTCCGAACCCATGAATCATCCAAAGTTGACGTGGATTCCACTTCTTTCTCAATTCAAAAAGTTCGTTGAAATATCCTACGCAATGAATTATCAATGGTTTTTCCAATTTTTCGGACAATGAAATTTGCCGTTCAAAAACTGCTATTTGTGTGTTAAAGTTTATTTTACTATTTTTGTCCAACCCACATTCTCCAATTACAACCACTTGTTTATTTTTAGTCCAATTTTCTAATTGACTAAAATTTTCAACAGAACATTCATCGGCTGAACATGGATGAAAACCCACCGAGAATAAACCTTTTTGTCCGGTCGAAAAAACATTTTCTGCTTCGGAAAATGATAAATTTCTAACCGACTGCACATTAGAACTTGGTAATTTATGCGTATGAATATCAACAAACATTGATGAAATTATTTATGAATTTTTGTACAAAGATAATCATTAGGATGTAAAAATCTTTTTTTGATGAAGAAATGAAAATTCTAAACTATACGGAAAATTATTAATTTTTGATTATTTCTGATTCCTGATTAAAATTCCCAATGAAAACACGTATCTTTGCACTCCGATTTTGAAATTTAAATATTTACTCAAAACAATATGAACAAAACAGAATTATTCAGCACTTTACCTTACAAAGTAGCCGATATGAATTTGGCTGAATTTGGTCGAAAAGAAATTGAATTAGCCGAAAAAGAAATGCCCGGCTTGATGGCATTACGTGCTAAATTTGGTGTAAAAAAGCCATTAAAAGGTGCTCGCATCATGGGTTCACTTCACATGACCATTCAAACTGCCGTACTGATTGAAACACTTGTTGAGCTTGGTGCCCAAGTACGTTGGTGCAGTTGCAATATTTATTCCACACAAGATCATGCTGCTGCCGGAATTGCTGCCGCAGGTGTTCCAGTTTATGCATGGAAAGGCGAAACACTAGAAGAGTATTGGTGGTGTACGCTTCAGGCATTGATTTTTGATGGACACAAAGGACCAAACCTAATTGTGGACGATGGTGGCGATGCTACTATGATGATTCATGTGGGAGTGGCTGCCGAAAAAAATACAACAACATTGGAGAAAAAGGCAGATGGCGAAGACGAACGTTTGTTGTACGCCATTTTGAAAAATGTACTAAAAGATGATAATGGAATTTGGACACGCATAATTCCTGAACTTCGTGGCGTTTCGGAAGAAACCACCACCGGTGTTCATCGCTTATACCAAATGTTGGAAGAAGGTTCATTGTTATTCCCTGCTTTCAATGTAAATGACTCAGTAACAAAATCAAAATTTGATAATTTATATGGCTGTCGCGAATCATTAGCCGACGGAATTAAACGTGCAACAGATGTTATGCTAGCTGGAAAAGTTGTGGTTGTATGTGGTTATGGTGATGTGGGAAAAGGTTGCGCCAAATCAATGTTGGCTTATGGAGCTCGCGTTATAGTAACCGAAATTGATCCTATTTGTGCCCTTCAGGCTTCGATGGAAGGTTTTAAAGTTACAACAATCGAAGATGCGCTTGCTGAAGGTAATCTTTATGTTACAACTACTGGAAACCGTGATATTATCAGGATTGAACACATCGAAAAAATGAAAGATGGTGCTATTGTATGTAATATCGGACACTTCGATAATGAAATTCAGGTTGAAAAACTAAAACAATATCCGGGCATAAAACTCGTGAACATCAAACCACAACTTGATAAATATGTTTTCCCTGATGGACACGGTATTTTGTTATTGGCTGATGGTCGTTTGGTGAATTTAGGTTGTGCTACCGGTCATCCATCGTTTGTAATGAGCAATTCGTTCACCAATCAAACTTTGGCACAAATTGAGTTATTTACGAAAGATTATGCTATTAATGTTTATCGTTTGCCAAAGTATTTAGATGAAGAAGTAGCTCGTTTACATCTGGAGCAATTGGGCGTAAAACTAACTGAATTAACTCCTGAACAAGCTGCATATATTGGCGTAAATGCCAATGGACCTTATAAACCGGAACATTATCGGTATTAAAAAGGCAAAACTGCAATTTTTAACTAAAACAGACCAACTTAATTTTCATTAAGTTGGTCTGTTTTAGTTTTGAGATAAATTGATCCCTTTTGCTCTTACTATTCTTTTTGAATTACCCGATGAAAATACAGTCAAATTATTTATGGCTTATTGTGCCACTACCACTTATTCGTTTTTCTATTTTAGGATTTCCTGAATAACTAATATCACCACTTCCTGTAATAGTTGCATTTAAGTTATTTTCGGCATACACTTTAATATCTCCGCTACCTGAAAGTTTGCAATCTACGTTTTGTGATTGAAGGTTTAACAGTTTAATTTCACCACTGCCCGATAATTCGATATTTGTACTTTGAGCTTTCCCATTTAACTGAATATCACCACTTCCAGGAATTTTAAGTTTTAAATTACGATAGTTATCATTCGTTGATGACAAGATGTCGCCACTACCCGAAATGGCTAATTCGCTGATAGTATTTATGTTGCTTAATACAACTTCGCCACTGCCTGAAATATAAACAGAATAAAATGCACCCGGAATCGTAATTTTTATTTTGGCTTTGCTGTTATTTAACGATACAGAATGTTTTACACCAACTTTGAGTTTGTTCTCTGTAACTGTTAGTTCGTGCGAATCAATCAGATTTTCATAATCGCTTAGTACAACTGAGAAATTAGCTCCTTTGCTAATCTCGATATCTGCCGATGACATTAATTGTAATCCGGTAAAAGGAGATACATTTATGGTTTTCGAAACAATTTTTCCAGAACCTCTTAACGAGATAGCAGAAAGATTCGGCACTGTTACTAACAATGCAACTAAAAAACATGTAAGTTTAAATGACTTTGTTCTCATGATTTTAAAAATTTTTGAATTTATAGTAGTTTTTATAATAACATAAAAACATGAATTTTATTATATCTAGAAGTAATTATTTTGTAAAATTTTATTCATTGTCAGTTTGCTTGAAATTTTGACAGTTTTGGATTTTATTGAATAACTTGCTGATACCTTATCTATATATTCTTCCTTTTAAATTTAAAATATCAATCTTCATTTGCAAAATTATTATTATATTTGCAAATCAAAGAATTTCAACACCGATTGTAGCGACAATCCGTTGAAAATTCTCATTACATACTAAAATAACGAAAGCGTTTTAAATATTATCCTGTTCTGAAATCTCGACAATTTCATGTACAACTGGATGATAGCAACAAACGCTCCATGTCTATATCTATAGGCGTGGGGCTGTTGCTTATCATAGTTGTACGGGAGTCGAGACCCTCAGGACAATGATAAGTTTAACAGTTCCCACGCTTTTTTTATGTTTAACACTGAACTAGGGGAACGGGGAAGTCCGGAATTATTCAACTAATTTCAACTAAAATATAAAAAGTAGAATGCAAAAGTATGAAAAAGAAGAGTTGAAAGAAGGTTATATAGTTGATTTTATTTCTAATGAGCAGGTTAAGGCGACACCGGAAGAAATAGAAGCTGTACAAGTTTTTTCAAGACAACTTGTTGAAGATTATGGTTATTCGAAAGACCAAATTCAAACTAGACCGCAATATCGTGTAAAAGCAAATCCATCTGATACTTTAAAATCTTATCCCCTAGATATTATTGTGTTTTCAAACAGTACTAAAATTGATAGTAATGAATACATAATCATTGAGTGTAAAAAGAAAACAAGGAGAGATGGAATTACACAATTACAAGATTATTTGAAATTTTCAAATGCGTATATTGGTGTTTGGTTCAATGGCAATGAAAGACTATTCTTAAAAAAGATTGAATCAAAAGGGAAAGTCCATTTTGAAGAGATACCAAATATTCCAAACCAAGGTCAAAGACTTGAAGATATTGGAAAATTCAAAAGAAAAGATCTAAAACCGACCCACAATCTAAAAGTGATATTTAACTCAATCCGAAACCATTTGGCAGGAAATGCAACAGGGACAGGGCGGGATGAAATTATTGCTCAACAATTAATTAACCTTATTTTTTGTAAAATTTACGATGAGAGATTCACAAGAAAAGATGAAGATGTTTCATTCAGGGTTGGAGTTGAAGAAGCTGGGAAAATAGTTAAAGACCGAATAATAGAAATTTTCGAAAAAGTCAAAACAAAATATAGTGAAGTAATTGAAGTTGCTGACAGTATTAATCTCGATGCAGAAAGCATTAAATATGTTGTTGGTGAACTTCAAGATTTTTGTTTAATTGAAAGTGAAAGAGATATAATTGCCGATGCATTTGAAACGTTTATTGGTTACTCTTTAAAAGGTGCTCAAGGTCAATTTTTCACACCAAGAAATGTTATAAAATTAATGGTTGAGTTAATTAATCCTCAACCGAATGAATTACTAATTGACCCAGCATGTGGAACTGGTGGTTTCTTGGTGGAAAGTTTAAGACATATTTGGAAAGTACTTGATAAAAAAGCAATAGATTATGGTTGGAGTGAACTTGCATTGAATGAAGAAAAATTATCCTCAGCAATAAAATGTATTAAAGGGTTAGAGAAAGATGATTTTTTAAGCAAAGTTGCAAAAGCCTATATGGCTATTCTAGGAGATGGCAAAGGTGGAATATTTTGCGAAGATAGTTTAAAACTTCCATCAGACTGGAAATCTACAACAAGACAACAAATAGATTTAGATAAATTTGATGTTCTATTGGCTAATCCACCTTTTGGGAAAGATATTAAAGTAAAAGGAGAAGAAAAGTTAAAACAGTTTGATTTGGCTTATAACTGGGAAAAAGAAAAAATACTTATTCCAGAACAAATAAAATAAAAAAAGAGGAAACTATTCAAATTCTATTTATCGAACGCTCTTTGAAATTATTAAAAGATGGCGGAAGAATGGGAATAGTTTTACCGGAAACATTCTTTCATGCACCTAAATCTAGGTACGTTTTGCATTATATGCTTAAAAATAACAATGTAACATGGATGTTGGATTTACCTCATAACACTTTTAGACCTCATAACAATGCAAAATGTGTTGTCATTGTACTTGAGAAAAATACACCACAGCAAGATGAAATAAATATGGCTATTGCAGAAGAAATTGGACACGACCATCAAGGAAAAGAAATATATCGTTGGGATTATCTTAAGAAAGAAACAAATAAAACACAACACAACTTTGGGACGATATACCTCTCATATTAGAGGAATTAGACAATAAAAACTTTTCAAAATACTGTTTCAAAATAAAAAGTAAGACTGCAATTTCTAAAAATATATTTGTCCCACGTTATTATTGGCAAAATAAACTTAAAGAAATTGAAAGAATAGCTAAAGCTCAAAATCTAGAACTTGTACCAATCAAGGAGTTAATCAGAAAAGGAATTATCACTTCTTTTGATGGACATGGTTCTCCTCCAGCAGAATATAAAGGAAAGGGAGATATACCTTACATCAGAGTAAAGGACATAGTAAATTGGGAAGTTTATAAAGATCCAACTGCAAAAATCACTTTAGATATTTATCTTGAAAAGAAAGGAAAAAATAAAAATCTTGAAGCTGGTGATGTTGTTTATGTACGACGTGGAAGTTATAGAATTGGAAGTGTTGCAATGGTGTCGCCATTTGATAAGGAGGCTTTATATACGAGAGAAATATTGATTTTACGTGTAACAGATGATGAAAATGAGTATGGTTTAAATCCATATTATTTATTGTATTTGTTGTCTCATAAGTTAACCCATTTACAAGCTAAAAACAAAATTTTGATTGAAACAACTTTGCCAAATATTGCCGAACGTTGGAAAGAATTAATGTTACCTATTGATATAGACAAAAGACAAAGAGAGTTTATAACAAACAAAATAAAAGAAGTTATAACAAGTAAATGGGATGCTATAGAAAAAATTGATATATTAAAATTAGAATTAGGCGATCTAGTGACTTAAAAAAATAATTGGTAATTCTATAGCACTTCTCAAAACGTACCAATACAACTATTTCAGTTTTAACTATAACAACTTAAAACGGACTCAGCTCAATAGCAAGTCCGTTTTTTATGTGTAAAGGGCACGAGTTAATTTGGAAATTTCATCCCAAAAGTTGCAGATTATTGCAACTTTATATATCTTTGCCACATGAAACGAACAATACAGGCATTCGTTGATTATTACGACCTATTTATGGATACGCTATCTGCACCCGAAAAGATGAAGGTACACTATATCCTCGATATGTTGAAAATACAAGAACGAATTAGCACAAAATTTGTAAAACATATTCAAGACGGGCTGTTTGAGCTACGTGTAGAATAAAATAGCAATATTTTTCGCCTGTTTTTCATATTCGACGATGGACAAATTGTAGTATAATTTAATGGATTTCAAAAGAAAACACAAAAAACACCACAAAAAGAAATAACAAAAGCATTAAAAATAAGGGAGGAGTATTATGAATACAAAAGAACAAAAACCAATGCTTAAAAACATTGATGCCTAATTGGACGAGCTTTATGGAAAAGAAGGAACGCCACAAAGAGAAGCTTTTTGGCGTGATGCCTACGCATATTGCGCTGGTCAAGTGATACACGAAATGCGAAAAGAAGAAAAAATAACGCAACAGGAACTTGCCATGCGTATTGGTGCAAATAAAAGTTATATTTCACGCATCGAAAAAGGACTTATTGAACCATCAGTAGGTACATTCTATCGAATTATCAACGCATTAGGTTTGAGCATCGAAATAAATAAACCATTGGCATAATAATCTACACCCGCTTGTGCGCTGTTTGCAACGTGTGCCAACAAACTTGGTCTTTGTATCTTTCAGTTTTAGCATAAACCCAAAACGGACTTACCTCAATGGCAAGTCCGTTTTTGTTATTTATATCCTTCACACAGCCAGTCAATTACCGATATTTCATTTATTATTTTTGTCTCAAATGTGTGTTGTTGGGCTTCACGAAAACTCAATAACGTTAGTTTTTGACAATTTGTTTTATCGGCACCTTTTAGCAATGCGTTGATTTCTCTTTTCAAAGTTTTGGAAGTTTCTATATCGGTTGTAACTTGAATTAATTCAATTACTTTGTTGTTATTGCAGAGTACAAAATCAATTTCAAAGCCATCCCTGAAATAGTAAATATCAAAATGTAGGTATTTTTTTCGCCTCAAAAGTTCGAGGAACACGATATTTTCAACATTCCATCCTATACTTTCTGATGTCAAATTATTTTCTTTGGTTGCAAATAAAGCTGTATCAATCAAATAGGCTTTTTCGTTACGAATACGTTCTTTCGCTTTGTAGGAGAATTTATTTAGAGCCACAATTAAGTACGTCTGACGGAGATAACTGATATAATTTTGAGCGGTATGTGTGCTTTTAATGCCGAACAACTTTGCAATACTTTCATAATTCAGCTCCTGTGCAAAATTTGAAATCAGGTAGTTCGTCAATTTTACCAATGTGTCAATATATCTGATATTGTATCTTTTACGAATATCATTCATTACTATATTATTTACCAAACGTTGTATATAGCCCTTCTTATCTTTTAAATTATATAATTCTGGAAATCCTCCATGTATTATATATTCTTTAAATGCATTTTTGCGAAAGGCTATTTCATAAGTATTTATGGCATTAATATTTATATTTTTGAACTGAAGAAATTCCGCAAATGAAAATGGAAATAATTCAATTTGATTGTATCTTCCTGTTAAATAGGTGCTAAGTTCACTGCTGAGTAATTTTGCATTAGAGCCGGTAATAACCAATTGTAGCTTTTGCCGTAATAATCTGTTTACAAACAAATCCCATCCTTTCACATTCTGAATTTCATCTAAAAACAAATATTTAAACTCACCATAAACCATTAATAATGCTTCAAATAACGCATCAAATTGTGAAGCATCAATACCCAAAAGTCTTTCATCATCAAAATTGAGATAGGCATATTTCTCTTTCTGTTGCAATAAAACTTTATGACACAAGGTTGATTTACCACATCGTCGTACACCTATAACTATTTGTGCAAGTGGACTTTCTAACTCAAACAGTTCTTCTTCTTTTCTGTGACACAACTTCGATATATCTATTCTTTTAATTTCCAGTTGTTGGTCAGCAATTATTTTTTGAAATATATTCAGTTCCATAATGACTTATATTGTTGTAATTCAGAATACAAATATAATAAAGTTTTATTATTATTGCACTATTTATATTATTATATTTATTATTAATGCATTATTATAGTTAAATATATAATTATTACTGCACTATTAAAGTAAAAAAATGCAACCACTAGCTGGTGCACTTTTGCAAAGTGTGTCAACAACAAACTTAGTCATTGTATCTTCCAGCATTAGCATAAAACCAAAACGAACTTACCAACAAGGCAAGTCCGTTTTGGTTATCTTCAAGTAATATAAATCAAGCAATTGGTTTTACTATTTCAATTCGCATTCCCAAAGCCGAAATTAGACGATAGAAAGCTCCTACGCTAGGCGAAATAGCTCCATTCTCAATGCGTGAAATATATGATTTGGTAGTTCCTGTACGATGTGCTAATTCTGATTGTGTTATTTTTGCTTCTTTGCGTGCTTCTTGCATTACCAAACCTGAATATAAATTGTATGCATTCTGTTCAAAAATGGTTCTTTCTGGCGTTCCATCAGCACCATATTTTTGGTCTAAAACTTCGCTATAGTTTTTTATTTTGTTGTCGTTTGTAGTCATAATATTCATTTTTATTTTTATTGCTTTTTCAATTTCACTAAGTGGTGTTTTTTGTGATTTTTTCTGAAATACATTAAATAGAACTACTATTTTATCTTCATCAAAAACAAAGAATACCCTGTAAATATTTGAGTTATACTCAATCCTAAGTTCATAAACCCCTTCTCTGATTGCTTTGATAAACTTTATTGGTAATCTATCTTGAGTTCTTAACAAGGTTAATAAATAGTCTACTTTTTGTTGCTCCTTATCCGTTAATCCTTCTATAAAATCCTCAAAATATCCTCCAAAAGTGATAATAGTTCGTTTCATGGTACAAAGATATGAAATGTTTAATGATATTGAAACTTTAAGCATGAGAATTTTTCAAAAAAAATTAAAAGCGGACTCACCTCAATAGCAAGTCCGTTTTTTCTTACAGTAAAAAATCCTCTACATTGTCCCTGTGAATATTTTTTAAGTCAGTTTCGGGATAAGCATGCATAAAAGTTATTGGCTTTCGGAATTTGCCCTCAGGATTCCATTTGAATTCGTATGCCGATAATTTTCCATTACGTTCTTCCAGATAGTCAATTTCATTTTGTTGCTTGGTTCGCCAAAACCAAATATTTGGAAATTGCATGTTGTAATGCAGGTATTTTTTACGTTCCGATATAACAAAATTTTCCCACAGAGCACCGGTGTCTATTCGGTTTTCAATTTGTGCAAAATTGGAAATCAATACATTACGAACCCCATTATCGTAAAAGTAGATTTTTCTGGAGAATTTCAACTCATTGCGCAGATTACGGCTAAATGAACCTAAGCGGAAAATAATATAAGATTGTTCAAGCACCATTATGTATTTTTCTACTGTCTTGGCATCCAGTCCGCACAATTGTGATAGTTCTGAGTAGGGAACCTGCGAACCAACCTGATAGGCAATAGCCTGAAGCAATTTAATCAGTTTATCCGGCTTTTTAATTTGTTCTAAACGTAAAATATCTTTGTACAAATAGCTATTAGAAAGTTGTCGGAGTACGATTTCCTCACTACCTTGTTGTGTTACTATTTCAGGATAATAGCCATAAACAAGCCTGTGAGGTATCAGGCGTTTTTCTTCGAGCAACCCGTGATGTTGTACCATTTCGCCAAATGATAATGGAAACATAGTATATTCCCATTTCCTTCCGGTTAAGGGTTCATTCAAATGGTTGGCTAATTCAAATGAAGCACTGCCAGTCACAATCAATTGATATTCAGGCAGCATATCTGTGATTAACTTTAATCGCAAGCCAATATCAGCAATTTGCTGCGCCTCATCAACAACGATAATCTTTTTATTGCCAAATATGGCTTTGAATCGCGTTGAAGACATATCTTTAAATAGATTCTGAATGTCTGTTTCATCTCCATTTAGCCACAAAAGTGTATCGTTATTTAGAAACATATTTTTAATCAGGGTTGTTTTACCAACCTGACGTGCCCCTAAAATAATTATTGCTTTGCCTGAAAACAGATTATTTTCTATACTATTTGCAAGTGTTCTGAATATCATAAGTTGTAAATTTGTCGTCAAAGATACGATGATTAATATGAAATAACAAACATAAAAATAACTTATCGGGAATTAATTCCAAATAAGTTATTACTTATCAGGAATTGAATCCGCAAAAGTAAATTATTTCTACAGTCAATCTAATTAGAGTGTGTTTATAAAGTCCTATATTTTTTGCTCGATTTTATAAAAA
>JACDZJ010000243.1_pt1 | contig 21203 bp, 22 predicted proteins | sample 7365721 | NCBI WGS metagenome assembly JACDZJ01 (sample SAMN15143480, study PRJNA637477) | pond metagenome | biome: freshwater wetland ecosystem [ENVO:00000243]; feature: pond [ENVO:00000033]; material: pond water [ENVO:00002228]; isolation source: pond water containing pink berries ... | reverse complement strand
ACCAAATGATGATTTGAGCAAATTAACCGCATTTATATAAGTCGCTTATTATAGTAATAGGTTTGATTTAAATCCAACATTAAATAACCGTGAGCTTTTACCATAGTTTTTCGATATTCCGAGAAATAAATCTGCATTATTTGGTGAGTCTGGTATTGTACCGTACGATTTGCTTTGAAGCCAAAACGGAGAATATGTTCCGGTTGATGTAACTCCCGACAATTCTACATCGTACTTTATAGTATCGTTCTGCGCATGTATCAAAAAAGGGAGTGATATAAGAAGTAAGAAAATTATTAATTTTTTTTCAAACATTTATGTAGAATTAGAGCAATTGTAAATTGTAAGTCAATGAATTGAAAATGAATTCACGGTTTAAAACTCCAAAAATCATTCAGAATATTTGTGTCATTTTCCCCGAAACCTATGTAACCTTTTCCATTTATGATGAAGCAGATTGAGTTTTCACGTCCACCATTTGGTATATTTCCTCTAATATACCACACATTTCTGTCCATATCGTATTCGATAATATCTGATTTAACATGTCCACCGGTTAGATTTCCACCAAAACAGCGTCCGGTTGAGACAAAAAAACGATTATCAATGCTCAAGGCAACAGCATTCTCACGACCCGAATCGGGCATAGATTTGCGTTTAGTCCAAGTGTCAGTTTCAGGAAAGTACTCCCACCAATCATTTTCATTGATTGTACGGTAACCGGTGCCAAAAAAGTAGTGTTTACCATCTCCACATACAATAGCTCCTGCACGATCGGGTCCTGCAAAGTAATTCATTCGAATCCAACTGTTTTGGGTGGGATTGTATTTCCAAAATTCCGAATTGAATCCATGTCCATCAAATCCAGAGCCAATGTAAATACAATTTTTATATACGAAACATACGCAAGCATTGGTTGCTTTCCCCTGAAAATTGGCTTTTTGTGTCCAAGTATTCGTTTTTGGGATGTACATCCAAAAATCGGTTAGTATTCCACCAGAATAAGCGTAATTATAGCGATCAAATCCCAAACCTACTTAAGCAGTGTCGTTTACGACAGCTGCTACTGCTTTTACACGAGGTTTACCTGGAAAAGGTGCTTTTTGTGACCAGGAATAAGTTGTAGAGTTGTATGCCCAACATTCTTTCAACGAATCCTTTAAAATACCTGTTCTTCCCAAAGTAACATAACCAGTATCGTTTATTACAAATGCAACAGCCGAAGCCCTTCCATTTCCGGGCATAGCTGTTAACGAATTAAACGAAATAGGTTCGTAGGGAGAATCAGCAGGGGAGTTGCAACTTCCTAAAAATAAGATAAATAATAAACAGATAATCAATTCGAAATATCGGTAAGAAATACTCATATATTATTACTCTAGATATCTATTTTTTAGTTAAATATGGTTTAGATTATAAGCATAGCATCGCCATAAACTCCAAATTTATAACCTTCTTTGATGGCGATTTCATAGGTTTTCATAACCTGATCATAATCGCCAAATGCCGCCGTAAGCATAATTAATGTTGAATATGGTAAATGAAAATTGGTGATAAGTGAGTTTGCAACAGTAAAATCGTATGGTGGAAAAATAAATTTATTCGTCCAGCCTTCGTATGGTTTAATTTTTCCTTCGGTACCGGCAACTGTTTCCAAAGCTCTCATTACAGTAATGCCAACTGCACAGATATTTCGGTTATCATCGTGTGCCTGATTTACTATATCAGCCATTTCAACAGTAACTGCCATTTGTTCCGAGTCCATTTTGTGTTTGGTAAGATCTTCTACATCAATTTCACGGAAGTTTCCTAAACTCATGTGCGAAGTTACAAAAGCCGTATCAATTCCTTTAATTTCCATTCTTTTCATCAACTCGCGGCTAAAGTGCATGCCAGCAGCTGGTGCCGAAACTGCACCTTCCTTTTTTGCAAAAATTGTCTGGAAACGTTCAGCATCTTCGGGTTCTACAGCACGAGTAATATTACGGGGAAGTGGAGTTTCACCTAATGAAAAAAGTCCTTTTTTAAATTCATCGTGAGTTCCATCAAACAAGAAACGTAAAGTTCTGCCACGAGAAGTTGTATTGTCAATTACCTCAGCTACAATTGAATCATCATCGCCAAAATAAAGTTTATTCCCTATACGAATTTTGCGAGCCGGTTCTACCAACACATCCCATAATCGCATATCGTGGTTTAATTCGCGAAGTAAGAAAACTTCAATCTGTGCACCTGTTTTTTCTTTGTTACCGTACAAACGAGCAGGAAATACCTTTGTATCATTGAATACGAACAAATCGTATTCATTGAAATATTCAAGCACATCTTTGAATGTGCGATGTTCAATTTCTCCTGTTTTGCGATGTAAAACCAATAAACGTGATTCGTCGCGATGATTTGCTGGATGTTGAGCAATAAGCTCATCCGGTAACTTGAATTTAAACTTAGATAATTTCATATTGTTGATTATTAAGATGAATCCAAACTTTTTGTCAGATACACGATAAGTTTGAAGACCAAGTTATTGATTTCTTTTATGTATTTTTATCCTCCTCAGGACAATTTTCAGAAATAGATGATTTGTCCAAAAAATCAATCAAATCATCTATTTGCCAGCAATTTTCGAGTTTTACATCGCCAATTCGTGTTCGTTCTAAACCGACTAAATGTGCGCCACTTTCCAATGCCAGACCAATATCGCGAGCCAAAGCCCGAATATAGGTTCCTTTGCTGCAAACTATGCGAATTTTAAGAACAGGTTGCGTAAAATCGAGTACTTCAATCTCATCTATAACCAATAACTTTGGTTTAAGTTCAACTTCCAGACCATCCCTGGCATAATCATAAGCCCTTTTTCCTTCCACTTTTACAGCAGAATATGCCGGCGGGACTTGCCATATATCGCCCAAAAAACGTGGAATCACACTATCAATTAACGCTCGAGTAATGTGTTCGATAGGGAAGGTGAAATCCATAGGCAATTCTAAATCAAACGAAGGCGTTGTAGCCCCCAATTTCAATGTAGCAATATATTCTTTCGTTCGATATTGAAAACTTTCGATAAGTTTTGTTGATTTTCCGGTACAAATAATCATCACTCCGGTTGCCAATGGGTCAAGTGTTCCTGCATGACCAACTTTCAACTTTTTTATTTTCAAGGTTTTTTGTAACTTCCATCGTATTTTACTCACCAAATTGAATGAGGTACAATTCAATGGTTTAGCAACAAATAATACTTCTCCAGCAACAAAATCCATTATAAAACACTTAAATCAACTCCCATCAGCAACAAAACTAACAGAAAAGTTCCAACCACAATACGGTAATAGCCAAAAGCTTTGAAACCATATTTTGTAAGAAATCCGATAAAAAACTTTATAGCAGCCATTGCAACTATAAATGACACAATATTACCTATAAGTAAAGTAACTAAATTATCAGATAACATCGATACACCATCGGGTGAAGTTACCAGTTTAATCAATTTATAACCCGATGCCGCCGCCATAGTTGGCACTGCCAAAAAGAATGAAAATTCTGCAGCATTTTTTCGTGACAATTTGGTGGTCATACCCCCTACAATACTTGCCATTGACCTTGAAACACCGGGAATCATAGCAATACTTTGGTAAAAACCAATTTTCAACGAACGTTTCCAGTCCATCGTTTGGTTTTCCTCCGGATGATTAAACCATTTATCAACAAACAGCATTAAGATACCGCCCAACACTAGCATAACAGCAACTACGGTTACATTTTCGAGTAAACTGTCAATTTTATCGCTGAATAAAAAACCCAATACCAAAGCCGGAAAAATAGCTATCAATAATTTCCAATAAAAATCGAATGTTTGAAAAAATCGTTTCCAATAAAGTACCACAACAGATAAAATTGCACCAAATTGAATATTTACTGTAAATGCCTTAACAAATTCTGTACTTTCTACTGCTAATAGTTTTTGGGCAATAATCATGTGTCCGGTTGATGAAACCGGCAAAAACTCCGTCAATCCCTCTACCATGGAAATCAGGATGGTTTGAATTAAATTCATTGTTTTTAATTTTTAGGCCTAAACAGTATCGCAAAAATAATAAACAGAAAACCAAAAAAGGATATCATAGGTCCAACTGTAATACGACGTGTACTGAAAATATCAGGATTGAATTCTGTTCCTGTTGTAGATCCGGACATCATAAAAAATCCAAGAACTATAATAACAAAACCTACGGCTATCAATATCAGATTGATTTTGCCAATGGTAAAACGGGTGTTTGATTCCATATTAATTTTTTTAAACACTCTAACCACCAGCAGGTGGAATTGAGTAAGTTTCATTTATTTGTTTTATAATTATAGTGATATATTGCTAAATAAAATACATATCACTTGTATTCATTTTCAAGTATTTACCTACGGCAAAATAAGATGAAATTGCGGTTAGCATCGCTCCTAAAACAATTACAATAAAACTCACAATTATGCCTGTAAGTGGTCGTATAATCATACCCGAAATACCAAATTCAAATTGAACGAAATAAATTACACCTGCCATTAAAAAAATGGAAATCACTGCAGCCACTAAACCATTCAGCATACTGCTAATTAAATAGGGTCGGCGAATAAAACCTGAAGTAGCACCCACCATTTTCATTGTGTTAATTAGAAAGCGATTTGAATAAAGTGATAAGCGAATTGTATTGTTGATTAAAGCAATCGATACCATAAGTAATATAATTGCTATGACGATTAAAATTAAACTCACTTTGTGTAAATTATCATTTACCAAACTTACCATATCTTCCTGGTAATCAATTTGATAAATATTTTCAAATGATTTTAGTTTCGATTCAATCATCTTTACACTGTCATTGTTTGCATACTTTGCTTTTAATTTCAGCTCGATTGACGCCATCAATGGATTATAACCTAAAAAATCTTGTGGATCTTCACCCAAACTTTCTACGTGGTCTTTCAGAGCAGCCTCTTTCGAAATATATTCAACCGATTTGGTAAATGGCGAGGACAATAAGTATTTCTCAATACGTTGTTCATATTGCTGCCCAATTTCGTCATCGAGTATAATCGAGATATTGATATTTTCTTTTACATAATTACTCATATCGCGTGACATAAAAAGCAATAGACAAACTAACCCAATCAGAAACAATACGAGTGACATACTAATGGTTGAAGTCAAGTGCATATACTTGAAACTATGTTTGCTTACTTTTATTTTATCTTTTTCCATATTCTTTCAATAATTATTCTTCATTCGGCTTGATGCCGGATTAGTTATTCATTTTCAGCGTTTTCTCTCGTTTTTCTCCATTGCCAGAACACAAAGCCCAAAATAGACATTATAAGTAGAATAGAAGAAATTAAGGCTATTATATTCCCAATGCTATACGATTTTGGCTCGAAACGGTATTCAATTTCGTAAGTTCCGGCTTTTAACGGCATTGCACGCAATAAATAATTGGCACGCAAGTATGGCACTCTTTTACCATTGATATAGGCATTCCATCCTTTGTCGTAATATATTTCTGAGAAAACCGCCACCTGATCGGTAGTTGAACTAAAACTGTAAATTAAATGATTGGGCAGATAACTTTTCAATGAAATACGCGCTGTACTGTCGGGCGTGAGTTTTGACGGTAATTGAACTTCAAACGATTTATCAACCACCATTTCGGTTTTTGTATTTATTTTGCCAACCAATTGCATTTCTTCGTTGGCATCGGCAGCCCATCGGATATTGCGCACAAACCATACATTTCCATTGGCATGTGGATTCACAAGCGGTGCTGCTTCTTTGTTGAAAATGAGGTATTTCATATTCAACATGTTCAGCACCCCCAACGAATCCATGGTGTTGGTTATTATCTGAGGCGAAGTGGCACGACCAAATGTGGCAAATAATTGTCCCATTTCTCTCTCAATTTGCATGTTGATCAATTCCTGATATCGACGCAATTTGGCGGCATGATATCCACCGATATTTTTATGGAAATAGGATGGCGTTGCATCATTGAAAATGTTTACTGTTGCGTCTAAAACACGGAATTGAGATTTATCCTGTAAAATGATATTGTCTGCAATGCTCGGTTTTACCAAGGTTTCGAAATGGCGTTTGCGCTTGAAATTATCATCGTTCAGATAACGTTTGGCAACCGGAGCTAAATCGGCTAAAAACAGAATTGCAAGAAATACGTTAGCTACATTTGTTTTTAACAGATTTTTGGCATATAACCAAATTAAACCCGCTGCAGCTAAAATAAATGCCAATGATCGCATAGCATCGCTTCGTAACATGGCAGCACGATCGAGCGGTAATGTTTCTTTCAAAAAAGTATAATCTCCTTTAAATTGTGCATCCCCTTCGGCAATAAAATTTCCGGATAATGAAGGAATGGCAGCAAATATCAATGCAATTCCACCCACTATGGCAGCACTGATTGTTACTGAACGAATTAGTTTTTGTTTGTCGGTTTTTTCATTGAAAACTTCTTTCAATGCTAAAATAGCAATCAATGTAATACCAAATCCGGTTGCAACCAATGTCATCGAAACCGTACGGAATTTATTATAAAGTGGCATGTAGTTGATGAATAATTCAGTCAACCACATAAAATTTTTACCCCACGATAACATCAATGTCAGCGCTATCATTGGTAACAACCACCATTTTGTACGTTTATCAACCAGGAAAAGTCCCAATACGAACAGAAAACAAATAATAGCTCCAATATAAACCGGACCGGAAGTGCCGGGTTGTGTTCCCCAGTAAAGAGGTAATTGCATCTCTTTCAATATGCTATCTACATTCGGAACACCTAAACTTGAAAGTTTTTTTCCTGTTTCGCTATCGGCTTTCAGTGTGCTGCCACTTGCTCCACCTTTGAAATTTGGTATAAGCAATGTCATAGTTTCGTCAATGCCATAGCTCCATTGTGTAATATAATCTTTGTTTAGACCATGTTGCGAGCTTTGTGTATCCATTGTTAAACCATTAGAATCGCCACGCATTGTATATTTTCCATATTCGTAGGTCGTCAACAACGAAGTAGCATTCATTCCAATTGCCACTACGGCTCCGGCTACCAGCATTCCGACGGTTTTGAAAAACGATGTAAGTTCTTTGTTTTTAATGCTATACACCAATTCTACTATGCCCAGAATAATCAGAATAAAGAGGGTGTAATATAGTATTTGAACATGGTTGGCACGTATAGCCAAACTCAGGAAGAAGGCGGTCAGTAAACTGCCAATCAGTCTTTTGGAACGGAATGCCATAAACACGCTCCCAATTAGTGGTGCCATATAGGCAATGGTAATAGCTTTGGAATTATGACCGGCAACAATAATTATAAAATTGTAGGATGCAAAAGCAAATGCAATGGCTCCAACAATAGCCAACCAGGGTTTTACCATGAACGACAACAATAAAATGTAAAAGCCTATAAGATATAACAATAGGTTGAATACCGGATTGGGAATCTGATGTAGAAATGATTCAACATACTGAATCACATTATACGGTTGTGAGGTCGAAATCTGAAAAGTGGGCATACCACCAAACATAGAGTTGGTCCACAAAGTGACATCATCGTGCGAAGCATTATAATCGATTGATTCTTTTGCCATGCACATCCAACTTTCGGTATCGTGACCTATTAGTTGTTTTCCTTCCAGAACAGGAGTGAAGTACAGAAATGAAATACAAATAAATAGGAGAATTGCAGCAATGTGTGGGACTGATTTGGCAAGAATAGTTTTATTCATGGATTTACACTTTGTTGGCTGAAAAGCAGTTTTTGGGAAAAGTCGTACAAAAGTACATCATAAATTCACAATTGGTATCGCTCAAGCGGTTAAAAATTGTTGAAATATTCAATTCTTGAAGGTTACTACCAATAAATACAAAATTAGGCTGTATTTCAGAGTTGAAATACAGCCGAAAAAGTATTTAATTCACCAAACCTAACTTTCAAAATAAAAGTTATCGTGACATTTATAGCTTGTCTACGTTTAAAATTTTCGTACTTTTGTCGAACAAAACGATTTAAAAAGATTTTTAATTTCATGAACAATCAAGAACTACAAAAAATACGGGCTGATTTCCCCATTTTACAGGAAAAAATCTATAATAAAGACCTGATTTATTTTGATAATGGGGCTACAACACAAAAGCCACGCTGTGTGGTGGAAAAAATTGAGGAAGGCTATTATTATACCAATGCCAATATTCATCGGGGCGTACATTTTTTAAGTCAAAAAGCCACCGAAGCCCACGAAGCTGCCCGAAGCACCGTAGCCGAATTTATTCATGCTGCCAAACGCGAAGAGATTGTTTTTACCCGTGGCACTACCGAAGCTATCAATCTGGTTGCTAGTTCATTTGGTTATGCTTTTTGTAAATCCGGCGACGAAATTATTATTTCTGTTATGGAACATCATTCCAACATTGTGCCCTGGCAAATGTTGTGTGAACGAAAAGGATTGAAATTGAGGGTTATTCCAATGAATGAACTGGGCGAATTGGATTTGGATGCTTACAAATTGTTGCTCAATCAGCATACCAGACTGGTTTCTGTTGCCCATGTTTCCAATGTTTTGGGAACAATAAATCCGGTAAAAGAAATAATCGAAATTGCTCATAAACAAAATATTCCGGTTTTGGTAGATGGTGCTCAGGCCGTTCCTCATATTGCCGTTGACGTTACAGAATTAGATGCAGATTTTTATGTTTTTTCGGCTCACAAAATCTATGGACCAACTGGTATTGGTGTGCTTTATGGCAAAGAGAAATTGTTGAATGCGATGCCACCTTATCAGGGTGGTGGCGAAATGATTTCAATCGTTACATTCGAGAAAACGACTTATAACGAATTGCCATTCAAATTTGAAGCTGGCACTCCCGATTATATTGGTTCTACGGCTCTGGCTGAAGCTTTGCACTATGTTCAGGGTATTGGCATTGAGAAAATTGCAGCACATGAACATGAATTACTGACTTACGGAACGAAACGATTGATGGAAATTGAAGGAATGCGAATTATTGGAACTTCAAAAGCGAAAAGTTCGGTAATTTCTTTTCTGGTTGGGAATATTCATCCTTATGATTTGGGCATGTTACTTGATAAACTGGGAATTGCTGTTCGCACAGGTCATCATTGTGCTCAACCGTTGATCGATTCACTTGGCATGCCCGGCACTGTGCGTGCGTCATTTGCATTTTATAATTCCAAAGAAGAAATTGACACATTTATTACATCGCTTAAACGTATAGTAATTATGTTAAGCTAAAATATTAAAGGAGATTACAGGTTAATGATTTTATATTATAATATGACTATCAACGAATTACAAGATAACATAATTGATGAATTCAGTATGTTCGACGACTGGATGGATAAATATTCCTTGCTTATTGACCTGGGAAATTCGCTTCATCCGCTTGAAGACAAAGATAAAAAGCCTCAAAATATTATTGAAGGTTGCCAAAGTCGCGTGTGGTTGAATGCTGAAATGAAAGATGGTTTGGTGGTTTATAGGGGCGAAAGTGATGCATTATTGGTAAAAGGTATTGTTTCGCTTCTAATTAAGGTACTTACAAATCATACTCCTGATGAAATTATTGGTACCGAACTCTATTTTATCGAAAAAATTGGTTTGCGCGAACATCTTTCACCTACACGATCCAATGGTTTGTTGGCAATGATTAAACAAATGAAATTGTTTGCATTGGCATTTAAGGCAAGAGGGTAGTAATTTGAAAATTTGAAAATGTGATAATAACGTTTATTTATTTCGTGTAAACACAAATTTATCTTCCGTCGATAGTTGTTCACTGAACCAATAACCATCTGCTGAGAAACCTTTCAAATCTTCTACATTGTCGATGCGATTTTCAATCACATATCTGACAATCATTCCACGTGCTTTTTTAATATAAACTACAATTGCTTTATATTGGTCATTTTTACATTCCAAAAATTCGAAATCTATCACCCTGGCATTTAATAAATTGCGATGTATAGATTTAAAATACTCACCCGATAATAGGTTAAGCACCACTTTGGGTTTGCCCGAAGTTATTAACGCTTTGTTGAGTGAAATGGTGAGTTTTTCTCCCCAAAAAGTATATACATCTTTCCCTTTCTCAGTATCCAGTTTTGTACTAATTTCCAGCCGATAAGGTTGTATCAAATCCAACGGACGCAGCACACCATACAATCCAGAAAGTATCCGTAAATGCGATTGTAAATAAACAAAATCTTTGGTCGAAAAACTTTTGGCATCCAAACCATGAAAAACCTCACCATTAAAGACCAATACAGCTTGTTTGGCATTTTTGGTGGTAAAGGGTAAATGCCAATTAAAATAACGATCGGCATTCAAATGTGCTAAATTGGAATTTATGTTCAATAACTTTGAAATATCAAAAGCAGATAATTGTCTGATTTCATTCATTAATATTTCGGCATCTTTCAGAAATTCGGGTTGGGTGTTTACTTTTAGGAAGTTTTGAGGTGCAAAATTTTGTATTTTTGTAGGAGATAGGAGTAGGAGCATGGTTTGAATTAACAAATTGATTATTTCGCCACAAAATTACCTTTTTTACGTTGAACTATACGAATTTCAAAAAACTAATTTTAAAAAACGGACACACCATTTTTGGTAAGTCCGTTTTATTCCACTTTCACTTTATATTGAAAAGTGGTGAATTTGGAAAAATTATTTTTCTTGTTCCAACATAAGGGTTCTGGTTGGTTGATCGCAAACTTCGGTAGGTCCGTAGTATTGAATTGGCCCGGGATAAATATAAGTGGTTTTATCGTCAGCCCATTCTTCGCGAACGGCTTCGAAGTATTTAAAGGGTGCGCCATTCAAATGTACAAGTGCTTTTTGAATAACCGGTTTCATAGCTCCGTGACGTTTTTCCATATTCATCATGGTGGTAATCGGTACACCACCGGCAATCCAGTCTGCTGCGGGAGCAGTCAAGTTACGCACCGATGACATATAACCGGTTTTTCCTTCCGAAATCAAAATTGATGCCGTGTAACCAAGTGAGTAAGTGTAATCTGCATCGAAATTTGAAGGGATAGCACAGCGACCTTCGTAGCCAAAAAAGTGATTAATGGCTGAGAATTTGCCTTTATATTTTGATACTGCTTTTAATTGTGCCAATCGTTTAGCTACCATTTCGATCAATAGTTTTTCAGTTTCGATAAGTGAAACCTGTACGTTTCCGTGTGGGTCGCGGTCAAGAGTCAATTGTTTAGCAATACCCTTTGGCAAACTGCGATAAACCTGACAGCTGTTCGGAGTAAGCATACCTTTTACATATTCGCGTTTTTCATCATCGGTATTCAAAGCATTAAAATCATCATTGTGAGCCAAGAGGTCATTAAGTTCTGTAATCAAAGTTTTCATTGCGGGGATAAATTCAATTAATCCTTCAGGAATCAGGATGGTACCAAAGTTCAATCCATGTGTGGCCCTTTTTACTATTACTTTTACAATATCTTCTACTACATCGTTCAGAGTCATGTTTTTAGCTTCCACTTCTTCGGATACAATGCAAATATTTGGTTGGCTTTGCAATGCACATTCCAGCGTAATATGCGAAGCTGAACGACCCATAAGGCGAATAAAATGCCAATATTTTTTTGCAGAATTTGCATCTCGTTGAATATTTCCAATTAATTCGGAATATACTTTGCAGGCTGTGTCGAAACCAAAAGAAGTTTCAATCATTTCGTTTTTCAAATCACCATCAATGGTTTTTGGACATCCTATCACTTGAATCCCTTTGTTTTGTTGAAGATAATATTCTGCCAAAACACATGCATTGGTATTTGAATCATCACCACCAATCACCACAATTGCGTTAATACCTAATTTTTTGCAAATTTCAGCACCTTTTTCGTATTGCCATTCTTCTTCCAGTTTTGTTCGTCCCGAACCAATAATGTCGAAACCACCGGTATTTCTGTATTCGTCTACAGTTTCTTCTGTTAATTCAATATATTCATGATCTACCAAACCGCTGGGACCACCTAAAAATCCGTACAATTTATTGTTAGAATTTAACTTTTTTAATCCATCGAAAATGCCTGAAATAACGTTGTGACCGCCCGGAGCTTGTCCACCTGAAAGAATAACTCCTACACCAACAGCAGCATAGGCATCTTTTAAGCCAGCCTCGAAAGTAACTATTGGCATTCCGTAAGTGTTGGGGAACAATTTTTTAATATCGTCCTGATCGGCAACTGAATTTGTGGCAGCACCTTCTTTCAGCACAACATTAGATTGCAATGTAGCAGGTAATTTTGGTTGATAGCTTGCCCTTGCAATTTGTAAGGGGCTTTTAGTCATTGATTTCATACTTAAATATAATAGTTTGAATTTATATTGCAACTTTTTATTCTAATTGACCGCAAATTTAGCTATTTTTTTTTAAAACTGCAATATAAAACTTAAAATGTGTTTGTTGAATACTGAAATTTAATTTCACCCCTTTGTGGTACAAACTATCTGGCTGTAAATATGTGAATTATATAATAAAAACTTAAAATTGTATAACTTTAATCTTCAAAAGTTACTGACCTTTGTACTGTTTTGTAAAACATAAAAATCAAATTGAAAATAAAAGGATTTATATTATTACATTTAGTTTTCTAATGAGGACTCACATTTCGGTTTACGTTAGGAAAAAAAATGCAATTACTCCCATAATGTAGCATTTTCGACAATATTCTACAACAAAATAATTTAGTTTTTTAAAATCAATGTATTAAGCAGAACTATTGAACTACATAAAGCATATTACAAACCATTAAACACAAAAAAAAATGAAAACAATTAAATTTTATGCAATTATTACGGCACTCGTATTGTCTGTATCTTGTGTTGAGAATTCAGGAAAGTACAAGGCTGCCGTAGCGCAACGTGATTCACTTGTAATTGAAAAACAGGTTTTAGATTCCAATTACAATCAGACCATTACACTATTGAACGATATTGAAAACGGATTCGCAGTGATAAGTCAAAATGAAAGTCAGATGAAAGTTAACCTTAAAGGAGTAGAAGGATCAAAAACAGACAAAAGACAATTGATAGAAACTCAAATGATTGCGATAAAAGAAACTATGGAGCTAAACCGTGCAAAAATTGCAGAATTGCGGAAGCTGGAATCAAAAAAAAGAAAAGCCAACAGCATGTTGTCCCAAACAATAACACGTCTGCAAACCGAACTTGATGAAAAAGGTGTTCAGATTCTTTCTTTGCAGGCAGAACTTGATCAGAAAAATATCAAAATCAATGAACTGAACACAACTGTAAACGATCAGAGCCAAAATATTGCTAATCAGCAAAGTGTGATGGAACAGCAAAAAGTTACCATTAAGGGACAGGACGCTGATATGAAAAAGGTTTGGTACTCTGTAGCTACATCAGAAAAACTCAAAGAAACTAAGATTATTTCGACCAGCGGTATATTTCAATCCAGAAAGGCAATGGGTAACGAATTCGAAAATAATGCCATTACCCAGGTCGACATGAGAAACATATCGACAATACCTACCGATAGCAAAAGGATTAAAATCATATCATCACATCCACAAAGTAGTTATACTCTGGTAACAGGTGACGATAAGAAAATCACTATTAAAATTACCAATACTACAAAATTCTGGAGCGTATCAAGATATTTAGTTGTGCAAATATAGTTTTTTATTGAAATTTCTACGTTTAAGTAATTGGCAAAATATAATGTACCATTTAAAAAGATTTTTTTTAACGCAAAGATGCAAAGACACAAAGTCGCAACGAATATAAATTATTGTAAATCAAGTATTTTTTAGCGTCTTTGCGACTTAACGACTTAGCGTTCAAAATACGACATTATATTCGCACCATTACTTAGATAGATAACTTATCCTCTTTCGGAGCAGATAAAAAATCAATTGAACGAAAAGTTTATATTAACAATCTGAAACGGAAAATTTCCATCATCCAGGATGACGCCGCTTTTGTAACCATGTTGCAAAGGTGGTGTCTTCGTTATGGATTCAATTCTACCATTGTGAGGAATTTTAGAAAATTTTAGTAATAGCATTTTACTCTATTATTTCTACACCAAATCACAAAACATTGAAATTAATGACTAATTCTCAATTCATTATTGTGCTTTCAATAATTTTTACTACCTTTGCGCCCAAATTACAAACAACTATACGTTGTGAGTAAATGTCCGATTCACAATGCCTTAACATTGGCAACCCTGCTATTTTGGGTACACGTTTTCATTAACGAATGAAATTATCGCCGGATGACTACTCGAAACGTGTACTAAAAACAACAAAATGACATTTAGAGAATTAAATTTAAAGGACGAGATTCTATCGGCTATCGATGAACTCGGCTACGAGCAACCTATGCCCGTACAAGAAAAAGTTATCCCGTACATGTTGGTTCAAACTGCTGATTTAGTGGCACTTGCCCAAACCGGTACAGGAAAAACGGCAGCTTTTGGCTTGCCGGTGTTAAACATGATTGATGCCGATCGCAAACAAGTTCAGGCTTTGGTGCTGTCACCAACCCGTGAACTGTGTATTCAGATTGCAAATGACCTGAAAGGTTATTCTAAAAACATGCAAGGAATGCGTGTAGTACCGGTTTATGGTGGCGAAGATATTCGTACACAATTACGCCAGCTAGACACTCCTCCACAAATTATTGTAGCTACTCCGGGACGACTGATTGACCTGATTGAACGTGGAAAAATTAAATTGGGCGAAGTTGATTTTTTGGTACTCGATGAAGCCGACGAAATGCTGAACATGGGTTTTAAAGAAGATATTGAAACCATTTTGGAAAGTACTCCCGAAACACGTCGAACTTTGCTTTTCTCGGCTACCATGCCCAAAGAAATTGCAAATATTGCACGCCGTTATATGAAAAATTACGAAGAAATAACAGTCGGAACTAAAAATGCCGGAGCCGAAAATGTTGAACATATCTATTATGTGTCGCAAGCCAAGCAACGTTATTTGGTGCTGAAACGTATTGTGGATTTGAATCCCGATATTTACGGTATTGTATTTTGTCGTACCCGTATGGAAACCAAAGAAGTAGCCGATAAATTGATGCATGATGGATATAATGCGGATGCACTGCATGGCGACCTATCACAAGCACAACGGGATACGGTAATGCAAAAATTCCGTATTCGCAATCTTCAATTGTTAGTGGCTACCGATGTGGCTGCCCGTGGGTTGGATGTAAGTGATTTGACACATGTTATCAATTACAATTTACCCGATGATGTGGAAATTTATACGCATCGTAGTGGTCGTACCGGTCGTGCCAACAAAAAAGGGATAGCAGTTTCGATTATCCATTCTAAAGAGAGATTTAAGATAAAAGACATTGAACGCATGTTGCGCAAAAGCTTTATTCAGGAACAAATTCCAAATGGTTTGGAAGTCTGTAAAAAGCAATTGTTTCACCTGATTGATCGCATGGAAAATGTGGAAGTGAGCGAAGAACAGATTGAAACTTATATGCCGCAAATTATGAAGCAATTGGAATACCTCAGCAAAGAAGAATTGCTGAAACGATTTGTATCATTGGAATTTAATCGTTTTTTGAGTTATTATAAGAATACACAAGATTTAAACTTACCCGAACGAAACGAACGTGGCGAAAGAAACGAGAGAGGCGAAAGAGGAGAGCGTGGCGAACACAGAAACAAATCGGGTGGTCGTGTTCGGTTGAAAATGAACTTGGGCGAACGTGAAGGCATAGATCCAAAACGATTGCTGGGAATAATAAACGATGTAACCGGCGATAAATCCATCAACATTGGTTCAATCGAAGTCACCAATAAATTTACTTTCTTTGATGTTTTTGCCGATCAGTTGGATCAGGTGGTAAAAGCATTTGCCGACCAAACAGAAGTAATTGTTTCGGAAGCAAAAGGCAGCAAAGGATTTGAAGACAGGAAATCGGATTATCATCCCCGCAGCGGTGGCAGTGGCGGTGGTTCATCCCGTGGTGGTTCGGGTGGCGGTTATCGTGGTAACGACCGTGGCGAACGATCTGCACGACCTGCAACAACAAGTGTCGGTGGTGGCGAAAAACCCTGGCGCAATCGTGAATTAAGTGACCGTAGCAGTCGTCCATCGTCGGGTGGTTCGGATCGTAGAGGCTCAGGAGGAAGCGATCGTCGAAGTGGTAGTTCCAGTTCGGGCTCAGGATATAAAAAACGGTACTAGGTAGTTGACAGTTGAAAGTTAATAATTGATAGTTCCGATAATTCGGAATATCGATATACTCCATTGACAGTTTATATTGAAACGGATAATTCCAAAAGGAGTTATCCGTTTTTAATTTATTCAATCTGAATGATTATCTTTGTAAAAAATTGTCAAATCCTGATGGAAGAACCTGGACTTAACGAAGCAATAAAGCTCTACAATGAGCCAATGCATACTTGCGAACATATTTTGATCCAGACTATGGTTCGAATGTTTGGTTGCGGGCGTTCGATGAATGCACATATTGAGCGCAAGAAATCGAAATGTGATTATTTACTTGCCGATGCACCTACCGAAATTCAAATCGGGGAATTAACCCGCAAAGTGAATGAAATAATTGACAGTCATTTAACAGTTTACGAAGAATTGATTAGTAGGGAAAAAGCAAGTAAAATTGCAGATTTATCAAAACTTTCTGCCGAAACTTCAGAAACTTTACGCATTGTTCGTGTGGGTGATTATGATGTCTTTGCCTGTATTGGACAACATGTAGACAATACTTCCGAATGGGGACGATTTGAAATAATCAGTCACGATTTTGAGAACGAACGTTGGAGAGAACGGTTTAGATTGGTTTAACAGAAAATTACCCTCATCACTTCCCAAAGTGGAATTACATATTTATGAAAAAAAAAATAAAAGACAAAAAAATAAATTCAAAAGCTCCATTAAAAGGGTTATGGGCTAGAATATGGAAATTCATACGAAATTTTTTCCTTATCTTTTTTGTTTCCAGTATTGTTTGGGTGGTATTGGCACGTTTTATTCCTGTTTTTTTTACACCACTTATGTTAATTCGTTCAGTAGAATCGTTGGTGCAAGGTGAAATACCCAAAAACAGTAAGAGCTGGGTACCTATCGATGATATTTCGCAGAATATGGTTCAGGCGGTGGTAGCGTCCGAAGATAACTTATTTTTAACACATCATGGATTTTCGTTTGTCGATATTAATAAAGCAATCGTTCATAATTCGCAGGGCAAAAGAATCAGAGGAGGAAGCACCATCTCGCAGCAAGCTGCTAAAAATGTGTTTCTATGGCCTCAACGTTCCTATATTCGTAAAGGTTTGGAAGTTTATTTTACTGTGTTGATTGAGTTGTTTTGGTCAAAAGAGAGAATTATGGAAGTGTATCTAAATGTAATTGAAATGGGTGATGGTATTTACGGAGTCGAAGCCGCGTCGTTGGAGCACTTTGGGGTTCATTCAAATATATTAACCAAATCGCAAGCTGCTTTAATTGCTGCCTGTTTACCCAACCCAAGACGGTTTGATGCAGGAAATCCTTCGGGTTATATTTTGAAACGAAAAAATAAAATTGTGAGCTTGATGGGAAAAATTCAAAAAGTAGATTTTGATAATAAAGAGCAACCTATAACTAAAAAAAGGAAGAAAAAGTGAATCGTTTAATTGAATATATCGACTGGAAATTAATGGATTACAACCAAGCTTTGGCTGAACAAGAGTTATTGTTTAAAGATACTATTGAGCAAAAATTAAAAGGTAATATAACTCAAAATTACTTGGTTTTTTGCGAACATCCACACGTTTTTACTCTAGGAAAAAGTGGAGAACAACAAAATCTACTGCTCAATTATATCCAACTTCAAGCACACAATGCAACGTTTGTTTATACCAATCGCGGAGGCGATATTACCTATCACGGACCTGGTCAAATTGTTGGCTATCCAATTTTCGACCTTGCAAATTTCGAAATGGGCTTAAAACAATATATTCATACGCTGGAATTGGCAATTATCAATGTACTTGCTACTTATAACATAATTACTACTCGTTTGGATGGTGCTACCGGAGTTTGGCTTGATGTGGGTTTGCCTACTTGTCGAAAAATTTGCGCCATCGGGGTCAGAAGCTCTCATTTTGTTACTATGCATGGGTTTGCATTAAATGTGAATACCGATTTATCGTATTTCGGATATATCAATCCTTGCGGATTTGTTGATAAAGGAGTTACATCGATGGAAAAGGAATTAGGGAAAAAAGTAGATATGAATGAAATTAAAACACTTCTAAGAACCGAAATCGAGAAACTTTTTTATCTTAATTAACCAGTTAAATTGTATTTAAAATGAAAGATGATAATTTAACTAACCCATATTTATCACTTTTAGGACATCGAAAATTGATGCCCGAACAATTGGATTATAGCATTTTCGATCATCACAAAACCTTGTTGCAGAACTTGGCTGATCTGGGAAATAGTGGAATAAGTGTTTTCGATTTATACAAAAACGAGCACCTTTTTTATTCACCAAATTTCGGAACATCGTTGGGATACGATTTAGCCACGATGAAAGAAAAAGGACAGCATTTTTTCGATTCACGAATTCATCCCGATGATTTTGAAGAACTTACTCAAAACGGAATTTCGTTAATGAAACTTTTTATCGAATTTTCAGCCGATGAAAAAACGAATTTCAAGTTAGTCAATGAATATAAAATACGATACTTGAATCATAAATATGTTAGGGTAATCGAGCAACATCAAAACCTCGAATTGGACAAATTTGGAAATTGTTGGTTATCAATGAGTATCATCGATATTTCCCCAAATCAAGATGAAAGCAAAGGATTTAAGAGCCTGTTGATTAATTTTCGTATAGGTAAAATTCTACCGTTTAAAAGCGAGAAAAAATAATGAGAAATCAATTGGATTTGACTTTTCGAAACGCGAAATTCAAATTCTGAAAATGGTTAAAGACGGACTTTTAAACAAGGAAATATCATCGAATTTAAATATTAGTTTAAACACAGTCAATAACCACCGACAGCGAATTTTAGAAAAAATGGGAGCAAACAATTCAATGGAAGCAATAATTTATGCATCCAAACTTCGATTGTTATAGTCCCATAGTATACTGATAAATCAGTATTGAACTATATTTGATTTTAAAAGAATTTTGTACTTTCAATTAACAATCAAATTTATCAGAACTATGATACGATTTAAATTCACATTTTTTCTTTCTTTGTTAGTTTTTTCATCAGTATTTTCGCAGCAACCAACCCAAATTATTAGAGGATTAGTCATTGATAATGCATCAAACTCCCCGTTACCTTTTGTAAATATATTTTTAATGGACACCAATATTGGAACCACAACCGATAGTTTGGAAAATTTCGCACTCAACAATGTTATAGTGGGTAGGTAAAACTTGAGGATTTCAATGGATGGGTACGAATCAACAGTAATAAACGAACTTCAGGTCACTGCGGGAAATGAAGTTTTTCTAAATATTTCGTTAAGCGAAAATGTGAATACACTTGACGAAATTGTTGTAAAACAGATAATTAACAAGGAGAAAGCGTTAAATCCATTGGCTTCTGTAAGTGCAAGAATGCTTAGTGTGGAGGTAGCGAATCGATATGCAGGAGGTTTCGATGACCCTGACGGATTGGTTACCTCGTTTGCAGGAGTGGCGAGCAATGTAAGCAACAATGCCAACGTGGTTCGTGGTAATAATCCACAATCGTCTCAATGGAAAATGGAAGGTGTAGAGATTCAAAACCCAAACCATTTTGCCGATTTAAGTTCTTTTGGTGGTGGAGGATTGACTGCTTTGAGTAGGCAACTACTTACCAACTCCGATTTCTTTTCGCGATCTATGCCGGCTGAATATAGAAATGCACTATCAGGAGTTTTCGATATTTTTATGCGCAATGGAAACAACCAAAAGACTGAATATACATTTCAATTAGGGCTTACCGGTATCGATATTTCTTCCGAAGGACCTTTTAAAAAAGATAAACGCGCTTCTTTTTTGTTCAATTACCGATATTCCACCTTGGCTTTACTCGAGCCTCTTATGCCCGAAAATGCAGGAGGTACAACTTATCAAGACCTGTCGTTCAAATTAAATTTTCCAACAAAAAAAGTTGGAACGTTCACATTATGGGGAATTGGATTAATTGATAGATCGGGTTCCGAAGTTAAAACCAATCCTGCTGATTGGAAATACATTACGGATATTGAAAATCTGGTTGCTAAACAATATATGGGGGCAGTCGGAATGAGTCATAAAATCATTTTGAATAATAAGCAATTCGTAAAATCAACCTTAGCAACCACCATTAATGGTCTGAATTACACCACCGAAAGGTTGAACGCAAACTCGGTATTAGTCCCCAAAAATGCCATCGAAAATAAAAACTATAATTGCAAAATACAGGGTTGGGTCAAAATTATGGAATCAATTTTACTTTAGAAAAGTACATTTCAAATGGATATTATTATATGATTACAGCTTCATTATTTAATTCTAAATACAAAGGTGATGATAATGTTTGGCGAAATACAAGGTATAATCGGAACTTCACATTCAATTTTCTGATAGGTAAAGAGTGGCAAATCGGAAAAAACAAACAAAATGTAGTAGTTTTATTTGCAAAGGTTAGCTATCAAGGTGGAGATCATTATTCACCCATTAATTTTGCACAATCGATATTTAAACTCGAAGCAGTATTTGATAAAAAAATGCCTTTTCAAAACAGTTTAATCCTGCATTCACTACTCATTTAACAGCAAGTTATAAATTTAATAAACGAAAATCATCGAGCGAAATTGCATTCAAAGTTATCAATGCTACTATGTATAAGGAGTTTACCGGTTTTGAATATAATTTCCAGACAAACACAATTGACGAACGACTCGAAGCCCATTTTATACCAAACTAAGCTTTAAATTACAGTTTAAATAACTTAGAAATTTGATTTAGAGAGAGAGTTTTTTTATTTGCCATAGAAAATTGGCAATAAATAAGGCCGAGTTACCCATTTACGTTGCATGAAATCAAATTCCCTATCCTGTTTTACGCATGACAATTATTAACACTTATAACAATCAAATAATCAATTA
>JACDZJ010000242.1_pt1 | contig 21221 bp, 25 predicted proteins | sample 7365721 | NCBI WGS metagenome assembly JACDZJ01 (sample SAMN15143480, study PRJNA637477) | pond metagenome | biome: freshwater wetland ecosystem [ENVO:00000243]; feature: pond [ENVO:00000033]; material: pond water [ENVO:00002228]; isolation source: pond water containing pink berries ... | reverse complement strand
ATATACACAAATTTTTAAACACTTTTGTGACTAAAAAAACACACTCTAATTAATTTTGACAATATTAGATTTAATTTCGATTGAAATACTATGTAGTTGTAATATAGCTACTTGAACTTTTTTAAGCTAAACCCCATACATAACCCTCTCTCCCTCCCGCAAACGGGAGGGAAAGGGATTTAAAGAGAAGTCTGAAAACAAATGCAATTGCATTTAAATTCATTTTAACTTTATAATAAACAATTTTAATTGGACATGCCAAATAATTTTATTCTCATTTTGCATACAAACGGATAACAATATTAATTACCAGGCAATATCAATTATTGATTTTCTGTTTTTTCAGAAACAGAAATTTAAAACCGAAAAAAGAATGGCAATAATAACTGTTTAAAGTTCAAAATTTCCTTTGAGAGATATTGAACCGTAGCTAATTTTTAATTTGTAAATACCGCTATCCCATCCATAAGTATCTAAAATGAATTGAGATTCAAAATTGGTATCAATGACATCTTGATAAACAATACCTCCGCTTAGGTCTTCTACAATTATTTTTGCTACTCCAACTGCAGAATTAAAGTTGACAAACATTTCGTAATCATTCAGCGAAACTCTTACAGCAACTTGCTGAGGAGCTCTTGAAGGACGGGGAGATTGTATTTTGTTTGGATCATTGTCGCTTTTAAGCGGCACATCGTTTGCATAAATACTTTGAACAGATAACATACAAACGAACAACATGAAAATGCTGATTAGCATAAAATTTAATTTCTTCATAAAATTGTTTTTTTTTTAAATGATACATAAAATTGTTTTCGAAAAGCAAAATTACCTTTCTTTGTGGTGCTAAGTTATAAATTGAATTTGTAACCTCCAAATTTTCGTCAAAAAAAAAACTGGACAAGGCATTTTTCAACCATCTGTATATCAGCCTTTTAACAATGTTAAAATAAAAATAAACTGGACAAGCGTTTTTTGGGGTAAAAAAAGAGGAGAAAATGGGGTTTTTGGGGGGATGCGAAATGGAGAAAAGGGGTTTTTGTGAAATTATTCCAAAGAAAAAAATTATAAAATCAAATTTCAGGGATGTAGCATTTTTTTCATTATTAATAGCACTAAGTGCTATAATAAAAAACAAAATATTTTTGCAAATTTTTATTTTGTTTTGAAATTATTTTATTTCTACCAAATCTTCGAGAAAAAGGTCTAATTCTTTGGCATTTTTCAGATTTAATTTTTGTATTAACCTTTGCTTTAATTTATACAAGCTGTCTAGTTTGTAGTCAAGCACCAAAAGAACATCGGGTGTTGGAACATCCAAAAGAAACAAACAACACAAGGTAATTTCTTTTTGGGTAATGTCAGGATAATTGCTTTCCAATTCATAAATCAAATTATTATATACATGATTTATCAATTTTGAAAATTCGTCCCAATTATTTAAATGTAGGCATTTATTGTAAACCTCTTTGTGTAATTCTTCACGTTCGGCAAGTGATATCTTTTTATAAATACTGTTTTGCTGCGCTTTGGTTTCACTAATCTTCTGAATTAAATTGGCTCTTAGTAAATATTGTTTTTCTTTCAGTTTTTGTTCTATCTGTACCAATTCTTCCTCATTAACTTTATTTCGGTTGCGCAATTTATAAAATATAAATAATGATATTATCAAAATAACAGGTATTATCCATGCCAGAATGATAAAATACTGTTTTGATTTACCTGCTTTTTGAGAAATTTGATGTATACCTTCCAACACCGAAATTTTAGTTTGTGATTCAATACTCCGAATCGAATCGGTACAGACTTGAAAACTGGTCATAAAATTTGCCATCGACTTGAAATCTCCTTTCATATATGATGTATTTGCCATAAGTCGATAACATTCACGCTGAATATAAATACTAGGTGCCTGTTTCAAAGCAATTGAAGCATAGTAATATACTGAATCGTATTGTTTAATCTCATAATACAAATCAGCCAATGTAAAACATCTAACAGAATAGTCACTTTCAAAATAGGGATAATATAAACTTTGTCGAAGGTAATATTGAGCAGAGTCGTATTGTTTAGCATAAAAAAAAATTGACCCTATATCCTGTAAAGCAGATCCCATTAATGTAGAATCTTTAGTTAATATCAAAGATTTACGATAATATTTATGTGCTGTTTTATAATCTCTGACAGAATTATATGTCCTGCCAATATCCAATAACCGATATCCAACATCAATAATTTTTCCGGCTTTATTAAAATTATCGGCCGCCAGTTTATATTTTTCTAGGGCGTCCTTATAATCTTCTTGAACAAAACAAATATCACCCATATCGCCATAAATTTTGCCCAATAAGTCATAATCCTTTTGGTCTTGTAAGTTATCAAGGGCTTTTAGATATAGTGCTGTTGCTTCTTCGTAATGTTGTGCATACTTAAACATCCTTGCTTTATAAAAACAACAAATGGCAAGATGTAGTTTGTCGTTTGTATTTTGATAATAATTTAAGGAGAAGTTAATAATTGAATCGGGTTTCAGAGGTAATTTGTGTTTGTCCAAAGCTTTAAATAAAAGTAAACCATATATTGCCTGATCGGCATCCGTAAAAGTTTGATTTGGGTGTACGTGTTGCAAAATATACAAAGCAGAATCGGGGTTGGTTTCTATTATCTGCTCAGCAATTTTCATTTCACTGGGTAATAAGGAACAACGTACAAGCAAAAAGCAAAAAAGTGGAATAAATAGGCGAAAAAAATACTTCATAATTCAGTCTATTTATTGAAAAGCTGATTCAAGGACAAAAGAAAAGCAAAATTACACATTAAAAATCGTTTAATAATCTAAAAAACAAACCATTTAATAAGAAAATGTAGCACTATTTAAAATTAAATTCCATAAGATAATACTATTCTACTTTTTGAAATACTTTCAAGCTATAGCTAAAGTAAATACACTCACTTTAATTCCATCAATCAAGAGCAAAGCTCGGATGCATGCTTCTAGTGTTGAACCTGTAGTGAGCACATCGTCGACCAACAAAACATGTTTGCCAATTAATTTTGTTTTATCGGTCAATCCAAATATTCCTTCGGTATTTTCATACCGCTCAAAAACCGACTTTTTGGTTTGTGTAGTATTTTCGTGCAATCGAATTAAACTAGTTGTATCTTGAGGTTTTCCAAGAATTTCTGAAAGTCCTCTTCCAATCCATTCGCTTTGGTTATAACCACGCTGACGGAATTTTTTAGGATGAAGCGGCACAGGAATAATCACATCTACAGTAGTAAAATCAGTTGAATCCAGCAAATCGGAAGCAGCATATTTTCCCAAAACAACTCCAACTTCTTTATTGCCTTTGTATTTTAAATTGTGAAGAATTTTTTGAAATGGCGAACCTTTTTGAAAAAAGAAGAGAGCAGTGCAACGAAATATTGGAACTTTACCCCAAAAACGTTTTTCAATTTGATTATCGGCTACGAGATGAAAATTTGTTTTTGGAATTTTATGTAGACAGGTAAGACATAATTGGTGCTCATTTTTTAGCAAATTTTCACCACATACCAAGCACAAATCGGGATACATAAGATTGATAAAATCAGCCAATGGATTGAATTTTTTCATAAGCTAATAATTACTGAACTGGAACTGGTAAAAGTAAAAAAATCTACAATATTGCCAGAATGAAATTCCAAACTTTCGGTATAAAAATCAACAAACCGATAATTGCAGATATTATAGAACTTATTAAAACTGCACCTGCAGCTATATCTTTGGCTCTTCCTGCCAATGGATGTTGTTGGGGCGAAACTAGATCAACAAAATTTTCGATAGCTGTATTCATCATCTCAGCTGTCAAAACTAAACCAAAACAAAGTAAACAAAACAACCATTCAGTGAGACTTATTTTGAAAAAAAAGCCACAAATAATGACCAATAATGTCACTACTAAATGTATTTTCATATTCATCTCTGAATCAAAAACCGTACGTATTCCTCGTCCTGCATATCCAAAACTCTTTATTCGTTTCTTCATAATTTTTGGTTTTAGTTTAATAGTAGTAAAATTGAAGTACAAATGTAAAAAAAAATCCGACAAACAGAATTGCTTGCCGGATTTGTAATGTTGAATGTATTATTACGATTTCACACGCTCAACATACGAACCGTTACGTGTGTCAACTTTTATTGTTTCGCCTTCGTTGATAAATAAAGGTACACGAACCGTGGCGCCACTTTCAACAGTTGCAGGTTTTGTTGCATTGGTAGCTGTATCACCTTTTAAGCCTGGTTCTGAGTATGTTATCAACAAGGCTACCTGAGCAGGAAGATCGACAAACAAAATGGTTTCAGATAGAGCATGAATAACTACTTCACAAATCATTCCTTCTTTTATAAAATCAACACCATTGATAATGTCTTTATTTACTGAAACTTGTTCGTAATCTTCGTTGTTCATAAAGTTATAACCAGCTTCATCTTTGTAGAGAAATTGATATTCACGTCGTTCGATGCGCACATCGTCAATCCGAATACCAGCATTAAAAGTTCTATCGATAGTACGTCCTGTTACCACGTTTTTTAATTTTGTACGCACAAAAGCCGGTCCTTTGCCCGGTTTTACATGAAGAAATTCGGTAATAACATAATACTGTCCGTCGATATCGAGACACAATCCGTTTTTAATATCTGCTGTAGTAGCCATTTTTGCAATTTACTATTTAATTATTTACAATTTAAAATTCAGTGAATGAGTTATTCTAATTAGATTACAAAAGTACAGTTTTTATTCTTATAATCAAAATTCATTGAATATCAATAAATTATAAAAGCTCCTGCATTTTGGGCAGAAGCTTTATACCGTGTTTTTATTTTTGATAATTTACCTTATTGTTCGTTTCGTTTCTGAACGTTGTAATAGATTTTCATTTGATTACCCAAAATCTTGGTAAAACCTTTTACATCATCTGCACTCCAGGCTCGGTTCACTTCTCCATATTCACCAAAATCGGTTTTCATTAAGTCAAACGTACTTTCTACGCCTACAAGTGTATAGCTATATGGGCGAAGTTTGACGATTACTGTTCCTGTCACATTTTGTTGCGAACTTTGGAGAAATTGTTCGATATCACGCATTACAGGTTCCAGATATTGTGCTTCATGGAGAAACATTCCATACCAATTTCCCAGTTGATCTTTCCAATATTGTTGCCATTTTGTAAGCGTATGTTTTTCAAGCATTTTGTGAGCATTAATAATTAACAATGGTGCTGCTGCCTCGAAACCGACACGCCCTTTAATGCCAATTATCGTATCGCCAATGTGCATATCTCGACCGATACCAAATTTTCCGGCAATGGTTTCTAACTGATTAATTAAATGTATTTTATCATTACTTTTTTGTCCATTTAATGCACAAATTTCACCGTTTTCAAATTCAATAATTACTGTTTCTTCGCCTTGTTTTTCGACCTGGCTTGGAAAAGCCGCTTCGGGCAAAGTTTGTTCCGATTTAAGTGTTTCTTTTCCACCAATGCTCGTTCCCCAAAGACCTTTGTTGATCGAGTACTCCAATTTTTTGAAATCGGCATCAAAACCTCGCTCTTTTAAATAATTGATTTCATAATCACGAGTCAGCCTCATGTCGCGGGTTGGTGTTAAAATCTTGATTTGAGGCGCCAAAATATCAAAAGTCAAATCGAAGCGAACCTGGTCATTGCCAGCACCGGTACTGCCATGTGCCACATAATCGGCACCAATTTCTTTGGCATAATTTATTATGGCAATTGCCTGAAATATCCGTTCGGAACTTACTGAAATAGGATAAGTTCCATTTCTCAGCACATTGCCGAAAACCATATACTTTATACTTTTTTCGTAGTATTCTTGCGTTACATCCAATGCTACATGACTTACCGCTCCGAGGCGAAAAGCCTTATCTTCAATTACTTTCAATTCTTCTGCGCTAAAACCACCCGTATTTGCCACCGCTGTATGCACTTCATACCCTTTTTCTTCGGATAAATATTTTGCGCAAAACGAAGTGTCTAACCCTCCGCTAAATGCTAAAACTACTTTTTCTTTCATTATGATTTTCTTATTCTCAGCCCTCCAAATCCCCCTAAGGAGGACTTTCAAGACTTTATATTTTACATAATTTATCCAATTCTACATACTCTTTTTTTAGGTTCCCATTCATTGGATTTAGGGAGCTTCATCTTTTGCCGGATCGTATAACATACCAGTACAAAGGCAATGTTTCCGCCCAGTACGCTGCAGTATATCGTAGTTTACACAACTTTGACAACCCTTCCAAAATGCTGCATCATCCGTAAGTTCAGAAAAAGTCACTGGTTTATAGCCCAACTCCGAATTTATTTTCATGACAGCCAAGCCGGTAGTTAAACCAAAAATTTTTGCATCGGGATAACGTTCTCTTGAAAGTTCGAAAGCTTTGCGCTTAATACGTTTAGCAAGTCCTTGTCCGCGGTATTTATCAACAACAATTAGTCCTGAATTAGCAACAAATTTCTTGTTACCCCATGATTCTACATAACAAAATCCTGCAAATTCAGTTCCATCTAAGGCGATTATTGCTTTTCCTTCTTTCATCTTTTGTTCAATATAATCTGGCGAGCGTCTGGCAATACCTGTTCCTCGAACTTTGGCTGCCGCTGATATTGTATCCAAAATTGTATCAACATATCTTAAAAATTGTTCGTCAGCAATTTGTACCGTTATTTCATCAACTGCATTTTCAGTATTCATATTTTATATCTAATGAGGTCATTTTTTTTTGCTATGAATTTTTTCATTGCAAGATATTCAACAGTCAATAATTTTTGTTCATACTTGTATTAAAAATTGACAATTTAATTTATTAGAGTTCTGGCTTTTTAATTTCTACATAAAAGCAAAAATTATTTTGTTTTATCGGCAAATGTAATATTCAACATCACCAATATGTCTTCCCTAGAAACTCCTTCGCGGGGAATAACCAAAATGGTATCATCGCCGGCAATAGTCCCCAGCACTTGTTCATTGGCTTTGTTATCAATATCCCAAGCAATGGCACTCGCATAACCCGGTTTGGTTTTAACTACTCCTAATTGCCCCGAAAATTCTAAACTCAGAACTGCTCCATGAGATAGCAAGTTACTGTATGTGCCCTCAATGGGTTGTGGCTTATTAACCGGAGGCAAAATGTATTTGTAAGCGCCATTGGATAAAGGAGTTTTTGAAACTTTTAGCAATTTTAAATCGCGAGACAACGTAGCTTGAGTCACTTCACACTGTTTTTCGCTCAATAGTTTTAGCAATTCCTCTTGACTTCCGACTAAGGTTGACCTTAGAATTTCTGAAATAATTATCAAACGATTTCTTTTGTTCTTCATAAATGCATATTTATTTAGATTTTCGGCAAATGTAATACATTTTTTGCATATATCAACGGGCTGCAATAGAAAATATTATAAATATACTGAATTAATTACTTTTTAGTTTAATTTTCATTTGTAACTGATTTTTTTGAATAAATTCTGAATATGTGTTTTATAGTAAAATATTAATTATTCCCTATAAATTATTCCTTAGTAAAAATGTATCTTTGCAAGTTCAGAAAATGCTATTTAAAATTGCTTATTTGCCGTTAAAAAATTCATATTAATTCGTTCATTTTCTGTAAATTGTAGTTTTCAAATTGCTCAATTTTAAATCAATATATGTTTAAACAAGGAAACATTATTATAAAAGGTGCCAGGGTACACAATTTAAAAAATATTGACATAGAAATTCCGCGCAATCAGTTGGTTGTAATTACTGGTTTGTCCGGTTCGGGAAAATCGTCTCTTGCATTTGATACACTTTATGCCGAAGGTCAGCGACGATATGTAGAAAGTTTATCATCGTATGCACGTCAATTTTTGGGAAGGATGAGCAAACCAGAAGTTGATTATATTAAGGGAATTCCACCTGCCATTGCCATCGAACAAAGAGTAAATACACGCAATCCACGATCAACTGTTGGCACATCAACAGAAATATATGAATATATAAAACTTCTTTTTGCCCGTATTGGAAAAACCTATTCACCCATTTCGGGTGATTTGGTACGCAAACACGAAGCCGATGATGTGATTGAGGCTGCAATGCAATTTGCTGATGATACAAAATTGATGATTCTTTCACCAATAATTCCAACTGATGAAAAAACACTACGGGAACAACTAAGAAGTCTTTCACTTCAGGGTTTTAGTAGGATTTTAGTAGAGGAACAAACTGTTCAGATTGATGATTTTTTAAAAAAAACATCATTTCAAGATAAAAGTACAATAGTATATTTACTTGTCGACCGTTTGGTGGTAGAACATACACAAACAGCCATTAACAGAATTACCGACTCAGTTGAAACTGCATTTTACGAAGGAAACGGAGCCTGCACTTTGAAAATTATTACTCCAAATGAAACCAAGTATCTTCCATTTTCTAAAAATTTTGAAGCCGATGGAATGAAATTTGAAATTCCTACGGTTCATACATTCAGTTTTAATAGTCCTATTGGTGCATGTCCAACCTGTGAAGGTTTCGGACGTGTGATTGGGATTGATGAAGATTTAGTTGTACCCAATAAAACATTGTCGATTTTCGATGATGCCGTTGTATGCTGGAAAGGTGAAGTAATGAGTGAATGGAAAAACCAACTGATTCATTCGGCTTCAAAATTCAACTTTCCAATTCATAAACCATATTACGAATTAACTGACCAACAAAGTAAGTTGCTTTGGTCGGGTAATAAAAACTTTGAGGGGCTGAATGCATTTTTCAAATTTCTGGAAGCTAATCAATATAAAATTCAATATCGTGTGATGTTGGCACGATATCGCGGAAAAACGATTTGCCCCGAATGTAATGGAAGTCGTTTAAAAAAAGAAGTATCGTATATTCGTATTGCCGGAAAATCAATTTCCGATTTGGTGTTGATGCCAATTACAGATTTGAAATATTTTTTCGATCATCTTCGTCTGGATGAACAAGATGCAGCTATTTCTCAACGTTTATTGCTAGAAATTGAGAACCGAACTCACTTTTTAGTTGATGTAGGATTAGGATATCTTACTATTAATCGTTTATCAAATTCACTTTCTGGTGGTGAAAGTCAGCGTATTAATCTTGCCACATCGCTGGGAAGCAGTTTGGTAGGTTCACTTTATATTTTGGACGAACCAAGTATCGGACTACATGCCCGCGACACACATTTACTAATCAAAGTATTGAAACAATTGCGTGATTTAGGCAATACGGTGGTGGTGGTAGAACATGATGAAGAAATTATGCGAGCATCAGATTACCTGATTGATATTGGACCAAATGCAGGTCGGCTTGGAGGAAAAGTCGTATATGAAGGAAATCCACAGCTTAGTATTAAAAAAGGATTGACAACCGATGTTGCATTAATAGAGTATTCATATACTTTAAGATATTTATTGGGATTAGAAAAAATTGCAGTTCCCACACTACGTCGAAAATGGAATAATTATATCGAAGTTATTGGTGCCCGTGAAAATAACCTGAAAGGAATTGATGTGAAATTCCCATTGAATGTGATGACAGTAGTAACCGGTGTGAGTGGTTCAGGGAAATCATCACTAGTTCGAAATGTATTTTATGCCGCATTAAAAAAACATTATGGTGGGGTTGCCGACCGGACTGGTCAGTTTGGGACACTCAAAGGTAGTATGTTACTAGCTAATGATATTGAATTTGTTGATCAAAATCCAATCGGTCGCTCGTCTAGGTCAAACCCTGTTACCTATATTAAGGCTTACGATGAAATTCGTAAACTTTTTGCCGATCAACAATTGTCGAAACAAATGAATTATTCAGCCTCCCATTTTTCGTTTAATACGGTGGGTGGACGCTGCGAAGAATGTCAGGGAGAAGGAACGGTAACCGTGGAAATGCAATTTATGGCCGATTTGGTGTTGGAGTGTGAACATTGCCATGGAAAACGGTTCAAACAAGATGTATTGGAAGTTCAATTTAAAGGAATAAACATATACGATTTGCTGGAAATGACAGTGAATCAAGCCATTGAATTTTTTACAGAACACACTGGCCATACCGAAAAGAAAATTGTGAAACGAATGAAACCGTTGCAAGATGTAGGTGTAGGTTATGTAAAATTGGGTCAATCATCGAGCACACTTTCAGGTGGTGAAAGCCAACGCGTAAAACTGGCATCGTTTCTTGCCAACGAAAAACCTGAACCCACCATTTTTGTTTTCGACGAACCAACTACCGGTTTGCATTTTCATGATATTAAAACACTGATGAAAGCATTCGATGCATTGATAACCAAAGGTCACACTGTAATTATAATTGAACACAACCTGGAAGTTATTAAATGTGCCGACCATATTATCGATATTGGTCCCGAAGGTGGCGAAAAAGGTGGAAATCTCGTATTTGAAGGAACTCCGGAAGATATTTTGAAATGCAATGCATCATTTACAGGAAAGTTTTTAAAAGAGAAAATGGGATGAATTGAAAACAGTGAACTAAACTTAAAAATGATACCCCAAAAAACTCGATTGTAGTTAAAGTTTTTGGGGCACATAATCAAACATAAATTTATTGTTTTACATCCAAATAGCTTTTCAGTGCTACTACGTAGTCTTCAAAAGCTGCTACTCCCGCTTGTGTCATTTTACATACTGTGCGAGTCCGTTTTCCCAAAAATCCCTTGTTTACTTCAATATAACCTGCCTCGCTGAGTTTCTCAATCTGAACACTTATATTGCCGGCAGTTGCACCTGTTTTTTCGCGAATAAACACAAAATCAGCCTCTTCAACGGAAATGAGAATAGACATGATACCCAACCGAAGTTCAGAATGAAGTAGCGGATTGAGTTCTTTAAACATGATTTCTCCTCCTTTGATAATTCAGTATGTGACCGGGAATGACCATCATAATTAGGAAAATAAATCCAAAAACTACAATTTGAATATTATCATGAATTATGTAAGGAATAACACAACTTGCCATCCCAATAAAACCACTTACAATGACAGGTTTGAATTTGATAACAAGCCCTGTTAAAGCAGTTCCAATTCCCATAAGTAAAATCATCATAGGTAGTACCGGTATTCGTACAAAAAAAGCGGAAAACGAGGTAAAAAATGCAGCAATTCCCATTACCGTCCAGATATTGGCAATAACCCGATCGATATAATTTTTACTATGTTTTTGTTTCGTCTTTTGTGAAACAAACATTCCCATAGCTCCAATAACCGGAATACCAAACCACAACCAGTTATATTGCGGATTTCCGGTTTTGTTCAGAAAATAATACACAGCCATTGAGACAAAAAATGTAGTATAACCCCAAATCAGAAATGGTAAGCCACTTCCATCTTCTAATCTTTGCTTGGTATTTCGTATCATTTGCGAAATTAGTTCCAGGCTTTCTTGTTCGTTTAAATTTTTCTCTTCCATAATAAATTAGTTTTAAATAAATTTTATCGTAAATCAGTAAATCGGTTGCAAATATAATACGGTTTACAATATAAACTATAAATATTCTATTGATTTTAACATCATTTATAACTTTTCAGTTAGAGTACCTCTTCATGTGCACCTCTTCAATCTAAAAAAAATGAATTTCAAATTATTCGCTAGTTCAGCTATTGCATCAAATTGAATGGTTTAAAGTATAGTAAATCAGTGATTTAAAATAATATTTTACCAAGTCAAATCCTATATTATATAACATTTGTAATTGATAAAAAAAACATAAATACAAATTTAAGTTTAGCAGAACATAATCAAAAGAGTTTGTTTTGATTTAAGTGCTATTGCTTTAGTTTTTAGACCTCTCCCAAAATCTTTCCCTCCCGCATACCGGACAAGTACGCTAGGTACTTTGCAGACTGCAAATAATGAGCAACATCTATTAATTCACTTCCCTATCCCTTTCCGTTTACTTGTCCCGATTTATCGAGAAAGAAAAAGTTGGGGATAGGGGGGGGGCATGCTTAAAAAGATCAAGTAGTTTAATTACAAGCTTATAGCATTATTATTGAAATAAAAGCTATTTTTCAAACATATCTGAGACCCGTTTGCGATATAATGTATTGGTATAATGCAAATTAATACGAAGATTAAAGTCAACGCAAATCTAAACTACAGCCAATTGTTTTTGTAAACAATTGAAATTAAATACACTAATTTTTGAATAAACTACTATTAATGTTTTTAGTTCGACTGATGTTATATTTTATAAAAAAATGTATGCGATAATTGCATTTTTGTTAGCGCAATTTTTTGTACATTTGCAGTCAAAAATTCAGCAGATGCAATCAAGAAGACAAAATCTGAAATTAATATCTATAAAGACTCAATATCAATTAATTACTATTTATAAATAAAATTATCATAAATTCATTTTGTTATGAACAATTCCATTTTTGACAGATTCGTTCCTAATGAACCCAAGTTTTTTCCAATTTTGAAAGAAATGGCAGATGTCATTTTGGTTGCCTCCGATTTAATTATCGAATGTGTACAAAAGTCGGATCTTGAATCTGCCATTGAATTTTATAAAAAGATCAAAGAACAAGAGAAAAAGGGAGATGCACTTTCTGTAAAGATATTTGATGAGTTAAATACTACTTTTATTACTCCTTTCGACCGCGAGGACATTCACCATTTAGCCGACAGATTAGATGATGTTACTGATTATATTAACAGTTGTGCTAAACGTATTGTACTTTACAATCCAAAGCAAATGCCCGAAAAAGCAGTAGACCTTGCACGTCTGATTAAAGAAGGTGCAGTTTGTATTGGCAAAGCCGTGGATGAACTGGATGTTATGAAAAAAAATTCCAAAAAAATCAAAGAGTATTGTGTTGAATTACATGCTATCGAAAACATGGCAGACGATGTTTACGAAAATTTTTTGATTGAATTGTTTGCAAAAGAGAAAGATGCGGTAGAAATTATAAAACTCAAGGAAATTATGTACGAGCTTGAAAAAGCTACCGATGCCGCCGAATACGTTGGTAAAATTATCAAAACTATCATTGTTAAGTATGCGTAACAATTAATTAATTAATTAATTATTAATTCTGCAAAATTAATAATTTGGTTCACAGTTTCAATTATGAATTAATCAAGAATTGAAACCCAATAAGTTGAATTCAATTACTTAACATTAAAATAAAAATGACTTCATTAACTCTTTTAATAACAATAATTGTACTTGCGTTGGTATTTGATTATATCAACGGATTTCATGATGCTGCTAACTCCATTGCAACTATTGTTTCCACCAAAGTACTTACACCATTCAGAGCCGTATTGTGGGCTGCATTTTTCAATTTTGTGGCTTTTTTTATTGCCAAATATTTCAGTGGATTTGGTATTGCTAATACAGTTTCTAAAACCGTTTTGGAACAATACATTACATTGCCAATTATTTTCTCCGGCATTGTTGCTGCAATAATGTGGAATTTGGCTACATGGTGGTTTGGAATTCCATCTTCTTCATCGCACACATTGATTGGTGGATTTGCCGGTGCTGCTATTATGAGTAGTGGATTTGGATCGATAAAAGCAGAGATTATTTTAAAAATTGCATCCTTTATAGTTCTTGCACCACTTATTGGGATGACAATTTCATCTCTGCTTACAATTCTAATTTTATACATGTTCAAAAAGGTAAATCCACACAAAGCTAATCTTTGGTTTAAACGGTTACAGTTGGTATCCTCAGGTTTATTCAGTATTGGACATGGGTTAAATGACTCTCAAAAAGTAATGGGAATTATTGCTGCTGCCCTTTATGCTGCTTATACAAAAAATCATCTTGATATGGGAATTCATGACATAAAAGATATTCCCGATTGGGTTGCATTTGCATGTTTTGGTGCTATTTCGCTAGGTACATTGTCTGGTGGTTGGAGAATAATCAAAACTATGGGCTCTCGTATCACTAAGGTAACTCCTTTAGAGGGTGTAGCTGCAGAAACTGCCGGAGCTTTTACATTATACCTGACTGAAATTCTTAAAATCCCAGTTAGTACCACACATACTATAACGGGTGCAATTATTGGAGTTGGAGCGGTAAAAAGACTCTCGGCTGTGCGCTGGGGTGTAACTCGAAGTCTTATGACAGCATGGATTTTAACTATTCCTGTCAGCGCTGCATTGGCTGCTGTGATTTATCTGATGGTTGGTGGCATCCTTTAGAAAAATGTAAGAATATATTTTTTTCATGTTTCATTCTTAATTAAAAGCTGCAAACCTTTCGGATTGTAGCTTTTTATAGAAATATAAGTCTTGTTTTTCAGAAAAATAATAATGATTCAATATTCTTATGAAGAATTAAAATGGAATTTTACCAAGATTCATTTTTCTGATCGTTTCTTTAGGAAATTATTTTTTAGAACCATTTACGATGGAAGTATAAGATACATTGAATTTAATTCCATTTTTGTAATTAAAACATTAACAGGCATATTGTTACTACAAATATTTAATTTTTTCACAAATAGAGGAATAAAGTATGAAATTTCTGGCTAATATTGTTTGGCTTGTTTTTGGCGGAATTATTATTTCGGTCGAATACCTTGTATTTAGCACTCTTTTGATAGTAACTATTATTGGAATTCCATTTGGACTTCAAACATTGAAACTGGCAGTGCTTGCATTGTGGCCTTTTGGCAGCGAGATTCGTGAGATTAAGGATAATTCCGGCTGTCTGTCAATGTTTATGAACATAATTTGGGTATTCATAGGCGGTATTTGGATTGCATTGACACATCTGGTTTTCGGAGTTTTGTTTGCTATTACCATTATTGGTATTCCTTTTGGCATGCAACATTTTAAACTGGCCGGACTAGCATTGATGCCTTTTGGAAAAGAGATTGTGTAAATCAAATTTCACTTCATAGTTAATTTTAAAAAGCTTACAGACAAAATATAAAACGCTCCAAGTATCCAAAATTCTTCGGAGCGTTTCTGTATAGATTTATTTATCAGCAAATTACACTACCTTATAAACATCTACGTTTTCGACATCGAATGTTTTGATAAATGCAGCATGCCGACGAACTTCCACTTCACCATAATTGAGATACACCTCGGCTGATTTGCGGAACAAATCTTCGGTATCGCGCGAAGCATCAATAATCAACAAGTAAATCATAATGATATGACCTGCCATTTCGACCAAACGACGAGCCTGGAAATCTAAATATTCCTGATTTTTTGCTTCTATTACGCGGGTTACTGCATTAGCATATAAATTGGTCATAATCTGCAAGCGTTTACGGAACGAAGTAAACTCAGGATTTATCGGTTGCGCTTCGTAGTCACGAATTTGTTTTAGATAATTTCCGGTAGTTACGTGGCGGATTGCAGCTACAACCTGCAATTGTGAAGTTCCTTCGTAAATGGTCATAATACGAGCATCGCGATACAAACGTTCGCAGGCATAATCTTTCATAAAACCTGATCCACCATGAACCTGAATGCAATCGTAAGCATTTTGGTTGGCATATTCGCTGGTGAACATTTTAAGCATTGGAGTTAAAGCATCTGCAAGTTTTGAATATTCTTTGTATTCTGCTTTTTCGTCGGCTTCCAGTTTGCGTTCAGTTTCAATGGCTTCGTAAGCTTTGTAAATATCAACAAACCGTGTGGTTTCATAAAGTAAAGCTCGTGAAGCATCCAACTTGGCTTTAATAATGGAAACCATTTCGTAAACAGCAGGAAATTCGATAATGGCTTTTCCAAACTGACGACGGTCTTTGGCGTAAGCCAATGCTTCGTAGTAAGCAGCTGCCGACAATCCAACTGACTGAGCACCAATTCCTAAACGAGCACCATTCATCAACGACATTACATATTTAATCAGACCCATACGGCGTGTTCCAACCAATTTAGCAGGAGTATTGTTGAATACCAATTCGCAAGTTGGTGATCCTTTAATACCCAGTTTGTTTTCGATACGACGAACCAAAACTGTATGATCATGTTTGTTGTCAGCTACAAAGTACGACAAACCTCGACCATCGCTTGTTCCTTCTTCCGATCGCGCCAACACCAATTTAATTTGAGCATCGCCATTTGTAATAAACCGTTTTACACCGTTTAGATACCAGATACCATCAAATTCGTTGTATGTAGCTTTCAGTTGTACGGCTTGCAAATCGGAACCTGCATCGGGTTCAGTCAAGTCCATTGAACAGGTATAACCTTCGCACACACGAGGTAAATATTCAGCTTTAATTTCTTCAGAAGCAAATTCCGAAATTGTTTCCGCACAATCTTGTAATCCCCAAATATTGGCAAAACCGGCATCAGCACGCGATACTATTTCGCCTGACATAACATAAGCCACCATTGGGAAGTTTAAACCACCGTATTGACGTGGCAAAGTGATTCCGTAAACGCCGGCTTGTACCAAAGCATCCAGATTTTCTTGTGTTCCTCGAGCATAAACTACACGACTGTTTTCAACTTGTGGACCATCGTGATCTACACTTTCGGCATTTGGAGCAATGATATCGGCTGAAATTTCACCGATAATTTCGAGTACTTTTTCAAAGTTTTCAACTGCATCTTCAAAATCGCGGGATGCATAATCAAATTTATCTTTTTCAGCAAAATTGCGCTCCTTGAGGGCAACTATTTTTTGCATTAACGGATGCGAAAGCTGAAATTTTATGGCAGGATTGTCATTATAAAAGTTCATATTTTTTGTTTTTTTTGAAGTTTAAGAAGATAATGAATTTTAAGAAGTTATTATTTTGTTGAAAGAGGGTGAATTTCAGTTTCAATTTTGTAGCAATATGCATTTAAAGATTTGCTGGCTTCATCAATATTTCTTGTCAAACTTTGCTCTTCTTCAAGATTTATATAGCTCAGATCCTTTGAAAGTAAAAATATAATATCTTGATTCTTCAAGGCTTGCTTGGGCAAAATTGAAGAACCGAAGTTTTTCTTGCTTTCCTTTTCGTTTGTAAACTTATGCTTCATTTGCAGGTATTGAAATGGCAGCTCTCCGAAATTGTGAGGTTAATCCAAAGAGTTCTTGCTTTGGGAAATGTTCAGTAACTTTATATACGTCAAGGACAAATTTATGTGCTTTTTGCCACATTGTAAGTTCTTTAAACGTTTTAGTTTTTTGTATTTCATCCATTCTAACTTCTTATTTTCCAAGTATCTTCGTTTACCTTCAATATTATCTTCAAATATCTTCGTTTATCTTCTATTGTATCTTCGTTTATCTTCTATTTACTGTTTTTCTTATAATATTTAATCATTTTTGGAATTACATCTTCCACAGTTCCGGTAATCACATAATCGGCAATTTGATTGATGGGTGCTTTAGGATCGCTATTGATAGCAATAATAATGGCACTTTCCTGCATGCCCGCAATATGCTGAATTTGCCCGGAAATACCACAGGCAATATATAATTTTGGACGAACAGTTGTTCCGGTCTGACCGATTTGACGCTCATGTTCTGAGAAACCGGCATCAACAGCAGCACGTGAAGCACCTACTTCGCCACCAAGTGTTGCAGCCAGTTCGTACAACAGTTTGAAATTGTCGGCACTTCCTACACCATATCCACCCGAAACAATAATGGGTGAACCTTTAATGTTCAGTTTGGATTTTTCCATGTGACGTTCAATGACTTCAACAACAAAATCGGTATCGGCAACATATTTAGAAACTTCCAGTTTATTGGTTTTTCCAACGAATTTTGCGTCTTTAATTTCTTTTTTCATTACGCCTTCACGTACAGTTGCCATTTGTGGACGACAATTGGGGTTTACAATGGTTGCAACAATATTACCACCAAATGCAGGACGAATTTGATAAAGTAAGTTTTCGTAGACTTTACCGGCTTTTTTATCTTCGTAAGTTCCAATTTCCAACGAAGTACAATCTGCTGTCAGACCGCTAAACAACGCTGACGAAACGCGTGGACCCAGATCGCGACCAATAGAAGTAGCTCCCATTAAGGCAATTTGAGGTTTTTCTTCTGTAAAAAGTTTCACCAGCAGTGAAGTATGTGGTAAAGAAGTGTAAGGGTAAAGACGTTTATCGTCAGCTAAGTGAAGCACATCAACTCCGTAAGGAAAGACTTGTTCACCAATGCTGTCGAGTTTATATCCTGCAGCTACAGCTTCTAATTTACATTTCAATTGTTTGGCTAAGCTGCGTCCTTTGGTAAGCAGTTCAAGACTGACATCACCAACAATGCCATCTTCAATTTCGAGGTATACAAATATATTGTTCATGGTAATTATCCTATCGTGTGGTTAGCAATTAATTCTTTCATCAAATCTTCCATTTCGGTATCGCTTGCCGATAGACATTTACTTTCTTTTGCAATAAATACTACGTTTTCGATTTGTTTTACCTTGGTAGGTGATCCGGTAAGACCGAGCCATTGCGGATCATGTTCAATATCGCTAACACCCCATTCTGTAATGTTCAGGTAAGGATGAGCATCGTATAAATTAGTATAATCAGAGCCAGCATCTTGCTTTTCGGAAGGTGTTGCAGCGTGTTTATATTTTAGTGTTAATTTTGCATGACGTGTGCGGCAATTGGATGCCGAACCGTCAACTGTTACCAACATTGGAAGTGGTCCTCTTACAACTTCCACACCACGTTCGAGACGGCGTTTAACGGTAATTTTATTTTCCGAAACATCTAAAATTTCTTCTGCATAAGTAATTTGTGGCAAACCAAGTTTTTCGGCTACCTGTGGTCCAACCTGGGCTGTATCACCATCGATGGCTTGACGACCACAAAGAATTAAATCCACTTTGCCAATTCGGCGAATAGCAGCAGCAAGCGCATACGAAGTGGCTAAAGTGTCTGAACCGGCAAATTCGCGTCCACTCAACAGATAACCGCCATCGGCTCCACGATACATACTTTCTCGAATAATTTCGGCTGCGCGAGCAGGTCCCATGGTAAGGATATCAACTGTAGCACCTTCAATTTTACTTTTCAAGCGAAGTGCTTGTTCCAACGCATTCAAATCCTCGGGGTTATATATGGCCGAAAGTGCAGCACGGTTAACCGTTCCATCAGCTTTCATGGCATCCTTGCCCACATTGCGTGTGTCGGGTACTTGCTTAGCAAGAACAACAATTTTAAAACTCATTTCTAATCAATTATAGTTAATATTTATATCTTATTATTTCAGATTTATCTTTATTAAATAGAAGTTTAAAACTTTTCTGAATTTTAAAACCACCAGAAATATACTCAGAAAAAGCACGCAAAAGTAGCAATAAAAAATTAAGTGGCAATTGTTTATTGCACTTAATTTGAAAAATGTGCTTAAAAAATGACAAGTGGGTATAAAAAAAACGTGAGACTTTTCACAAGGTCTCACGTCTAAATAGGTATTAGTTTTTTTAAGGTATAAAAAAGATTGTGTTGTTTAGTTAACGGGTGCAAAGTAAGTTGTAAAATTCAGTTGTTACAAGTCGAAAAATATGTTTTACAACCTGTTTTTGCAACTTTACTTACATTTTGACCAAAATTTATTTTGTAGAAATATTACTATAATGCAATTAATCAGTTTTTTATAAATATTTTCAGAAAAAACATCGAAAAAATTATTTTTCAAATGCAATAAATTTAAATTTGCCAAAAAATACCATTCACAAATGCAACATTATGTACTTACTTCCTAATAATGTTTGATTAATCCTAAATAATTGGGTTATTTCAGACAGTTGTAAAAAACAATAGAATGAATTATCTTTGTAATTACTTTTCCGATTTAAATGATAAGCATGAAAAAGAATGTGATTTTAATATCTCTCATGATTCCTATGGTGTTAATGGCACAAAACTTCCAAGTTCATTATGATTTCGGGAAAAACCGCCATTATATCACTTCAACTTTCGAAATGTTTAAACCAGACAAATGGGGAAACACATTTTTTTTTGTAGATTATGACTACAATCTGGACACTGATAAAAATGTAGGTATGTCGTATTTGGAAATTGCTCGTTGTCTGTCGTTGGGTAAAGATAGTCCCCTGAGTGCTCATATAGAATATAATAGTGGTTTATTTGGAACACCCGATAGTGCCGTTCACCCAATTAATAATGCATTTTTAGCCGGACTGGATTACGGTTGGCACAACAATGACTTTAGCAAAACGGCTAATCTCAAAGTATTGTATAAGAATGTAGTAGGGAAAAACCCAATATCGTTTCAAATTACTTTAGTCTGGGATTTGAATTTTTATAACCGAAAACTCACCTTATCAGGTTTTGCTGATTTCTGGCGGGAAGATAACCAATATTTTGATGCACAAGGAAATGAAATTGTAAATGGTAATACCCAATTTGTATTTATGACAGAACCACAAATATTGTATAATTTCACACCAAATATGTCAGTCGGAACTGAAGTTGAATTATCTCGTAACTTTGGAGTAACTTCAGGCTGGAAACTTTGTCCTACACTAGCTGCAAAATGGAATTTCTAAAACTATTTAAATAATAAAAAGGTTATGTACACAAACTTAAGACATGTTTTTCAATCTTTAGCTCCGATTACAGAAAATGATTGGACAGAATTTGAACCTTTGTTGAAAACATAAGAGTACAAAAAAAACGACTACTATTTATTTGCCGGCGAAACTGAAAAACAAATCGGGTTTATTGTTTCGGGTAGTTTTAAATGGTATTATATCAATGAAAAAGGAGAAGAGTTAAATTATCATTTTTTTTTGAACAACAATTTCATTGTCGACTATTTAAGTTTCATTCAACAATCGCCCAGCCAAATGTATATACAAGCCATGGAGGATTCATGTGTAATACTTTTACCGAAACGTGAAATTATTCTCGATTCTTACTCCAAATCGCATAACTGGCAACACTTTGGACGTGTTATTTCCGAAACAGTTTATGCCGAAACTGCCAATCGGGTGCACGATTTTTTATTTAGAAGTGCCGAAGAGCGGTATAAAAACTTGCTAAAACAACATCCTGATATATTTCAACGTGTATCACTCTTTAATATCTCCTCCTATTTGGGCATTCAGGGCCCATCATTAAGTCGCATTCGCAAAAGAATTTCAAGGCAATAACCGCTTTTTAACCCAGGTTAAAGTTTATCACTTTTTTTGTAACTACTCAGCACCCCTAGAAAAGGATCAATCGTTATTTGCCACG
>JACDZJ010000241.1_pt1 | contig 21244 bp, 15 predicted proteins | sample 7365721 | NCBI WGS metagenome assembly JACDZJ01 (sample SAMN15143480, study PRJNA637477) | pond metagenome | biome: freshwater wetland ecosystem [ENVO:00000243]; feature: pond [ENVO:00000033]; material: pond water [ENVO:00002228]; isolation source: pond water containing pink berries ... | reverse complement strand
ATTCATAAAATATTCTGTATCATCAACTTAGGGGTGCTGAGTAGTTACGAACTTTTCTGTTTCTTGCGGAAAGTGTGAGATTCGAACTCACGGTACAGTTGCCCGTACAACGGTTTTCGAGACCATCCCGATCGACCACTCCGGCAACTTTCCTGTTGGAATGAACGTGTCACAAAAGTACTATAATATTTTAATGCCTAAGGTAAGTTCTCAAAAATAATTTGATTTATCTGAATGCAAATTTAAAACTGATTTACAGAAAAAACAGGCTGGCACCGGCAATACTAATAATTGCACCGATTACTTGTTGGGGCGTGATTTTTTCTTTAAACATAATGGCAGAAGGCACAATAATAAAAATCGGAACCAATCCCATCAACGTAGATGCAATTCCAGTTTTGGTTTGTTGAATGGCAAAAAGTCCCAACGCCACGCCTACAAACGGTCCAAAAAATGCACCAATTGTTACTGATTTCATGGCACTTGTGTGCGTAAATGCCTGTCCTAATTTATTCCAACGCCGAAGTACAGATATCAAAATTGCAAAACTGAGCAAACCAAACAATGCACGAATTTGTGTAGAAGCTACCGGATCATAGTCTCCCATGCCTTTCTTGCTGAGAATCAATCCGACAGCTTGTCCCATAGCACCGCCAAATGCCAGCAGAAAACCTTTGAACGGAATATTCAGCTCCATTTTTCGGTTGGAAATTGCCAGCACAATTCCCGAAACACTAACAATAATGGCTATGATATTTTTTGCTGAAAGAATTTCGTCCAGAAAAAACCATCCGATAATGGCTGTAAGCATAGGAGCAAGGCTCATAATCAGTGCTGCTGTTCTTGATCCAATAACCATATACGACTGAAATAGCAGCATATCGCCGATAAAGAAACCGATAAAGCCCGACAATCCCAACCAAAACCATTGATAGGTTGTGGCATCAATGGGGAAAAATAATCCCCGTGAAAAAAAAGTAGTTATACCCAAAAAACCAATTGCAAAAAGTAATCGAATAAAATTAACGGATAATGAACCAATTTTATGTCCTGCTTTTTCGAAAAACAAAGCACTCATGGTCCAGCAAATGGAAACACCTAAGCCGGCAAACTCGCCGATATGTGATTGAAACATTCCTTAATTTACAATTTAACTAAATACTATTTACAATTCAGGTTATCTGAATCTGAGTGCAAAGATACAGGAAGAAATTCATAAATCTGAATCGAAACCTGAAATTTTACATTCTGTTGGCTTATAGCAAGTTGTATAAAAAATTGAATACTATTGCGATGAAATACAATAATTTAGCTACCTTTGCACATCAAATTGGAAGTGAGATTATTAATTCTTAAATCTTCACGTTTAATGATTTACCATGCCAAAAGAAGATTATTTATTGAAATATTTGGAGAAACTCAGTAGGGTAATTGCTGCAATGCTTGGATTTCGCGACAAAGGTTTTCCTAAAGATGGACTCCGTTTGGCAGATGAAACTTTAAAGGAACTGTTGGATGTAAATATTGAAGAATTATCGATTATGCCGGTAGCATTATTTATTGAAAACATTCGAAATGAGGGTTATAATCCGTCATATCTGGAAGTAATTGCACAATTGACACACGAAACAGCCAACTCCTATTTTGCTCAGGGTAAAATTGAGAATGCCAATAGTTTTTATGCTAAAACATTGCAGTTGTATTACTTACTGAACGAAAAAGATAAAACATTCTCCTTTGAACGGGAAATGATTATAGCAGAACTTTTGCAATTAACCGAAAAATAATAATTTTGCGAAGCAAAATAAATATTATGATAAATTACAATAACAATAAACAGCGTCCCGAAAAGGACATGATTTTTGGTATTCGTGCAGTAATTGAAGCCATACAAGCCGGAAAGGAAATTGATAAAATTCTGATGCGCCGTGATATGACAAGCGAATTGGCTCGTGAGCTTTTCACTTCGCTTAATAGCTTGCAAGTACCAATTCAGAAAGTGCCCATAGAAAAACTGAATAAAATCACAACCAAAAATCATCAGGGCGTTGTGGCATTTATTTCTGCTGTAACATACCAACGTATCGAAGACATAATTCCAACTATTTATGAAGAAGGACGAATGCCATTTATTGTGGTGCTAGATGGCGTAACCGATGTTCGTAATTTTGGTGCCATTGCACGTACCTGCGAATGTGCCGGTGTTGATGCCATCGTTATTCCAACCAAAGGTGGTGCTGCCATCAATGCCGACGCGGTGAAAACTTCAGCAGGTGCTTTGCTTTCAATTCCTGTTTGTCGCGAAGGAAGTTTGACAAATGCACTCAAATTTTTGGTGTCATCAGGAATAAAATTGGTTGTTGCTACCGAAAAAGCTACAAAAAATTATACTCAGGCCAGTTTAACTGAGCCGATTGCAATCATAATGGGAGCGGAGGATGAAGGTGTTGCACCAGAGCATTTACGTATTTGCGACGAAATGGTAAGTATTCCAGTGTTGGGAAGCATCGATTCGTTGAATGTATCAGTTGCTGCCGGTGTGTTGATTTATGAAGTAGTAAGGCAAAGACAAATTTGAAAATTTTTAAATTTGAAGATTTGAAAATGATTATGCTCTAAATCAAAATCCATATGTTTATTCAACTTCAATTTTTCAATCCTGATGCCAATTGGGACTTATTTTCAAATTATTATAGTAAAATCTATGACAGTACTTTACGAAGATAACCACATTATTGCAGTAAATAAAAGCAGTTCGGAAATTGTACAAGGCGATGAAACCGGAGATCAACCACTTTCAGAAACCATTAAATTGTATCTAAAAGAAAAATACAATAAACCGGGCGAAGTATTTTTAGGCGTTACACACCGACTCGACCGACCTGTTAGTGGTGTGGTGCTTTTTGCAAAAACCAGTAAAGCCCTGACACGACTGAATGAAATGTTTCGAAATAAGGAAGTAAAGAAAACCTATTGGGCAATAGTAAAAGAAAAACCTACGCTATACCAAGGTCGCCTCGAACATTATTTGACAAGAAACGAAAAACAAAATAAATCGGAAGCTTATGATAAAGAACGTTCCGATGCCAAAAAAGCTATACTAACTTACAGATTGATAGCTCATTCAGATACCTATTATTTATTGGAAGTTCAACTTGAAACTGGTCGTCATCATCAAATTCGTTGCCAGCTGGCAAAAATGGGTTGTCCCATCAAAGGTGATTTGAAATATGGTTTTGCACGTTCCAATTCCAATGGTGGAATCAGTTTACATGCACGAAAAGTAGATTTCATACATCCGGTTTCAAAAGATTTTATCTCGATTACAGCTCCTGTTCCCGAAAACGATAGTTTATGGAATGCTTTTGAACAGGCTCAACAAAAAAAATGAACCCTGAATTTTATTCCATTTTATCTGTTATGCTTCCATAGCGGTGATATTCAAAAGCAATGCTTTGCTCTTTAACGTAATGGAGCATTTCAATTCGTCCTTCGGCTATTGGTTTTGCGGTTGCAATGTGTTTTCCTAGTTTGGCTGCATGTTTGAAAAATTCAATTGAAAGATGTTTACTACAAGTTCTAACCCTTTCATATTTAGTCATTTCAGATAAAAATACTTCTTCGGTTTGAATGTTCAGTTTACATTCGTTTTTCAAACACTTTCTCAATACTTCGAGTTTTACATCTTCTATTGAAATACTCAGCGTAATTGGCGTTTTGGCAATATTGGCTGCCACAATAACCATAAAAATATCGGTCAATTCATCAATGACTTGTATGCGTAAAACCATAGATTTCAAAGGTAAATACCTAAAAATATTTTGCTCACCCAATAAATGATGAATATCACGTGCTTGTGAAAATTCATTTTCCCAATTTAGAAGATAACTTTCAACAGCTGTCTGAAATCGATTGCTATCTGTGGTATTTAATATTGATTTGAAATTTTTATAAGTAACATTTGCTGAATTACTTAAGGTTATCTCGGTATTTTCAACGATATTCACTAAACTTGAAACATAGTTTTTTCCACCGGCTTTAATACCACCACCAAAAGCTGACCGTTTCATGCCACCAAATGGTTGTCGGTTTACAATAGCACCTGTAATACCCCGATTGATATATAAATTTCCAGCTTTTATACTATTTTTCCAAATTGTTTGTTCGTTTTCGTCTAAACTTTGTAAACCAGATGTAAGTCCGTATTCCGATTTATTAACAAACTGAATTCCCTGTTCCAGATTTTCGATACAAACTACAGATAAAAGTGGGGCAAATAACTCATTTTTAAAGGTATAACTGTTTGGTTTCACTCCCCATTTTACAGATGGTTTCAGAATAAAATGATTATCGTCTACAAACTCAGGTTTTACCAACCACCATTCGCCGTCTTCCAACTGTTGGATAGCATGCAATAGTTTTTCGTTCTCAGAAGTTATCATTGGACCAACAATATTGCCACCTTGCCAAACACTGCCGGTTTGTAAACTTGTGACAGCATCGGTAAGTTTTGTTTTAAAATCCGGATCGTTATATACTTCTTTTTCAAGTAATAACAATGAGCAAGCCGAACATTTTTGTCCTGCATTGCTAAAAGCAGATGTTACAATATTTTGAATTGCATGATCACGGTCTCCACTGGCAGTGAGTATAATGGCATTTTTTCCACCTGTTTCGGCCGAAAGCGGGCAAGTAGGATTGTTCTCCAATAAACGAAAAGCTGTATCGGTACCACCAGTGAGAATAATGTGTTTGATAATAGGGTGTGCAGTAAGGTAATTCAGCGGTTCACGTCCATCAGTACAAACAACCTGAAGTGCATCTTTTGGCACACCTGCATCCCAAAAAAATTTTGCAAATTCCCAGGCAACCGGTAAAGCCACAGTTGCGGGTTTCAAAATTATGGAGTTTCCACCTGTAAGTGCAGCTGCAACGCCACCAACCGGAATTGCAAGTGGAAAATTCCATGGGGGAATAACCAATATTACGCCTTTAGGAGAAATAGTTATGCCTTTTAAATCGGCAAATTCTTTCATCGAAATTGGATAAAACCTACAAAAATCAATGGCTTCCGAAACTTCTACATCACCTTCTCCGACTGTTTTTCCTGTTATTGCCGACATACATCCAATCAAATGCCCACGGTTGTTGCTCAGGTTTTCGGCTGCTTGATGCAAAATGATATTTCTTTTCTCAAGTGTAGTCTTTCGCCAGTTCGAAGCATCCTTTTCAGCCACAATCAGAATTTCTTTTACTAGCTCTAGATTTGACATACTTGCTTCACAAATACATATTTCATCGTTTTGGCTTCTGTCAATATATGAATATAATTTCTTGGATGTGAATTCTTTATCTCCAATTTGAATTGGAATCTGATAGGGTTTGTCTTTCTTAGATTTTTTCCATTTTAATCTGATTTCATCTGCCCAAATTCTGTTTGGCTTTAAATCGAAATTTGTATCTGGTTCATTCTTGAATGTTTCGCGTTCCGAGTTTCGTGTTTCATGTTCTTTGTTCAATTTGCCCGAATTGGCTTGCGGAAGAACAGAAAATAATCTGTTTTGCGTTCGTCTTGGTTGATCCGATATTTTATCTTTTAATTCATAGGCTTCGACGAATTGATTTTGAAGAAAATTCCAATGTTTGCTACCATATTGTAAATTAAATGAATAGCTCAGGAAATTATCTATTCCAGTATTTTCGTCCAACCTACGTACCAGATATGAAACAGCATTTAAAAAATTTTCATCTTTTACCACCGGAGTATACAGAATGATTTGTTTGCCAAGACTTCGCATAACGCGGGGTAAATGATTTGCCATTCCTTCCAGCATTTCGAAGGTAATATAATCTTCAACACTATTTTTTTTACTCAACAAATAAGAATATCCTATGCTGAAAAAATTATGTGATGCCACTCCAACCTGTAGAACTTTTGCATTTTCGGGTTCTAAAGCACGATCTAAAATATGAAGATAATTGGCATCTACCTCAATTTTACTGCCATAAATCGGATTATCCCAACCTTTAAGCGAGGAAACAATGGATTCTATTTGTAAATTTGCACCTTTTACCAAGCGCATCTTTAAGGTTGCACCTCCTTCTGAGACACGTTTTTTTGCAAATTCAAGTAAGGTTGTTTGAAATTGCCAGGCATCCGGCAAATAGGCTTGCACAACAATTCCTGCAGTATAGTTTTTAAATTGCGGAAGACTTAAAACTGTTTTGAAAACATCGATGGTCAATTCAGTATCTTTGTACTCTTCCATGTCGAGGTTTACAAATTTTGGTGTTGCATTTCCAACCTGGTCAATGTACGGAAAATCGATGGCTTGCTGAAAAATACAACTTAACCGTTCGCAAAGGTCAATTTTATTTTTTGCGTAATTGAGAGGGTTTATTTGAGCGTAAATACCTGATATTTTGATAGAAATGTAATTTATTTGTGGATCTTTCAAGGCTTCCTGATAGTGTTTGTAACGATGATTGGCTTCTCCATCGCCCAAAACTACCTCGCCCAATAAATTTACATTTTGACCAATATTTTGTTTGCGACGCTCGCTTAAATGTTGATTCAATAACGAAGGTTTTTCGTTGATTATGACTTTTGAAGTATCCGAACGCAGGCGTTTTTTGAAAATTGGAACTGCAACAAAATCAAACCAATAGCCAAATAACGTAAAAAGGCGCAGCATAAATTTATCAGTAGAACTAAAAAATTCAGGAACACCGTAACGTTCAATCAACACCTTCATTCGCAGGGCGAGCTTCTTGTTGTCATGAATTTGTGACGATTCATCCAATAGTTTGGAAAGCAGTGTTTTATCATTGGGGTTTTGAATCAAAATAGCATATTTCTTTTGTTCTTTCAATTCATCATTGGTAATTTCTTTTTCCGATTGCGATAGGAAATCTTTTGCCCAATTGAGGACTTCTGTTGTGCTTATTTTTTCCATAAAAAATAATTTTTTGGTTGAAATTTTGCGAAAGATAAGCGAAAAGAATGGAATTTGGATAAATATTTAAAAAATATTTACTCTTGAAAGCGAAGATTTTTTGATTGATTTTTTTTTACTGATTTCAAATATGTTTTGAAATAAAAATGATTGTTTTTCTTACATATTTTTTTCATTTGAATTAAATCTTTTGTGCCTGTCCGACAATAAAAGGTTTATTTGGATAAATAAAAAATAGGCTGTCTCACATTATATGAATCAGCCTATAAACTGTAAATTATAAACTGTTTAGTAACAACCTGCCCCAAGCCCCTAAAGGGGATGTATAGTTACTTTCGTCTTAATATTATTTTACAAAAGAAATTTATAAATTAATTCTTAAACCACTTTTACATCCCTGCAATTTATCTTGATTTATAGGGTGGGACTTAAAGTGAAATAAGTTACAATTTATTTATAGATTGATATTTCGAATCTGTAATACTATCAACTGTTAACTTTCAACTCATTTATAACCATCTTCATGGACACTTTTTACTGAACGTCCCGAAGGATCATTCAAATTCTTGAAAGATGCATCCCATTCCAGCGCAATTGGCGTACTACAAGCCACTGATGGAACTGAAGGTACGCACAATGAAGCTGCATCCGAAGGAAAGAAATCGGTGAAAATAGTACGATAATAATACTCTTCTTTGTTCAACGGCGGATTGATAGGGTAAGTTTCGTTCACCTTTGCCATTTGTTCGTCGGTTACCATTTCGGTGGTCAATGCACGCAAAGAGTCTATCCAGTTGTAACCAACGCCATCCGAAAATTGTTCTTTTTGACGCCATACAACACTTTCGGGTAAATATTCCTCAAATGCTTTACGCAGAATCCATTTTTCCATTTTTACGTTACCGGCCATTTTATCTTTTGGATTCAGGCGCATAGCCACATCCATAAATTCTTTGTCTAGAAATGGTACACGACCTTCTACACCCCACGAAGCCAATGATTTATTGGCACGTAAGCAATCGTATAAATGTAATTTATCTAATTTACGAACGGTTTCTTTGTGAAATTCTTCGGCGTTTGGTGCTTTGTGGAAATAAAGATAACCTCCAAAAATTTCATCAGCTCCTTCGCCCGAAAGAACCATTTTAACACCCATTGATTTGATTACACGCGACAAAAGATACATTGGGGTACTGGCACGAATTGTAGTAACATCGTAAGTTTCAACATGGTAAATCACATCACGAAGAGCATCCAACCCTTCTTGTACCGTAAAATGTATTTCGTGATGAATAGTTCCAATGTGTTCAGCTACTTTACGCGCTGCAATCAAGTCGGGTGAACCCTCCAAACCGACTGCAAATGAGTGTAATTGAGGCCACCAGGCTTCTTCTGTATTTCCCGACTCAATTCTTTTCGCAGCATATTTTTTAGCAACAGCAGATATTATAGAAGAATCTAATCCACCTGACAAAAGAACACCATAAGGTACGTCTGCCATTAATTGACGCTCAACGGCAGCTTCTAATGCATCTCTTAAAACATCGATATCTGAAACATTATTTTTAACTGCTTCGTAACAATCCCAATCGCGACTGTACCATTGAGTTGTCTTTTTATTGGGGCTATACAAATATTTTCCGGGCAAAAATTCTTCAATTTTATTGCAAAATCCTTCTAAAGCTTTTAATTCAGAAGCTACATAAAAAGTACCCTCAGCATCCCAACCCTGATAAAGTGGAATTATTCCAATGTGGTCACGACCAACCATATAAATATCATTTTCGATATCGTAAAGAGCAAAAGCAAAAATTCCGTTCAAATCTTCCAAAAAGTTCGGACCTTTTTCACGATAGAGTGCCAGAATAACTTCGCAGTCAGATCTTGTAAGAAAATCATATTTACCTTCAAATTGTTTCCGTATTTCCTGATGATTATAAATTTCACCATTAACAGCCAAAACTAATTTGCCATCTTTACTAAAAAGTGGCTGTTTCCCCGATTCCGGATCAACAATTGATAAGCGTTCGTGTGCTAAAATAGCTTTCTCGTCGGAGAAAATTCCCGACCAATCCGGTCCGCGATGTCGTATACGTTTAGACATTTTCAATACTATTGGCCTCAAGGTTAACGCCGATTGTTTAAGATCAAATGCACATACAATTCCACACATGTTATTTTAGTTTATTATAGTTTTTAATTTCGTGTTTTGCGTTTCGTGTTTTGCATTTCATAACACGAAACACGAAATACGAAACATTTTTGAACGCTAAACGTTTAAAGTTTTATGAATATCTTCAGCTACTTTGCGACCCGATGCAATGGCACGAACTACTAAGCTGGCACCCATAGCTGCGTCGCCAGAGGCAAAGACTTTTGCTACATTACTTTTACTTTCTTTGTCGATGGCAACATTACCACGTGTATCATAATTTACACCCAATTCAGTAAGTAAACCATCGTGAACTGGATGTACGAAACCTAATGCCAGAAACACTAAATCGGCTTTTAATACTTCTGTTTTTCCGGTTGGTTTCATGTTCATACGGCCGTTCTCATCTTTGCTCCATTCCACTTCTTCAACAAGAACTTCTGTCAATTTGCCATCAAACCCAATAAATTTATTGGTATTTAAACTCCATTTACGTTCGCAACCTTCTTCGTGGGATGTTGATGTTTTTAAAATGGTTGGGTAAAATGGCCATGGGGTTTCGGGATTTTTTCCAATTGGTGGTTTCGATAAAATTTCAATTTGTGTTACTTTTATTGCTCCTTGACGAATAGAAGTTCCAACACAATCGGAACCAGTATCGCCACCACCAATAACCAATACATGTTTGTCTTTAGCCGAAATCAAATTTTCTTCGTCAACTGGCTCATCCATAATAAGTTGGTTTTGTTGACTAAGAAATTCCATGGCAAAATAGATACCTTTCAAATCACGACCTTCGGGATTAATATTTCGTGGATGTCCTGCACCAACAGCAATACACACAGCATCGAACTTTTTCATGATTTCTTTGCAGGAAATTTCTTTCCCTATTTCAGAATTGGGTTTAAAAATAATTCCTTCTTCTTCTAATTGATTTAACCTCCGGTCAATTACATTCTTATTCAATTTAAAGTTTGGAATACCATAACGAAGTAAACCGCCTAAAAATTTATCTTTTTCAAAAATGGTAACATAATATCCTTTACGATTCAATTGTTGAGCAGCAGCTAAACCGGCTGGACCTGATCCAATTATTGCCACACTTCTATTTATTCGTGTTTTGGGTGGTTGGGCTTTTATCATTCCCTCAATAAATGCTACTTCGGTTACTGCAGCTTCGTTTTCGCGTATGGTAACAGGTGAATCTTGCAACGCCAAAACACATGATTTTTCACAAGGTGCAGGACAAATACGTCCTGTAAAGTCAGGAAAATTATTTGTTTCGTGTAAATTTTCTACAGCTTCTTTCCATTTCCCTTTGTAAATAAGGTCTTGCCATTCGGGCATTTTATTTCCCACTGGACAACCCCAGTGACAAAACGGAATGCCACAATCCATGCAACGCGAAGCCTGAAGTTTTCGATCTTCGCGATTTAGGGTTTGTTCTACTTCTCCAAAATCATAAACACGTTCGTTTATAGGACGGTAGCCCGCTTCTTTACGCGGTATATTTATAAATGCTTTAGGATTTCCCATGATAGTTTTTAGCCAATGAAAAATTCCCCAAGGTGGATTCATCAGTTAGCTTAGTTAAGTTTTTTATTTTTCTGAAATGTCTTACTCTTATTCCCCATTCGGAGGTTAGGGGTCTTTAATAGTCCCGTTCTACTTGAGCAATTTTCTTATTAATTGCTTCCATTTTTTCTTCTTGTAATACTTTTTTGTATTCTATTGGTACAATTTTTTTGAACTTATTTTCATATTCACTCCAATTGTCAAGAATCTTTTTTGCAAGCTGACTTTGCGTATATTTATAGTGATTTAATATTAATTCATGTAATTCTTTGCTATCTGCACTATCTTCAATAAGCGAAAGTTCTATCATTTCCATGTTACAGAAAAAGTCGAAATTTCCTTTTTCGTCAAGCACAAAAGCCACACCACCACTCATACCGGCTGCAAAATTGCGACCCATTGGTCCCAATACTACCGTTCGTCCACCGGTCATATATTCACAACAATGATCACCGGCACCTTCAACAACTGCAATAGCTCCTGAATTTCTTACGCAGAAACGTTCGCCAACCACGCCATTTATATATACTTCGCCCGAAGTGGCACCGTATAATAAGGTATTGCCGGCTATAATGTTATCCTCGGGCATAAATGTACTTTTTTTAGGAGCGATAACAACTATTTTACCACCCGAAAGTCCTTTGCCTAGATAATCATTAGCTTCACCTTCGAGTTGGAAAAACACACCTTTGCTCAGAAATGCTCCAAAACTTTGTCCGGCAGAACCCTCAAAATAAGCATTAATTGTATCAACAGGTAATCCAACTTGTCCATATCGCTTTGCTATTTCGCCTGATAACATGGCTCCAACAGCACGGTCAGTATTTTTGATTTTACTTTTAATTTCAACAGGCATGCACAAATCGAGTGCCGGTAGTGACTTTTTAATTAATAAACGGTCCAAAACGTTTTCGATTTTATGATCCTGATTTTTCACATGTCGTAAAGCTGAATTTGATTTTTGACTTGGCACGAACATAATTTTCGATAAATCTACCTTTTTTAGTTTCGTGCTACCTTCAACTTTTTTACTTTCGAGTAATTCACTGTGGCCAATTATTTCATCCATAGTTCGATAACCCAATTTAGCTAAGTGTTCGCGAACATCTTGTGCCAAAAATGTAAAAAAATTAACGAGATATTCGTATTTCCCATTAAAATATTTCCTTAATATTTCGTCCTGTGTAGCAACACCAACCGGGCAAGTATTCAAATGACACTTCCGCATCATAACACAGCCCAAAACAAGAAGTGCACTTGTAGCAAAACCATATTCTTCGGCTCCTAATAATGCTGCAATAATAATGTCGTGTCCTGTTTTTAATTGACCATCTGTTTGTAACCGAACCTGGCCACGTAAGTTATTTAAAACCAAAGTTTGTTGTGTTTCAGCCAATCCAATTTCTACAGGGAGACCGGCATGTTTAATTGAACTCGATGGACTGGCACCGGTACCACCTTCGGCACCACTAATCAAAATAAGATCTGCTTTTGCCTTTGCCACACCAGCTGCAATTGTCCCAACACCAGTTTCCGATACTAATTTCACGCTAATGATAGCTGAAGGATTGATATTTTTAAGATCAAAAATCAATTGTGCTAAATCTTCAATTGAATATATATCGTGGTGGGGTGGAGGTGAAATCAATGAAATACCCGGTATTGAGTGTCGGGTTTTTGCTATGATTTTATCAACTTTATAACCGGGAAGTTGTCCACCTTCGCCTGGTTTTGCACCTTGCGCTATTTTAATTTGTAATTCGTCGGCATTAATTAAATATTCGGCAGTAACACCAAAACGTCCAGAAGCTACTTGCTTAATAGCACTTCGAGTGCTCAAACCGTCAGCCCGTGATTTATAACGTTCAGGATCTTCACCACCTTCGCCGGTATTACTTCTACCGCCAATTTTATTCATTGCTATCGCCATGGCTTCATGTGCTTCACGGCTGATAGAACCATAAGACATCGCTCCTGTTACAAAGCGTTTCATAATACTCTCAACAGGTTCAACTTCGCTGATATCTATCGGATTAGGTTTATAATCCATCAAATCACGAATAAAAATTGGTATTTCTTTATCGTCTACAGCTTTGGTATATTCTTTGTATTTTTCGTAACTATTTGTTTTTGTGGCTATTTGAAGGCGAGCAATTGTTTCAGGATTCCAAGCATGTTTTTCACCATCATTCCGGTATGCATATTGACCCAAATTTATTAATTGATTTGGATTGCTTCCTTCTTCAGGGAAAAATGCTTCATGATGTGGTAATAAAACTTCATTTGCTACATCTTCTATGTCAATACCTTCAATAGCCGAAGAAATTCCTTTGAAATATTTTTGTAAAAATTGCGATGAAATACCGATAGCTTCAAAAATATGAGCCCCTCTATAACTACGGAGCGTTGAATTTCCCATTTTAGAAAGGACTTTTAGCAGACCTTTGTTAACAGCTTTAACATAATGTTTTTTTGCTGTTTCTATGTCCATTTGTATGTCATCCGATTTTATTCTATCGCTAATAATAGCAAAAACCATGTATGGATTAATTGCATTGGCACCAAATCCAAATAACAGGGCAAAATGCATAACCTCGCGGGGTTCTGCAGTTTCAACTACAATGTCAATTTGCATTCTTTTTCTTTTTTGTACTAAATAGAGATGAACTGAGGATACAGCTAAAAGTGAAGGAATTGGAGCATGTGTGGCGTCAACGCCACGGTCGCTCAAGACAATATAATTTTTTCCATCGTCAACTGCTTTTTCTACTGACAGGCAGAGCTCTTGAATAGATTTTTCGAGACCCGCAGCTCCAAACTTGGGGTTGAAAAGCATTGGTAATGAAATTGTTGAAAATCCTTTGTATTGTAAATTAAGTAAGATGTCAAATTGAGTGTTTGTAAGTACAGGGCTTTTGAGTTTAACCATCTTACAAATTTCGGGGGCAGCTTGCAATAGATTTTGATGTACGGAACCAACATAACCAGTTAATGACATCACTAATTCTTCGCGAATAGGATCAATGGGTGGATTGGTTACTTGTGCAAATTGCTGTCGGAAATAATTGAATAACCGTTGAGGCTTGTCAGAGAATACTGCCAAAGCGACATCATTACCCATGGATGAAGTTGGTTCATATCCATCATTTGCCATTGGTAAAATTAATCTTTCTAAATCTTCTTTGGAATATCCAAAAGCATGTAATAATGTGTTATAATTATTTAAGTCGTTTTTTACATTGCGACCTGATGAAATATTGTCCAGATTAATACAATTTCTATCTAACCATTCGCGATATGGAAATGCTTTAGCTAGACCCTCTTTTAGTTCATTATCATAAAAAATCTGACCTAATTCAGTATCAACCATGAGCATTTTACCTGGTTTAAGGCGTCCTTTTGCTTTTATTCTTGATGGTTCAAATTCGATAGTTCCAGTTTCAGATGCAATTATCATAATGTCGTCATGTGTAACAAGATAACGTGCCGGACGTAGACCGTTTCTGTCCAACATACCTCCTGCATAACGTCCATCGCTGAATAATAGGGTGGCAGGTCCATCCCATGGTTCCATAAATGTACTATGATATTCGTAGAATGCTCTTAAATTGTCGGAAATTGGATTTTTTGCATTCCAACTTTCAGGTACCAACATGGCCATGGCGTGTGGCAAGCTTTTGCCGGACATAACCAGGAATTCAAGCACATTGTCCAATGTGGCACTATCGCTCATTCCTGTTTGAACTATCGGATATAGTTCTTGCAAATTTCCAAGCTGATCTGATTTTAAAACACTTTCTCTCGATTCCATCCATTGACGGTTGCCCCGAATAGTATTAATTTCGCCATTATGACCAATCATACGGAATGGCTGTGCCAAATCCCATGTTGGGAAAGTATTGGTACTAAATCGGGAGTGAACCAATGCGATGCCACTAGTGAAATTATGGTTGGATAAATCTGGAAAATATTCGCGCAATTGAAGCGAAGTAAGCATTCCTTTGTAAATCATTTGTTTAGTAGACAAACTTACAATGTAGAAAACACGTTCTTTGGCAATATTAGATTTGGAAATTGAATTTTCAATTTTTTTTCGAACAACATATAATTTGCGTTCTAATTCTTGTTGTGATGTTGAACCTGTTATAAAAATCTGTTTTATTTGAGGTTCGTTTGAAGCTGAAATTTCACCCAAAATCTGACTGTTTACAGGAACATCGCGTACTGCAAATAGTACAAGCCCTTCCTTTTCCACATTTTCTTTAATAACATTCAGACAAAGTTCAGCTTTTTTTAATTCTTTGGGCAGAAAAACAAGACCAGTACCATATTTTCCTTTTGCAGGGACAGGAATACCTTGCAATAAAATAAATTCATGTGGTATTTGTAATAAAATTCCAGCCCCATCACCGGTTTTGTTATCGGCACTTTCAGCTCCACGGTGAACCATATTTTCGAGAACTTGCAAACCGTTTTCCACAATCTCGTGCGACTTTTCGCCATGTAGGTTTAATACCAAGCCAACACCACAGGCATCGTGCTCGTTTTGTGGCGAATATAGTGATTTCTGCTCATATTCGTCTGTCAGCAATGAGTTTGACATAGATTCTTCTTTTTTTTTAATCATAAAAACGATTCCTTACAGCTAATTTGCTGTGTTAATTTGTTTTATTGTTTTGTTGCAAAATAGTGGGAAACCCATTTTGGACTTCCCACTATTATTTTAAAAATGAATTAACTTTTATCTTTTAACTATCGGATAAACAGTAATTCTCTGTATTTAGGTAGTGTCCACATTTCGTCATCTACAATCATTTCGAGTTTATCAACATGATAACGAATCACATCAAAATATGGTAATACCTGATCGTGGTATGCATTTGCTTTGTCTTTTTCATGTTCAATCACATTGACCAGTTTACGAGCAACAACCATGTCTTCCACATTTTTCTTTATTATCGAAACGTGTTCTGAAATTTCTTCAATTAACGCAACATCTAACGCAGAAATTTTAACTGCCTTATCTGCGGCAAAAACAGCTTTTGTTTTATAAACATTATCTAAAAGTACAGATTGATAGCGAGTTGCAACAGGAATAATATGATTCAAAGCTAAATCACCCAATACACGAGCTTCAATTTGAATCTTTTTGATATAAGTTTCCCATTTCACTTCGTTGCGAGCATGTAGTTCTACTTCTGTTAAAACACCAGTTGATTTGAACAACTCAATGCTAGATTTTGAAGTATATGCTTCAATGATTTTTGGAACACTTGTTTCACAGTCTAAACCGCGTTTTTCAGCTTCAACTTTCCATTCTGAACTGTATCCATTACCATCAAAACGAATTGCTTTGGATGCTTTGATATAGGATTTAATAACGTCAAAAATTGCTTTTTCCTTTGTAACTCCTACTGCAATTTTGGCGTCAACTTCTCCCTTGAATTGTGTTAATTGATCTGCCACAGCTGCATTTAAAGTAGCCATAGCCGAAGAACAGTTTGCCGACGAGCCTACTGCACGGAATTCGAAACGATTTCCGGTGAAAGCAAATGCAGAAGTACGATTACGGTCTGTATTATCTAAAAATACTTCTGGTATATTTGGAATACCTAAGTGTAATTTCTTTTTGTTATCTAAAATGATGGCTTCTTCGCTGGTACTATTTTCTAATTTATCTAAAATAGCAGTCAATTGAGTTCCAAGAAATGCCGAAACAATTGCCGGTGGTGCTTCATTTGCACCTAAACGGTGTGCATTCTGGGCGGTCATAATTGAAGCTTTAAGTAATGCATTATGTTTGTATACGGCCATTAAAGTGTTCACAAGGAATGTTACAAATTGTAGATTTTCTACAGCAGTTTTTCCCGGAGTAAATAATCCTACACCTGTGTTTGTTCCCAATGACCAATTGTTATGTTTTCCTGAGCCATTAATACCTGCAAATGGTTTTTCGTGTAATAATAACCTGAAACTGTGACGACGAGCAACACGTTTCATAATTGACATCATTAACAAGTTTTGGTCAACCGATAAGTTACATTCACCAAAAATTGGTGCAAGCTCAAATTGGTTGGGAGCTACTTCGTTGTGACGTGTTTTTGCAGGAATTCCATATTTGTACGCTTCAAATTCAATGTCTTTCATATAAGCAGCTACACGACTTGGAACTGAACCAAAATAATGATCATCTAATTGTTGGTTTTTTGCAGATTCGTGTCCTAGTAAAGTGCGACCAGTCAAAACTAAGTCGGGACGAGTTGCATACAAACCTTCGTCAACTAAGAAATATTCTTGTTCCCAACCAAGGTACGAAGCAACTTTTGTAACCGAAAGATCAAACATTTTACAAACTGCAGTTGCAGCTTTATCCACAGCACTTAATGCTTTCAATAACGGAGCTTTTAAATCAAGTGATTCACCTGTATATGAAATAAATATTGTAGGTATAACCAATGTATCGTCAACTACAAAAGCTGGAGAAGTTGGATCCCATGCTGTATAACCACGTGCTTCGAAAGTACTTCGAATACCTCCACTTGGAAAGGAAGAAGCGTCCGGTTCTTGTTGTGCAAGTAATTTTCCCGAAAAATCTTCGATAATTGCCTCACCTGGTGCACCGGCATAGTCGATAAAAGAGTCATGTTTTTCGGCAGTTCCGTCAGTTAGCGGTTGAAACCAGTGTGTGTAGTGAGTAGCTCCTAATTCAGTTGCCCAAAGTTTCATACCTGCCGCTACTTGAGTTGCAATAGGTATATCAAGGGTTGCACCTTTATCTATAACATTTTTCAGTGCTTTCAATGTATCCTTCGAAAGGTATTTTACCATGGTGGTGTTATTGAAAACATATTTTCCATAATAATCCGAAGTAAACTTTGCTGGTGGTGAAACCACTATTGCTTTTTTCTTAAAAGCTTCTTCTACTGCGTTAAATCTCAATGATGACATAATTTTATTTTTTAGGGTTTTATTTTTATCGTTTAAATATCAAATTGTGTAATATCCTATCTTATTGTAATTAATTGGATGCAAAAATAAAAAAAAATGAAAGTATAAATCTCTCAATTTGGTTTCATAATACATCAAAAGTTTGCAAACTTACACTTTGTGTTTAAATGACGTATGTTTATGTCATTTCTATAGAATGAACAATAGGATTATTTCAATTTAATGTTTTATACTTCATTTATTTTTGTATTAACTCAAAAATAATTTTTTTTCATTCGACTACAAAGATATAAAAAATGATTAATTGAAATCTAACAAACGCTTATTAAATTATAATTTTAACTGTACTTTGCCTCCAAACTAGTTCATTATTGTCGATTTTCAGAAAATAGACAGGTCATTTCTCACGTGGTGACCTGTCTGAAACAATAAAACTAAAAAACACACGATTAGGTGAATGCAATCACACCGTGTTTATGAACTATTATTACATTGTACTTTTCCGATGCAACAACCAAATTTAATATTTTGATGCAAAAATATATAAAATTGTTTGTAGTAACAAATGATTTGCATTATTATTTATCAAATTTGACAATAATTAAATCATAATGATAGTAACAATTTATATTTTACAAAATAATGATAAATTCTAAAAATGAAAATGTTATAAATATTAATTTTCAATTTTAGTTTTTTAAGGTTGATTGGAATATGTGAATCTTGACTTATTTCCAAAATTACATAACTTTACTATATGTCTAGCTTCCTATATTTGTGAATCAAAACTAACATAATTTAGATAAAATAACAATTAACTTTGTATATTATAGTTAAATACTATTAACAAAATAACTACCAACAAAAAAATTGAAATGAAAATTTCGCCACCTGTAATAGTATCTAAAGTAAAAAGTATTGCTACTGTCAAGTCTATTAAACTTGGTGAAAAAACTTTTGCCAAAGCAGATTCTGCAAATAACTTTTTTACAGATGTGGCTAATGTATGCTTGTTTATTTTACGTTTTATTAGGGAAACTTTTACGAGAAACCATAAAATAAAAGATTTTTTTATTCAATGTTTTCAAATTGGTTATAAGTCTTTGCCACTCATATCGGTAACAGGAACCATTATGGGTTTGGTACTTACCATACAATCACGTCCGGTACTTGTTAATTTTGGGGCTGAAAGTCTGCTTCCTGGAATGGTGGCAGTTTCGCTTATCAGAGAAATGGGACCGGTCATAACAGGATTAATTTGTGCTGGCAAAATTGCTTCGAGTATGGGTACAGAATTAGGTTCAATGAAAGTGACTGAGCAAATTGAAGCAATGGTGGTTTCTTCCACAAATCCTATGAAGTTTTTAGTTGTAACCAGGGTTTGGGCAGCCATTTTAATGATTCCATTATTAATACTTTATGCAGACGGACTTGGAATACTAGGAAGTTGGGTGGGAGCCAATTTGAAAGGCGAAGTTACATTTTCATTGTTTTTTTCACAGGCATTTAGTCACATAGATTATATCGATTTTATACCGTCTGTTTTTAAATCATTCTTTTTGGTGCTGTAATTGGAATTGTAGGATACTATAAAGGTTATAATGCCGGTCGTGGCACAGAAGGTGTAGGAATTGCAGCAAACTCGGCTGTAGTTGCAGCTTCGCTTCTTGTACTTATTGTGGATGTTATTGCTGTGCAAATTACTGATATAATTGGTTAATCTGATATAAAATTTAACTGTTATTGAAAAAATGGAAAATAATAAAATCGAACCTATAATTGATGTCAAGAATCTACAACTTTCATTTAGCAATCAGGAAGTACTTAAAAAAGTTTCGTTACAACTTTTTGATGGCGAGAACCTTATAGTACTAGGTAAATCAGGCTCAGGTAAATCCGTATTGATTAAATGTATTGTCAGGCTATTAGAGTCAGATAATGGTACAATTAATGTTTTTGGTGAAAATGTAAAAAAAAATGAGTAGGTGTGAGCTGGATAATTTACGAAAAAAGATTGGTTTTCTTTTTCAGAGTGGAGCTCTTTACGATTCAATGACAGTGAGACAAAACCTCGAATTTCCTTTAAAAAGAATTAAACGAAATCTTTCGCAAGTTGAAATTGATAAAAAAATCATAGAAGTGTTGCAAAATGTTGGTTTAGGGGATGCCATAGATAAAATGCCATCTCAACTTTCGGGAGGAATGCGAAAAAGAATCAGCCTGGCAAGTACAATTGTGGTTGACCCAATGATAATGCTTTATGATGAACCTACAACAGGACTCGATCCTGTTACTTCTGACGAAATCAGTGCACTTATCAACGAGGTACAAAAAAAATACACAACATCATCCATCATAATTACACACGATATTGAATGTGTTCGGGCCACTGCTGACCGTATTATATTGTTACAAGATGGTGAAATTTATATGGAGGGAAATTTATATGTATTTGAGAATTCAAAAGACCTATTAATCAAATCATTTTTTAAATGTCCTTAATAATAAATCAATTTGTCTACTCCGAAAAGCCATTATTTGCACACAAAATACACATAATTGACAGACCATCACTAAATATTTTACTGAATTATTTTCAATTATATGATAATTTATTATATGAGAACTTTATTTTTAATCGTGTTTTTTTTTGTGCTATTGATTTTAGGTGTCAACTCTTCAATTAATCGTTTAATCAATTAACTAATATTATGGGTACACATACACATACACAAACACAAAAATTTTAAAATTCGTTTAGGATTATTTGTTTCAGGAGGTATGGCTTTATATGTACTTCCCATTTTTATTATCGGAAAACAAAATATTTTATTTAATCCTGTTTTCAAATTTACAACTACTTTTTATAATATTGGTGGTTTACAAATAGGTAATAATGTTCGATTTTCAAGTATCAATGTAGGTACAGTTGACAATATTACCATCATTAATGATTCGACAGTAAGGGTTGATATTTTGTAAAAAATGGAAGTTTGGAGGTACATAAGGTCCAACTGTGTAGTAACAATTGGTTCGGAAGGAATATTAGGAGATAAACAGATGAAAATATCGCAGGGAAGTTCGGATGCTCCTTTAGCTAAAGAAGGTCAACTTTTGGAATCTTCTGAACCAATTGAAACAGATATCATTAAGTCGAATCTGAAAGTAACTGCAGAAAATGTAGAAATAATATCGATACAACTTGCAGAAATTATGGTAAAAATAAATACTTGCAAAGGTACTCTTGGAAGATTGTTACAGGACGAAACGATTGCCGAAAATTTAAATCAAACAATTATGAACCTGAAAAGGAGTTCAAAAGGATTGGACGAAAATATGACTGCTGTAAAGCACAATTTTCTTTTCAGAAGTTATTTTAAAAGAAGGGCAAAAGCAACAAAAGAAAAACAATAAACTACGACAAAAGCGGAAAAAGAAAAGGATAATAACAAATAACAATGTGCTAATTTGAAAATGTACCAATTTGAAAATTTGAAAATCCTATTTAGCAATGATTTGCCTGAAATTAAGATCTTCATATTTACGATAATAAAACACTATAATAAGCGACTTATATAAATGCGGTTAATTTGCACAAATCATCATTTGGTTT
>JACDZJ010000240.1_pt1 | contig 21247 bp, 16 predicted proteins | sample 7365721 | NCBI WGS metagenome assembly JACDZJ01 (sample SAMN15143480, study PRJNA637477) | pond metagenome | biome: freshwater wetland ecosystem [ENVO:00000243]; feature: pond [ENVO:00000033]; material: pond water [ENVO:00002228]; isolation source: pond water containing pink berries ... | reverse complement strand
TACCAAATAATTTAGTCAGTAAAATAACAGGTTGTTATGCTGCTTGAATGGCTGTTTTTTTTTACTTTTATTTTTCTATCTTCCTGCTGCCTGACCTGGCTGCTCCGAATAATTGCCCTTCAGCACAGTCTCCTTGATATTCCCAATCAGCGCAGTTCGCACACTCTGCCAACTCCTCGAGGAGGCGGCCTTGCCATTGTTATTGTCGCCTATCTTGGCGGGGCATATTTGACACTTACCGGAAGGATTGCCATTCCGTATCTCTTTGTGTTCGGTGCTTGCGGTCTTGGAATTGCCATCATTGGCCTTGTGGATGATCTTTTTCATCTTTCTTCCGGCATTCGGATTGTTGTTCATTTGAGCTGTGCCCTGCTTGCCTTAAATTTCCTGCCATTGAGCAGCTCTTCTCCCATCTCAAACGGGGAAGGGATTCTTTCAACTGCCGCATTGATACTGCTTGCATTCGTGGTTGCCTGGAGTGTCAATCTCTACAATTTCATGGATGGTATAGACGGACTTGCCGGCATTGAGGCCGTTACCGTGAGCCTTGGCGCGGGATTTCTCCTCTATTTTTCAGGTGAGACAGGCGGTTTTTTGCTCCTGCTTCTGCTGCTTGCCGCCTCTGTCCTTGGCTTTCTCATGTTGAACTGGCCGCCTGCCCGGATCTTCATGGGGGATGGGTGCAGCGGTTTTCTTGGTTTTTTCTTTGCGATCATGGCCTTACTCACGGCACAATCAACCGGATTGACTCTCTGGGCATGGTTGATTCTTCTTGGTGTCTTTGTGGTGGATTCCGGAATTACCCTGCTCACACGAATCTGTCTCCGGAAAAAGATCTATGAGGCCCATCGAAGTCACGCCTATCAGATCCTTTCCCGACGCTTGCAATCGCATAAAAAAGTGACATTCGCTGTGTTGGCTGTTAATGTTCTCTGGCTTTTCCCCTGGGCTTTTTGTGCCACCTCTTGGCCTGGATACGGACTGTTGATTACTTTTTTGTCGTACATCCCGTTAATTCTTGTCTGTTTGATGGTGAAAGCGGGAGCAATAAACGATTAGTTCCTTACAGATTCTTTTCTTGTTTTCTTCCAGAGAATAATCTGCAAAAGGAGCCTATTCTGTTCATCGGGGTGAGTAAACTCCCTGTGATCTTCCATTATCCCGGAACATTTGATGAGAGAACAATCTGCTTTATGGCAAAGAAATTCTTTAAATTCAGTCTCTTAAATCGCTGGTCCGCCCTCCTCCATGATTTGCTGTGTGTCCCGCTGGCATTTATCCTGGCCTACTGGATCCGATTTAACCTCGGACCAATCCCACCGGAATTCGAGCAAACACTCTATTTCTTGATTCTCATTGCCCTGCCTGTGCAAGGACTTTTATTCTGGTATTCAGGGCTGTACCGTGGGCTCTGGCGCTTCGCTTCCATTCCTGATCTTATGCGGATTTTCAAGGTGGCAGGATTCGGGACCATTGCCATTATCGCCGTAGCCTTTCTCCTTCAGCGCCTGCATGGAATTCCCCGTTCCGTTCTTCTTTTGTACCCCCTGCTTCTGGTGGCGGGCCTCTCTGCCTCACGAATTGCCTATCGTGGCTATAAAGATCTTCGGCTGGGATTTTCTTCGCAAGATGGTAAACGGACATTAATCATCGGGGCCGGCAGGGCAGGGGAGATTCTTGCCAGAGACCTGCTGTACCGGGATGCCTATCGCCCCCTTGCCTTTCTTGATGACAATCCAGCCATGCTTCGACGTGAAATTCACGGCATTCCAGTATGGGGTAAAACCGATCAACTTGCCGAATGTGTAGCAGAATTATACATTGAGCTTGTCCTGCTCGCCATTCCTTCCGCCCATAAGTCTTTCCTCCAACGGCTGGTATTGGAGTGTAACCGGCTTGGGGTGCGCTGCCAGACCCTTCCATCTGTGTTTGAAATGGCCGGGCGTCAGGTTGATGCCGGGAAATTACGTTCCGTGACCCTGGAAGACCTGCTGGGGAGAGATGTGGTGAAGCTGGATCATGAGGCCATCACCGGATATCTTTCCGGAAAAATAGTGCTGATTACCGGTGGTGGCGGGTCCATCGGTTCTGAGTTGTGCCGTCAGATTGCGGCCCAGAATCCGGCCCAGCTTATCCTTTTTGAACATGGTGAGTTTAACCTCTATGCCATTGAGTTTGAGCTGCGTCATAAATTCCCCGCCCTTCAGTTTATTGCGGTTCTTGGTGATGTGAAAAATGCGGAACGGGTGCATTGGCTTTTCACTACCTACAAGCCAAGTGTGGTCTATCACGCCGCCGCCTACAAGCATGTTCCAATGCTGGAGGCGAATCCAGCGGAAGGTGTTTGCAATAATGTCTTTGGTACCAAGGTGGTGGCCGACGCTGCCGATCGATTCGGCGCCAGTCGCTTTGTCATGATTTCTACCGATAAAGCCGTGAATCCCGCCAATGTGATGGGCACCACCAAGAGGATTGCGGAAATCTACTGCCAGAATCTCAATGGTCGCTCCCGGACGAAATATATAACCACCAGGTTTGGCAATGTCCTCGGGTCGTCAGGCTCGGTTATCCCCTTGTTTCAAAAGCAGATTGCCGATGGCGGTCCGGTCACTGTGACCCATAGGGAGATTACCCGCTATTTTATGACCATCCCTGAGTCGGTGAGCCTGATTCTTCAGGCGGGAGCCATGGGCCTGGGTGGAGAGATTTTTGTCCTCGACATGGGGGAGCCGGTGCGCATTGATGATCTGGCCCGGCAGATGATTGAGCTTTCCGGATTCAAGGTGGAAAAGGATATCAAAATTATCTACACCGGATTACGGCCTGGAGAAAAGTTGTTCGAGGAATTATTGCACAAAAATGAGGCCTTGCAGAAGACCGGCCATGATAAATTGCTTCTGGCCAGCAGTCGGGATGTGGAATGGGGATGGCTTGAAAATCAGCTGATTGAGTTGCAGCGAGTTGCCCGGTTGCGGGAGGATGAAAAGGTCCTGTCGATTATGCATGAGCTGGTTCCTGAGTACAAGGTCTTCGAACCGGATTTAATTACTCAGTCCGGGGAGTTGGAATCAGAACCCCAGTAAGAAAAATATCCATAATTTGATTGATTGTCTCTTCGACGGTGTAGTCTGTCTCCAGCGAAAGACTCCAGACTCGTGAAATCTCATCAAGGGCTCCAAAAAAAGCACGCTTGGCAATGCCGGGCCTGATGTCAGCGCGATAGATGTTCTGCGCCTGGCCGTTTTTTATGATTGTAGAAATGATATCAATATATTCACTGAACTTGTTGTTTCTGTAATCTTTTATGAGTTTAGTACTCTGCCGCAATTCAATCTGGATCACTTCTGCCAGATTTTTATTTTTTTTCATCATCGTCAGATGTTTCGTGGCAAAAATTCTCAGTTGAAGTTTGGGATCTGGTTCAAGTACCAGTGAATTGGTAACCTGTTCGATCATGCTGCTGATTTCTTCCTCAAAAACAGAGATCAGGATGTCAAATTTATTATTGAAGTAAAGGTAGATCGTCCCATCTGCAACCTTGGCTTCTTTGGCAATATCGGATATTCTTGCGTTAAAGAATCCTTTCTTTGCGAAAACCTTAGTGGCCGCGTTGATTATTTTAATATGCTTATCTTGAGCTTTCATGAATTATATTAGAAAGATATGAAATTATTGGAGACAAAAGTATAAAAAATGTTGAATGGCTATTCATTCAATTTTATCCATTCCATGGAGATTGTCAAGGCGAGACGTGGATTCCTCTTTTTTTACGACAAAAAGGTATCGTTAGCGGCCAATCCTTGCTTCATGTCAGCCGTTCCTTCATTACGGTGTATGTTCAACAGAATTTAATTTTCACGGGAGTATCTTTATGAAAGTATTGGTAGTTGGTTCAGGAGGGCGTGAGCACGCGCTGGTCTGGAAGATTTCGCAAAGCGCCAGGGTTAAAAAGATATACTGTGCCCCCGGTAATGCCGGCATTAAAAAGATGGCTGAATGTATTGATATCGGAGCTACTGATATTGAAAGATTGTTCCAGTTCGCCGCAACGGAGAAGATCGACTTAACAATCGTCGGCCCTGAATCTTCTCTGGCCGCTGGAATTGTTGACCGTTTCGAAGAAGAGGGATTGAGAATCTTCGGACCCCTCAAAAGTGCTGCCATTCTTGAGGGAAGCAAGGTTTTCGCCAAAGAGTTTATGGCCAAATATGACATTCCCTCAGCTCCATTCAAGGTCTTTGATGACCTCAAAAAAGCAAAAAAATACCTGACCCATGCAAACATTCCCCTTGTCATTAAGGCCGATGGCCTGGCGGCAGGTAAGGGAGTGATTGTCGCGGCTACCCTCAAGGAGGCCAAGGACGCGGTCACCCTGATCATGCAGGATAAGGCCTTTGGCGATGCTGGGAGCAAGGTGGTGATTGAGGAATTTCTCCAGGGGGAAGAGGCGTCCTATATTGCATTCACCGATGGGAAAACCGTCCTGCCCCTGCCCACATCCCAGGATCATAAGGCGGTGAATAATGGCGACAAAGGACCCAATACCGGTGGCATGGGTGCCTATTCCCCAGCTCCGATCGTTACCGAGGCCATTGCTGATTTTGTTATGAATAAGGTTATGCTGCCGGTCATTAAGGGAATGGCAGCAGAAGGACGTCCTTTTAAAGGAATGCTGTATGCCGGGCTGATGATTGACGGCGAGAATGTGAAGGTCCTTGAGTTCAATTGCCGTTTTGGCGACCCTGAAGCCCAACCATTATTGATGCGATTGAAAAGTGATGTCGTTGATATTTTCGAGGCAGTGATTGATGGCCGGCTTGATACCATTGAAATGAAGATTGATCCTCGGCCTACGGTTTGTGTGGTGATGTCTTCCGGAGGATATCCCGGCCATTATGAGACAGGAAAAGTGATCAAGGGGCTGACGGCGGCATCCCAAGTTGAGGGGGTTCAGATTTTTCATGCCGGAACTGCCATAAAAAATGAACGGACAGTCACAGCTGGAGGTCGGGTTCTAGGGATAACTGCGGTGAGCAAGACCCTGGAAAAAGCCATTGAACATGCCTATAAGGCAGTCAATCAAATTCAGTGGACCGGAGTTCATTATCGTCATGACATTGGCGCGAAGGCGCTGCTGCGTAATCAAGAAATGCAGATGAAATATCAGGCTGGAGCAGAGGCGAGGAATCCACAAAACCCCAGACCTGTTTCAGCTCTGGTGGGAATTGTCATGGGCAGTGACTCGGATTTGCCAGTCATGGAAGCGGCCGCAGAATTTTTAAAAAAGATGCAGATTCCCTATGAGATGACCGTGGCGTCTGCCCATAGAACCCCGGAGCGGGCAGTCCGCTGGGCCAAAACTGCCGATCAGCGGGGGCTGAAAATCATCATCGCCGGGGCCGGCATGGCTGCCCATCTGGCTGGAGTCCTTGCCGCCCACACCGATTTGCCGGTGATTGGCGTTCCCCTCGATTCTTCGCCCCTGAACGGCATGGACGCCTTGCTGGCCACGGTGCAGATGCCTCCCGGAATCCCGGTTGCGACCATGGCCATCGGCAAGCCGGGAGCAAAGAATGCGGCAGTTCTGGCAGCGCGTATTCTGGCCCTGGAAGACAAGGAAATAGCGGCCAGGTTGCAGTCCTTCAGGCAGGAGATGATAAAAGAAGTTGAAGATAAGGCCAAAAAGGTTGAGGGGTGATTCCTTCCAATTCCAGTCTGACGAACTCCACGCATTACCCTGTGGAGCCGGATTATAAAAGGGCCGTGGAATGTTTAGCCCAAGGGGAAATTGTCGCTTTTCCCACCGAAACATTTTATGGGCTGGCCGTTGACCCCACCAACGAAGAGGCGTTGGCAGCCTTGTTCAGCTTAAAACAGCGCCCACTGGATAAACCTTTTCCAATACTTATCCAGAATGAAGAACAGCTCACGGGCTTGACCAGTGCAATCCCTGATGCCTACAAACTCCTGATGAAGGTTTTCTGGCCCGGTCCCCTGACCCTTGTCTTCCCGGCTGTCGACGGCCTCTCACCATTGCTCACAAGAAAGAGTGGTGGCATCGGGATTCGCATATCGCCCCATCCGGTGGCCATCAAATTCGGACGTTTATGGAAAGGCCCGATGACCGCCACCAGCGCCAACATCTCAGGCAGGAGCGCTGCCCGAACAGCTGAGGATGTGCGACATTTTTTTGGAGACAAAGTGGCCTGTATCCTCGATGGCGGCCAGACGCCGGGTGGCATGAGTTCGACGGTTCTTGGATTTGATGATGGTAAATTGCAGTTGCTCAGGGAAGGGGCTATTGCATTTTCGGAGTTGAATCAAGCAATAGGTCAATGAAGCACATTCAATGGGTACGGGAGAGGCAGGATATGGATCTACGTTGGAATAGAGAATTTGCCATGGGCCAGGTGGATAACGATGAAGCACTGCTCAAGGAATTACTGACCATCTTCAAGGATTCCGCGGCATCGGATCTGGCTGCCATGGCCCAGGCGGTGGCACTGGATGACCCGGTCAAGGCCAGAGGCCCAGCCCATTCCATCAAAGGCGCGGCGGCCAGTCTGGGATTGGAGGCAATCCGAGATATGGCCACAGCCATCGAAAAAGACTGCCGGGAAGGTTCACTAACGGTCGCCATGGAAAATCTGTCCCAGCTTGAGATCTTGTTAAAAATGGCGGCTGAGCTTTAGTGCCTTACAGATTCTATTCTTGTTTTTTCGCAAGGTTAGAATCTGCGAAAGGCACGTATCCCGTTTATCGGGGTTAGGAAAATATCAGGAAGTATCTTCAAAATCGCATTCAGGCCTGCATCTATCTCGGTGCAGGCCTGAATGCTTTTGAGTTTCAAATCCAGAGAGTGACGAGCTGACTTTTTGGTTATTGTCTGGTCAGCTGTCGGTATTTAATGCGATGCGGCTGGTCGGCGGCAGCTCCCAGTCGCGCCTTGCGATCTTTTTCATAATCCGAGTAGTTCCCTTCAAACCAGACCACCTGGGAGTCACCTTCAAAGGCCAGCATATGGGTGGCGATGCGGTCAAGGAACCAGCGGTCATGGCTGATGACCACCGCGCATCCGCCGAAATTCACCAGTGCCTCTTCCAGTGCCCGCATGGTGTTGATATCCAGATCATTGGTCGGCTCATCAAGGAGCAGGACATTGCCTCCTTCTTTGAGCATCCGGGCCAGATGAACCCGATTCCGCTGTCCGCCGGAAAGAAGCCCCACTTTTTTCTGCTGGGCCGAGCCGGAAAAATTGAACTTGCCGACGTAGGCCCTGGAGTTGATTTCCTTGGTGCCCAGCCAGACGGTTTCCTGACCTTCGGAGACCGCCTCCCAGATTGTCTGTTCCGGGTTGAGGACATCGCGGCTCTGGTCGACATAGGCCAGTTTGACGGTTTCACCAAGTCTGATGGTGCCGCCATCAGGGGTCTCCTGACCGATGATCATCTTGAAAAGAGTGGATTTGCCGGCACCATTGGGGCCGATAACCCCAACAATACCACCGGCCGGGAGCTGGAAGTTGAGATCTTCAACCAGCAGTTTATCTCCCAGCGCCTTGCGCACATGATCCGCTTCAATCACCACCTTGCCCAGTCGCGGCCCGGGCGGGATAAAGATCTGGAGCTCCTGTGCCAGTTTTTCGGTTTCCTGACTGAGCAGCTGCTCATAGGCGTTGATCCTGGCCTTGGATTTAGTCTGACGCCCCTTGGCGGACATTCGAATCCATTCCAGTTCCCGTTGCAGGGTTCGCCTTCGGTCATTCTCTGATTTTTCCTCCGTCGCCAGTCGTTTTTCCTTCTGTTCCAGCCAGGAAGAGTAATTTCCCTTCCACGGGATGCCGACCCCGCGATCCAGCTCGAGGATCCAACCGGCCACATTATCGAGAAAATAGCGGTCATGGGTCACGGCAATGATGGTTCCGGCGTACTGCTGAAGGTGATGTTCCAGCCAGGCCACGGATTCAGCATCCAGATGGTTGGTGGGCTCGTCAAGGAGCAGGATATCGGGTTTTTTGAGGAGGATTCGACACAGGGCAACCCGTCGTTTTTCACCTCCCGAAAGAATTTCACAGCGGGCATCAGGAGACGGACAGCGCAGGGCGTCCATGGCCATCTCCAGTTTGGAGTCCAGATCCCAGGCGTCCAGGGCGTCCAGTTTATCCTGTACCTCACCCTGACGGTCAATGAGAGCCTGCATCTCATCATCACTCATGGGCTCGGCGAATTTATCGTTGATGACGTTAAACTCATTGAGAAGATCCACCGTTCCCTGCACGCCCTCTTCAACAATCTGACGAACGGTTTTGTCGGGATCAAGGGAGGGCTCCTGCTCCAGATAATCGACGGTGAGCCCCGGCGAAAGAATGGTCTCGCCGTTAAACTCAGTGTCAATGCCTGCCAGGATGCGCAGCAAGGTGGACTTTCCGGAGCCGTTCAGTCCCAGGACGCCGATTTTGGCGCCATAAAAATAGGAGAGGGAAATGTCTTTCAGGATGGGCTTGCTCTCGTAATATTTACTTACCTTGATCATCGAATAAATAATTTTTTTATCATCTACACTCATGGATAATACCTGCGAAAAAGAGGGAAAGGAAAACGGACTGCTACTCTGAAAACCACGGGCACAATACCCTGAATTCATCGAAATTGGAAGGGGATGTCAGCGCCGGATCGCCGGATCCATCCGGGGACTCGTCCGTATTACTGAAGAGAACTGTTCAAGATGAACAGAATCGCGGGCAGGGTAAGAGGGCGGGGAGAATGAGCAGCGGCTGATGGTGAAATTTTATAAAACTCCCGTTTGATTTGGAAATGGAGTGAGATCCGTTACTTGCATACGAAAAAACCATGGCCGAGCCTGGATGCAGGATCGGCCATGGTTGCAAGAAAATGTCTCGCTTACTTCCCGCCTTTTTCAATGCTCAGCTTTTTGGAAATGCTGACCCACTTCTGATTATTGCCGGGATCTTCTTTTTTACCGTAAGGCAGATAGGATATCTCAACATCCACGACAAAATCATTGGCGATGATAGTGCGCACCGTTTTTCCATCTTTTGTCGATTCAACATACACAGGAATCTCAAATTTTTCCTGGGTGGTTCTCAGGGGAGGCAGGCTTGAATCATGGATCATGCCGCTCTTTTCATACGGGCCTCTGCCCATCTTGTCGCCACGTCCCATCTGTTGCGGGGTGGGCATATAAATAACTTGATTTCTGTAAAATTCCTTGCCGTCAGTTGTCTTCGCGGTCACATCCAGGACCACCCGGTTGGGGGTCGGTCAGCCATCGGGTATGGGATGACCGGCTTTATTTTTGATATCCACAATGACCGTGGCGGCAGGGGTCATGATGGTTCCATCTCGCCACTGGTAGGCCTTGGCTTCAACCTCGACATCGAGTGCCATATTGGTCATTTCTTTGGAGCGATAGCTCTGCATGTTATGCCCCAGCCCACTCTTCTCCATATGACAGTTCTGGCAGGTTTCCCCACCGCCTTCAGGGATGTAGGTAAGGAGGTGGCCAGCGTAGAGTGTTGCGCACTGGGTCGGGTTTTCAAGCTCAAAATTAGGGCCCATTCCGTGGCATTGCCCACAGAGAATGGATTCCTTCATGATCTTGCTCTGCTTTATCAGCGGACGGTCGGGATCGTCATGTTTGCCGTCAGTCGTCCCATAAACGGCATCTTTCTGGGGCGTTCCATCGGTCCATTTGTGGACGATGGCATTTCTGCCATGACAGATCAGGCAATCAATATTCAGGCTTTGCAGGGTCTTTTTGGCCTTTTCATCACCTTCATCGACAAAGGCATAAACATTCTTGACAATCTCCTGGGCGACACTGTCTTCGGCTTCTTCCAGCTGGGGCAGGTGACATTTTGAACAAAGCCTCAGATGTCTGACGCCGATGTCCTCATTCTTTTTTACTCCCGAATAGGGCCATTCCTTCAGTCCGTTTTCAATGGTGGTTTTGAATGTCGCTGCTGTTCTGCCGGTGTTTTCCGGGCCGAAGATGGATCGGGCATGGAGTGATTTCTGCCATTGTTCATGGGCTTCAGGGTGACATTCGTGGCAGGAACTGGAATCATACATTGCCACCAGTTCAGCAATGGTTTTTGCTTTTTTTATTTCCTCTGCCTGAATCCGGGTGCCGGACAAGAGCAACGGCACCACCGTGAGACCAAGTAAGACGAAAGATTTTTTCAAGAGTTTCATTTCCATCTCCATTGTAATTTTTTGAAATTGATGACCATTTTTTCAGGTTTATTTCTCTTTGTTCCCTCCTTCATGATGGATGACAGATGGTTTTTGGGTGGAGAGCCACGAGATTGCAGCCCACAGGGTGCCTATTTAGAATGAGTGAATCGACAAAATTGTTCTTGAGAAAAGAGATGTGCGCATTGGAATCTCCGCCCAGTATGATTACCGAGAAGATACCATCTCATGATGGAGGTCCCATGATGTTTTTTTGAAATGAATGGATGGGCTACGAAAGTGTTCTTGAATCTTCTCGTATCCACCACCTATTAGCGCTCGGAATATGGGGAAGGGGACAGGATAACATCCTGAACAACCACACATTCACCCGGTCTCCTCAAGAAAGGGGAAGATGACCATCAATGAAAGACTTGAATCGTAAGGCCATGTTCAGTATAATATTAAAAATTCTATGAAAAATTGAATATCATCAGTTACTGTGGGATGATAATTTTTTTCAAGCACCCTCCCTCGCGTCGTTATCTCCTGTGGGAGGCCTTCACATGATCACTCCTTATTATAAAAGGTTGTCCTTCATATCCATAATTATTTTTCGCGCAACATTTTTAGCGCATTGATTATCCGATTGAGGTTTGAAGAAAAAATGAAAATAAAGGGATTTCAAACAGCGGCCGTTGCTGCTGGTATCAGATATGCGGACAGATTGGATCTTGGCCTGATCTTCAGCGAGACACCGGTGGTTACTGCCGGAGCCTTTACCAAAAATCAGGTGAAGGCGGCACCCCTTGTCCTTGATATGGAGCGACTGAAACAGGGGAAGGCCCAGGCTATCCTGGTGAATAGCGGGTGTGCCAATGCCTGTACCGGTGAAAACGGCATGCTTGCCGCAGTCGCCACCGCGGAGTGCGCAGCAGCGGCCCTTGGTATCGCTCCAGAGCTGGTTCAACTCTCTTCCACCGGTGTTATTGGCGAACAGCTGAACGTCGAGGCCATAGTCAAAGCGATGCCTGAGCTTGTCGCCAATCTTTCTGCCGACAATTTTGATCTGGTTGCCAGGGCAATAATGACCACCGATACCGTTGCTAAAACGGTCAGCCGAATGGTTATGATTGGAGAGCGGGAGGTTCATCTCCTGGGCATGGCGAAAGGGGCCGGTATGATCATGCCCAATATGGCAACCATGCTTGCCTTTGTCCTGACTGACGCGCAGATCAGTTTCCCGCAACTCCATGGCGCCCTGCTCAAAGGGGTGGAGCGTACTTTTAACCGGATTACCATTGACGGTGACACCAGTACCAATGATATGGTGCTGGTGATGGCCAATGGTGCCGCCGGCAACCCCTGGATTGATGAAGGGGCCTCAGGCTGTCAGGAGATCTTTCAAAACACCTTGGAGGATCTGCTCAAGGATCTCGCCTTGCAGATCGTCGCCGACGGAGAGGGTGCCACCAAATTTATCACCATTCGTGTGTGTGGGGCTCGTAAAGAGATGGAAGCAGAGCAGGTTGCCAGAACCGTTGCCAATTCCAGTCTGGTTAAAACCGCTTTTTTTGGTGAAGATGCCAACTGGGGCCGAATCATTGCCGCCATGGGCCGTTCTGGTGTCCAAGTGTATCCGGAACGTGTTGATATCGCCTTTGGTGATGTTGTCATTGTAAGGGATGGTCTGGGGCAGGGGAAAGAGGCAGAAAAATCAGCCACCGCCATTCTCAAAGAAAAGAGTATCCTTGTGACCATTGATCTGAAAGATGGAGCAGGATGCGCCGAGGTCTATACTTGTGATTTTTCCATCGACTATGTCAAAATCAATGCTGATTACCGGAGCTGAAGGTTCGGCTAAAAAATGAATACGAACAGCCACTCATATATTCTTCCCGGCCCAGTTGAGCTTGCGTCACTGTTGTCCGGGCTTCCTGGGAAGTACCATATTCGTGAGAGCGACATATCGGTGGAGACTTTCTGGTATCTGGACACCTTTGACTGGCGACTCTACAACAAGGGGCTCCTTTGTTTTCGGTCTGGTAGGAGCAATTTTGTCTTGACCAGTTTTAGCGGTGAATTCAGGATTCAGGACGAAGGGCCTGCTCTGGAAAAACCCCTTCCCCTTCATTTCTCCGGTGGAGCACTGGGCGAAAAGCTCTTGTCCGTGGCTGGCATCCGTGCCTTGCTCCCCCTTGCCGAGATTTCCCGGAAGTCCCAATGCTTTCAGGTCATGAATCGGGATGAAAAAACAGTCATTTCCGGGGTCCTGGAATTCAATCATCTGATTCCCCCCCATCAGCAAGAATGTTGCCAACCAGTTTGCCTTGGAGGATCTTTGCGGCTCTTTGCAGTTCGCGGCTATGATAAGATACTGGCCAAGGTCAGAGATGGCCTGAAGGCTCAAGGGCTGGAACCGGGATATTCAGAAGAAATAACATTGCATCACGCGCTCACAAAACTTGGGAAACATTCACACCATTATAGTTCTCAGTTTGTTATCATTCTTGATCCCTCAGAGTCTGTTATCAGTGCCGCGCAGAGGATCTTTCTCCACTTGCTCAGAGCAATGGAACAAAATATTTTCGGTATCATGGAAGATATCGATACGGAATTTCTCCATGATTTCCGGGTGGCCTTGCGCCGAACGAGATCCTTGCTGGGAAGTATTAAAAAGACAGTGCATCCAGATGATATTGTTCGATTTCAACAGGGTCTGAAGGAAATAGGTACCTTCACCGGACCGGTTCGTGATCTGGATGTCTATCTTTTAGCCAAGAAAGACTATCAATCCATGCTGCCGGAAGGGTTGCAGGAGGGGTTAGCGCTATTTTTTCAAGGACTTGCCAGGCAACGGATAAAGGAACTACAAGGGCTGAGGAAGGCTTTACAGTCGCCAAAGTTTCAAACTTTTATGGCCCAATGGCAGGAGTATCTGGAAAATTCTTTTTTTCCAACCTCCCTTGCTGCCGGCCAGAAACCATGCATTCAAGTGGCAAGCAAGGCCATCAGAAAACGATTGCGGTCAATTCTTGAGTCTGGTGCCCAGATAGGGCCTCAGAGCCCGGATACTGAATTGCATAGTTTGCGAATTCAGGCCAAAAAACTTCGTTATCTGCTTGAATTTTATCGCTCATTATTTCCTGAAGCTGAAATGGATATCCTGGTTAAATCCCTTAAAAAGTTGCAGGACAATCTGGGAAATTTTAATGATCTTTCCGTGCAGCAGAAAATGTTGGGAGAGTATCAGAATGCGCTCCCATTAAAGAATCAGAAAAATGCACTCAAGGTAGCGGCCGCACTGGGCGGCCTGATTACCCATTTGCACGAAGAGCAAGCCGCTGTCCGGAATAAGTTTGAGCAAACATTTGAGCAGTTTATCACCACCGAAAACAGAAAACTGTTTACGATACTTTTTCAATAATTTTTTATTTCCCTTGGTATGGTGGAAGAGTCAGACAGATTCTCTAAACCTCAAGTTCAGTTCTCTTATATTCCTCAATACAATGAAAATTATCGCTATCTACTCAAGCAAGGGTGGTGTGGGTAAAACCGCGACTGCGGTCAATCTCTCCTATGACAGTGCTCAGAGCGGCAAGAAAACGCTGCTCTGTGATATGGATCCTCAGGGCGCGGCAGGCTATTATTACCGGATTCGGGCCAAGGAGAGTTTCAACCGCAAACAGTTTCTTAAGGGAGATCTGGAGCCATTTATCAGGGGCACGGATTTTGAAAATCTAGATCTGCTGCCGGCCCACTTTTCATTTCGTAATCTTGACATAGCCCTGGATGATCGGGGCGGATCGGCGAAAGAGCTGAAGAGAATCTTTGCCGGCCTCAAGGATGAGTATGAAGTCCTGATTCTTGATTGTCCTCCAAATATCACCCTGCTTTCCGAAAACATTCTTATGGCGGCGGATATGGTTGTGACTCCGGTTATTCCCACAACCCTTTCCATCCTCTCTTTTGCTCAGCTGATAAAACTGGCTGACAAACTGGAGGTGAATCGAAAAAAACTGGCGGCTTTTTTCTCCATGGTCGATAAACGGAAAAAAATGCACACCGATATTATTGCAAAATTCGGCAGAAAAAAACTCTTTCTGGAGAGTGAAATAGCTTATCTTGCTGACGTCGAAAAGATGGGGATATATCGGCAACCGGTGGCGGTGTCAGCTGCGGCCTCTGCCGCTGCCACAGCCTACAGGCAGTTATGGCAGGAAGTCTGGCGACGAGGAGTATTGACATGAAAACACTTTATCTGGTCCGGCATGCTAAATCCAGCTGGACGGATCCATCTCTGGCGGATTTTCATCGACCTTTAAATAAACGAGGCCAGCGAGATGCCCCGGTCATGGGGCAACGACTTGCGGAGAATAAAATCAAAGTCGATGCCCTCTGGAGCAGTCCGGCACTGCGGGCCGTGCAGACGGCGGAGCTTCTGGCCCCGTCCCTCAAGGTTCCCGGAACATGTATTGAACAGCATGAACGACTCTATACCAGTTCCATCAAAGATCTTTTTGCGGAGATCAGTACCTGTTCTGATACGATTCAAGCTCTGCTGGTGATTGGACACAATCCGGTCATGACTGAACTTGCCGATCGTCTCATCGATCACAGACACGCCCCCGCGATTTCCCGGATTCCCACGTGTGGAATTGTGGCCCTGGAGCTTCAATGTCCTTCCTGGAAAGAGATACAAGGCAGTACCGGCCAGTTGCTCTTTTTCGATTTCCCTAAAAATAGGCACTGAGGGAAACATTCACAGGATCTGCTCCGAGCAGTCTCTTGCACCGGCTACTCTCTATTGAGTCGAAAGAGAGTCATGGACTGGATCCATCCAGTCAACTGAACCCCTTGATTTCTCTATTTTGCTGTGCTTGACCTGGCCAGGGTTCAAGTCGCCCCTCTCGATCCATTTCCCATCACTCCCGGATCTTTTTCAATAAAGTCGCCCTGAAAACAGCATGAAAGATCGATCTGTCCTGAGGATATATGGCGGCTTGTCGCTTTTGACAGGCCTGTTTTTTTTAAACTTCACATCCCGGGTTATATTTTCACCACTGTTGCCGGTTCTTGAAGGGGAATTTCATCTTGATCATGCACAATCCGGTTCTTTTTTCCTGCTGATCTCCGCCGGCTACTTTATTTCCATCCTGAGTTCCGGTTGGATCTCCTTCCGCATCAATCACAAAAAGACCATTCTTCTCTCCACCGTGGCCACCGGCACGGTGTTGTGCATGTTGAGCTTCTGCTCGTCCCTGTGGTTGGTACGCATGGGTCTGTTGAGTCTGGGATTGGCTGCGGGGCTGTATCTCCCCTCCGGTCTTGTCTCCATCAGCCGACTGGTACCGCCGTCCTATCTGGCACGGGGGATGGCCGTTCATGAGCTGGCACCAAACTTTGGATTTGTCGCAGCCCCTGTTCTTGCTGATATGGTCCTGAGGTACTGGACATGGCGGCAGGGTCTGATGTGGTTTGGCCTTTTGATGATAGGTGCCGGACTGTTGTATGCTGCCATCGCAGCCGAGACCAACGAGCCCACTACTCCACCCAATTTTGCGGATATGCAGGAAATCGTGTCACGGGGAAAGTTCTGGTTGATAACCCTGTTCTTCTCGTTGGCCATCTGCTCAAGTATCGGAATTTATGCCATGCTCCCTCTCTATCTGGTCTCTGATCAGAACCTGAGCGCGGAGCAGGCCAGCCGCTTCCTTGCCTATTCGCGGATTGCTGCCCTTATGATGCCTCTGGTCGCAGGCTGGCTTGGAGACAGGTTTGGCCATAAGGCAATCATGGGAATGGCGCTGTTGCTTGCCGGATTTTTTACGATTCTTCTTGGATTGAGCGCAACCCTTCCATGGGTGTTCACCTTTGTGGTCTTACAGCCCATGGTTTCTGTCTGCTTTTTCCCCTCCGGATTTGCGGTACTGTCGGCAATTGGCCCCGATGACAGAAAGGGGCTTGCGGTCTCTTTGTGCATTCCTGTGGCCTTTCTTGCTGGTGGTGGGCTCTTGCCGGTATTGATCGGAAGCATTGGCGATTTTGCCTCCATTGGTGTTGGGTTTGGAGTAACAGGAGCTGCCATTATGGGTGGCGCGGCCCTCTCTTTCTTTGTCTCTTTTGAAAAAGATGCTAGAGTACCCGGCGAGAAGGGTGTGGCCAATAATGGCTGAAGGCAGATCTCCTCGAGTGGTTTAACGCATTCATTGGTTCATACCGTATCATTTTTCCCAGACACCAAAGGGTATTTCTATACAAATGTCTCAACCCCCTGTATGTCAGCTCTGTATCCACTATTTTATCACCCATAAGCCGGAGACACCCTATGGCTGCCGGGCCATGCATTTCAAGTCTGCGCAAAATCCAGCCAGGGTGGTCTTTTCCTCGTCCGGGCTGGAGTGTCAACTTTTTATGAACAAAAATAAAATTGATCACAAGATCGTAGGCAGCTTGCCTGATAAAACGGCCTGATTCCTGCTCAATATTTGTACTGTCAGGTATCGTTTTGCAATTATTAACCGAACCCGATTTTTTCATAGACCTGCTGAGTGAAATGGCTCCGATCGTTTGAGCAGTCATTCACGTTGTTAATTGGAATCCCGGCATTTTTCACGCCACCTGTTCTACCGTCGGCAGCATCAGGGGCTACGCTTCGTCAGGTGATTTTTTTACCTGATTTTGAATGTTGCCTGGATCGGTAGTACCCGTCCAGATATTGCGTGATCGACTTGCGGGCTTCGTTGACCGAGTCATAAGCGTGCAGATAGGCTTGCTCGTATTTCTCGAATTTCCATCACTGGAGCTGTGGTCAAGTCCGGTGTTTGAGAGAATCATGCATAAACGATAGCCCCGTTGATTTCGCTTTCCTTTGAAAAGTCACTCCATTCTCCATCCTTGAACTGCACTCCTCGTATTCCCTCAGCCGACAATTTGAATCCCCTCAACCTGCGCCATTTTTTCTGGGCATTTTGATAGCACGGCGGCACGTTCACACAGTTGCCGCTTCCAATTGGGTATCTGGTTGGGATGCACTTCAGACTGCTGGGCCAGTTTGGCCAGTGTCCTCTCGCCACTCATCCCTGCCAGCGCCACTTCTTACCAAAACGTAATGGTAATTTAATTGTATGCTGACTGAACAGCAATCAATCTACAGTACATACTGTTTTAATTGAATAACAGAGATCAGTTATCAGACTGCTGGGCCAGTTTGGCCAATGTCCTCTCGCCACTCATCGCTGCCAGCGCCACTTCTTACTAAAACGTAATGGTAATTTAATCGTATGCTGACTGAACAGCAATCAATCTACAGTACATACTGTCTTAATTGAATAACAGAGATCAGTAATTTTGGTTATCAAAAGAACTTTGGAAAAAAGTTAATGCCTCTGGGTTTTACACTCCGAGATTTATCAGCAGCAAAGTCGAGAAATGCAGCGATAGGGGCTGTTTTCTCAACAATGGGAAGTTCAACAAAATGAGGTCAGTATATGCGGATTATTTTCTTAGAAGCCCTGCGTGATTTGCTAAGCCGTTACCGGCAGGTGCATCGTGCCGCTTGGGCCATGCGCCGGGAACTCGTCCCGGTTGAACGCAACGCTCACGAACTGTCTTTTCTCCCTGCCGCACTGGAACTGCAGGACTCCCCCCCCCATCCCGCAGCCCGCGTAGCAATTCTTGCACTCATTTCCTTTGTACTGATCGCAACGCTCTGGGCCTGCTTCGGCAAAGTTGATATCGTCGCCTCCGCTCCCGGAAAGCTGGTTGTATCCGACCGCAGCAAGGTAATCCAGTCTCTTGAGCCTGGCGTCATTAAAGCCATTTATGTGCAGGATGGGCAATTGGTCAAGGCAGGGCAGGTGCTGATTGAGCTTGACGCAACCCTGACCGGAGCTGAAAACAACAAGAGCTATTCCCTCTGGCAGGATGCCAAACTGGAAGCACTGCGCGCACACGCATTACTGAACGCCCTTGAAACTCAACGCTTGCCCGAACTCGCCCAGGATCCGGAATTGAATCAGCAAGGCAGCGGACTGGAAGTGGGTGTCGACAAGCTGGCCGACACCGGCCGCCTGGCCCTGAGCCAATGGCAGGAACTGCAGGCAAAAGTTGCTACCCTCGACGCCGACACTTCGCGCAAGCAAGCCGAGCGTGCCGGCACCATTGAACAGGTTCGTAAGTTGGAAAAGACCCTGCCGTTCATCAACCGTCGCGCTGCCGACTACAGGAAGTTAGCGCAGCAGCACTACGTTGCCGAGTATGACTATCTTGAAAAGGAACAGGCGAGCATTGAAACCGAGCGCGATCTGGCCACCCAGCGGCAAAAACAGGAAGAGCTGACCCAGGCGATATTGACCAACCAGAAGCAAAAAGAAGCCACCTTGGCCGAGTTTCGCCGCATCCAGCATGACAGTCTGGCCCACGCTAACGAAAAGATCCGTGAATTTGCCCAGGAAGTAATCAAGGCCCAGCAACGCCATCGGCAGACCCTGCTGATCGCCCCCGTGGATGGGGTCGTACAACAACTGGCTGTGCATACCGTGGGTGGTGTCGCCACTGCCGCCCAGCCCCTGCTGGTGGTTGTTCCCCTTGAAGACAGCGTGGAGGCAGAAGCCATGCTGGAGAATAAAGACATCGGCTCCGTCAATCCAGGCCAGGACGCTGCGGTCAAGATCGAAACCTTCAATTACACCAAGTACGGCCTGATTGACGGCAAAGTTCAGACCGTTTCCCTCGACGCCATCCAGGACGAAAAGCGCGGTCTGATCTACGCCATGCGCGTCAGGCTGGCGCGCAGCGCCATGAATATCGAGGGCAAGCAGGTGCAGCTTGCTCCCGGTATGGCGATCATGGTTGAAATCAAGACCGGAAAACGCCGGATCATCGAATATTTTCTGAGTCCGTTCATTCAATATGCAAGCGAGGGATTGAGGGAACGATAGTCAATAAAGCAGTCGTTTAGGCTTAGGAGTTCAAATTTCAAGCGGTAGAGTGCCTCGAAGCAAGAAGATAACAGATTTGTATTCTTGATAGAACAAAAAATTAAAGGAGAATGATCATGGCTGGAATGAGCAGTGGGAATTGGTTCGTTTCTTGGTTCAATAAAGTTACTTATAAAATCGGCGATGGTAAAAGTTCTTTAGACATGGGAGATACGGGTGGGAATTCAGCAAAGTTTGATGCAAGCGGCTTACAATTAAAAACAGCAAATGGGTCAAATGTTACTTATGGCCTTGATGGTAGTGGCTCAATGCAGTCAAACGGATTTAAGATTGCCGTTGACCCCAATGGGAATATAAAAGCCACCCATTCAACAAATGTACCTGGGGGCAAGGCAACTATCGATTTCAGTGACCCGGCAGCAGCAAAGGTCAATTTAGATTTAGGTCCGATTGCAGTTAAAGTGAAATCGGATGGCAGTTACGATGTCACAGCCAAAGTTGACGTAAAAGGTGCTGCAAAAGCTGGTTACACCACCGAATACGATCCAAACGGACATGCTAAATCTTCAACATATGAACTCAACATCGCCGGCTGTGGAATAACGGTGAAATCGTATTTAGATCCCGTCACTGGGCACGCAACGGTGGATCAGACAATCATAACTCCCTGGGGAACCGAGATTAAAAGACTTGATGTTTCCACATCCGATGGTGTGAACAATTCAATTGTTGGAGATCTAATTAATTTAATATTTGACAACGTCGGCAATAAAATGGTCGAGCACAACAGACGAAACGAACGTGCTGACTGTACAGATTTTGGCGATGCGTACAAGAATGCCACGAGGGCCACACCTCCCGTTAGTCCCTTGGTACTGGACCTTGATGGGGACGGGCTGGAGAATGTCGGGTCAGGGGAGGTCGGTGCTGTCCTGTTCGATCATGATGGCGACGGCGTCAAGACTCTGTCCGGATGGGTTAGGCCGGACGACGGACTCCTGGTTCTCGATCGGAACGGTAATGGCACCATTGACAATGGTCGTGAACTCTTTGGCGATTCAACTATGATGCAAAATGGTTTACTCGCCGCTGACGGCTTTGCTGCTTTGGCTGATCTGGACAGCAACGGCGATGGATTGATTACTTCCAGCGACAGCCGGTTTGGCGACCTCCGTGTGTGGAGAGACCTGGACAGTGACGGCATCTCGCAGAGCAACGAGCTGCAGACTTTAGCGGAAGCTGGTATTCAGTCCTTCAATGTCGCGGCAACGAGCCATAGCGAAGTATTACCCAATGGCAACCGCATTGCAGGGGTGAGTAATTTCACCGGAACTGATGGTACTTCCCGGGACATGGCCGATATTGACCTTTCCGAGGATACCCTTCATCGCGTATTTGTCGATGACATCGACATTCCTGAAGAATTGCAAGCACTCCCCGACTTGCTGGGCACCGGAAAAATGCGTGATCTCCTGGATGCCGCGGCACTTTCGCCAAGCCTGGCGACGCTGCTGCAAAATTATGCTGCAGCCACCACGCGCAATGCGCAACTAGCCCAGCTTGATGGTCTGATCGTCGCGTGGGCTGCCAGCGCGGAGAATTTCACCACCACCCGCGAAGCTGCCGAAGCCACTGGAAAACAGGTGGTATTCAGTTTTCATGGAGACACTATTTCCTGGGATGGACAGACTTGGACCGGCAATGCTGCCGCAACCAAGTGGCTGGAAAAGATAACCGTGTTGGAGACCTTTGTCGGTACCGATTTCGTAAACTTCGCGCCAGGAGCCGACAACGGAGGAACACAGGTAACGAGTTCCGGGAACAATATTACAGTGACTCTGAACGTCAGTCAGCTGGTTTTTTTGGATCAGGCCTGGTCGTCGCTGGAAAACAGGGTCTATGAGAATCTGGCAATAGATACCCGCCTCAAGCCCTATTTGGAAGCTGTTACGTTTACAGAATCCGGCGCAATAGATCCAAGCGGGTTGATAGCCTTGTTGGAGAATGGAATGGCAACGCAGCCGGCAAAAACGTTGGGAGATATTTTTGATATGTCTCTCTTTACAGATTACGAGCTCAGTGATGCCGGAGTTGATATTACCAGCCTTCTCG
>JACDZJ010000239.1_pt1 | contig 21333 bp, 21 predicted proteins | sample 7365721 | NCBI WGS metagenome assembly JACDZJ01 (sample SAMN15143480, study PRJNA637477) | pond metagenome | biome: freshwater wetland ecosystem [ENVO:00000243]; feature: pond [ENVO:00000033]; material: pond water [ENVO:00002228]; isolation source: pond water containing pink berries ... | reverse complement strand
TGCAGGTCATAGACTTACAACGGCTTTACCATACTTGGCGGAGTGGACGGGACTCTCGCCCCAATGCAACTCCCTCGCCATTAAATTCAATAAATCATTAAGTTAGGAAACTCGGTCGAGCCGGTCAACTCCGCCGCGACGGACTCCCAGCACGGACGCCCACATCATAACCGAATATGGCGGCACAGTCCGCCGCTCCGCGCGCTCTTGGGCCATCACGGCCAATATTTGGTTTGTCCCGAAAACTTGAGTTAGCATTGTTCGCACTTCATCCCCGCCTTCCAGAAGCACTACATGAACGATTTTGCTGGCACCGAAGCCATTTCGGAAACCGCGCTACCACGTCGAGGCAGACATGCACGAAAGGATGCGGGCGACTTGATATGGGATAGCATCAAAGCGCAATCTGACTTGGGCGGCGAGCGACATGCGCTCTTCCACGGCAACGCGAGAGAATGCCTCGCGGTATTACCCGCCGACTCCATCCATACCTGTCTAACCTCGCCGCCTTACTGGTCAGCCCGAGACTACGAAGCGGATGGTCAAATTGGTATGGAAGACTCCGTTGAAGAGTATGTCCACCGCTTGGTCGACGTCTTCCGCGAGGTTCGCCGCGTGTTGCGTCCAGATGGGACAGCGTGGCTCAACCTTGGAGACTGCTATATCAATGGCGCAAAGCAATCTGACCCACCTTGGAAACGGAACAAGCAACTTGCGCTTGTCCCGTTCCGTGTCGCCATTGCCCTTGAAGATGACGGATGGTTGGTTAGGAATTCCCTCGTGTGGCACAAGCCAAACGCGATGCCCGCCAGCGTCAGGGATAGGTTGACCAACACGTGGGAGCCGGTGTTCCTGCTGGCAAAGCGGGAACGCTACCATTTCGACCTCGACGCCATGAGGGTTCCCCACAAGACCGGCGACGAAATCGAGCGACGCCGGGCGGAAAATGGCACCGCCAATGGCAAAGCGAGTGGCATGGATGACTTGCGCCGCTGGCTCAATTCGCCGCGCCACCGCGCCACCATAGATGGCGTTAAGGAAATCAGACGCCGCCCCAATGCGCCCCGCCCCGTCGACCTCGCGGCTTATCTGCGCTGCGCTGCCGAAAAAAGGGGGCTATCCGTCAAAGCGATTGCCACGATGCTCGACCAGCCGTTTGAGCGCGTCCGACACTATATGCGCACCGACGAAATCGGCTCGCGCTTGCCCCCCGAACAGACTTGGCACGCACTAAAAGCACTTCTCAATCTCGACGACACGTTTGACGAGGTGATGGCGGTTGAGGTAGGGGACAACGTGTTCCGCAATCATCCTGCAGGACGCAATCCGGGCGACATGCAATCGTTTGCGCTGACCGGTGGCGCCAGTGATGCGAAAGGACATTTCGCGGTAATGCCAGAAAACTTGGCATCATGGTGCCTCCGCTCCACGCTGCCACCGGGCGGAATCTGCCTCGACCCATTTTTCGGAGCCGGCACCACTGGCAAGGCCGCGCTGGCCTTGGGTGGTCGCATCGTCGGCATTGACGTGCGAGATGACTTCTTGCGGCTTTCTGAAGAACTGCTTTACCCCGCAATGACGCGGAGGAAGATTAGCGCCCGAGGAAGTCAAAAGGCGTAAGGGTCCCTTTGGGTGGTGCGCCATCTCGCCATAGCGGTTCCGCGTATGGATTGCCTTGGAAATGAAGTTGCTGAAACCGCCATGGGCACATCTTCAACAACCGAGTGAAATAGACCCGAATACGGGGGGCTTCTTTTCGCTTGGGCGAATGCTTACCCTGCCCAAAGAACGTCTTTTTTGCCGACGGGTTGTAGCGTGCTTTCAAGCGAGCATGCGGCAGTGCCAATGCAAATATCCCCTTCAAATTCCGGTAGGGCGGCTTCGCTGTACCCAGCTCTTCGTAGAAAAAATGTACAAACATCGAGGTTGTGATTGCGACCAGTGTTGTACCTCCCGTACCGACAATATCCATGTGCGCGGGTACGCCAGCCAGCATCGAATGAGTCTTGCCGCTAGATTCAAACTCTGCATCCATCGGTAACTGCGATTGCTGGAGGGTTTCTCGATTGTTTTCCGTGGACGCCTTTGCATCAACCAGAAATACCTGTGGGAGCAAGCCGAACGGCGTAGGTAACCACCGCACGCGCTTGTAGTCGATGAATCCTGCGAAACGCTTGTTGATGGGATAGACCTCGGCTACTTCGAGTGCATATTGGACAAGGTCTTCGGCAAGGACAATGACTTCGGTCTGGCTTGGCGCCTGGGTATTGTCAAAGATTTCCTTCGCCTCGCGGGAATACTCTTGCAACGCTTGGACTATGACGCGAAGCGTCTGCTTTTCGACGGCTTCGATTTCGTCGTCCGACAGGTTTCGATAGTCCTGCTCCATTCCGTCCGCCCCATCCTCTCCCGAATGAGCGAAAGGTAACACGCCCCGGACAACCTGTCCTGCTATTCCGATTGGCGTCCTGCGGGCGCGGTCGCCGCCGCACACGGCGGCTTCCGACAGATTCCGAATTGCGGGGCCACGGCGGCCGCCTCAAAGCACCAAGTCTCCCTTGCCCCTCCCTGTCCTTGGCTTCGTCTGCGGCGGTGGCGTCCTGCTAGCACGGATGATGGCGTCCACACCGTTGGGGGTCGGCTTTCGTTCAGGGTGTGCTAGCAATTCGACGACTGCATCGCGGATGTCAGCATCACTGACGCCCATTGCGTCCCAATTCGCGTAAATCCTCTTGCTTGTCAGGCTGTCTACCCAAAGCAAACGCTTCTGTCCTGCCTCTTCCATGATGGCGCGGAAGCGGTCGCTTTTTTCGAGGCTTTTCGCCAGCGCCGAAGGCGCGTGATGGGTTTTGAATTTGGGAGCCGAAGGCGAAGTGTCGTTCCCCGCCTTTGCCTTTGGTTGTGTACAGGGGGTATTGACGTCCTTGGTTTTGGTAATGAAGCAATTACCGCGATTACCTGTGATACCAGTGTCAGCAAGCGCTTCCGCTGACTCCGTGAAAGTATTTCCGGACAGCCTCAGCCCATTTTTCGCCTCGGCGCTGGACAACGTCGCTGCCGAATTGATTGAGGCTTCCTGTGAAGGCGCTGATGCCTCTTGCGTTTCCGTCTGTCTTTGGTTCTGCGAATTTCCGGACAGCCTTCTCGCCTTTTCGGCGACCTGTCCGGACAACTTCTCTGCCGCGTTCGCGACCAGGGGCAAGCGGAGTTTCAACGCGCGCCCGTCGTGCCTTATCTCGTCAACCAGTCCAAGCGCTTCGAGCCGCTGGACACCCCGTCTAATATCAGTGTGTGTCAGGGCGAGCGCCGGCACGCCGGGCGATGCCGGGAGCGACAGCAGACGTGCCAGCGACGACAAGGACAGGTTCTTGGTTGATGGGTGTGCCATCGTGCCTGTCTTGAAATCCGCCCGCCTCCTCAGCGCAAGATAGAGTCGGCAATCCTCACCCCTTGCTTGACCAATCAGGGCGCTCATTTCGTGCTTGTCCAAACCATAGATGGGGTCCATCGTCTCTCCTTCCCATCAGGCTTACATTTTCTGCTTGCGCCGGATTGTCGGTGGCGGCGCGAGAGTGATAGCCTGCGAGGTGTCGGAGCCTCGTCCGCCGTCGCTACTGGATGCAAAGTCAAGGTCTTCCGGCTTGGGGTCGTAGCCTACGATTTTGTCCGGCGCGTAGCCTCTGTTGATGGCTTCGCGCCACAAACTGCGCCGGAAATTTTCGCCGCCTGAAACGGAAATCCCGTCCCAACCTTTGAACAATGCCAATTCAACTATCGCGGCAACTTCCGCGCTGGTGCCGCCGAATTTTGGCACCAGCCTATCCCCATAGTCCCGCAGCGAACCGCCTTTGATGCGGACATGCAACGATTTGAAGTCGTCGTAGTACTGCACGCCGTGGAGTCGGTCGCCGAGACGTTCCGACAGGCGGCGCTGATAATCCGGCACGGCAATTGTCGTGCGTCCTTCGTGCCCCTGCTTCCAGTCGACGGGTGCCACGCCTGCCCGTAGCGTGTCTGACGTCGCGGGATGAGCCGCCCTGGCCGCTGTCTTGTTGAGTGTCTCCTTCCTGTCGCTGGTTTCCATTTTTGCTCCCCCTCTCCGGTTTGTGATACCTCTACTGTGCGCCAGTGCGCGCTTCATTCTTGCGCGGCTGCGGACACCTTCATGACGGGTTGCTACCCGATGAATACCTTGTGCCGCCAATGTTCGATGGTCGATGCGGTGCCGCTCGCCTGCGCGCGCCAGCGCCTGGTTGCAATGTGCCGCCCAAGACTCCCGCCAACTTTCGAGCAGCGCGCGGTCATTCCATGCTCTAACCTTTTTTCCAAAACCATCCGGCAACAACTCGCGCATGGTTAGCAAGATATGACAATGTGGATTTCCCGGATTGTCGTGAATGGCGAGGTCGCATACCATGCCGCGGTCAACGAATTCATTGCCGACGAACTCGGCGATGAGCATCAAACGGTCGGTGAAGCAGAGTTCCACGGGCAAGGCTATTTCGACCTCCCGGGCGACCTGGCTATCAAATCTTTTTTCAGCCGCTTCAACGGCGTCCCAAAGGCGCTGCCTATCCAGCGCCCAAGGAGCAGCATGCTCGGGTGCGGCAATCGCCCGCCACGCGACATACTTTCGCCGTGAGTAATCGAAGGTGATGCCGGTTCGACTGTCGCGGATGCGTGAACCTGAACGGTAAGCGGCAGCGGCGGTGGCGCTGCGTCCACCGCTTCTGCCCAACACCTTTGCGCTCAGGTGATAAATCGCCATTGCCTGCCTCCTCGCTCTTTCCGCAAATCCTTTTGCGGCGCACACGTTCCCAAGGGGAATGTATAAGTGCGCATTCGCGTTGCTCATGGGGCTTGCGTTCTCAGCCTCGTCATGTGTATTTGTTACCTCTAACCCGGTGTGCGCGCCTGCGCAAGTGCCGGCGGACAAGGGGAGGAACGACCAATGGACGCACAAAGGCGAGTTGAGCGATTGATGACGCAGAGAGCACAACTTGATGCGAGGCTAGCGACAATGCGCGCACAGTTGGCGCGGCAAGAACGGCGCGACGAGACCCGGCGAAAAATAATCGCCGGGTCGTGGGCGCTGAAAATGCTTGGTGGTGATTGGCTGCGCGTCGGCGAAAAACTGCGGGACGCCGGCATGCTCGACGGGCGCGACGTTTCGCTTTTTGGGCTTGGCGAAAATCGGTCTACGCAGCAGTCCGATGCCAAGCCGCCGTCCGTGCCGGGAACCGGGACGGCTTGATTTAGGTTCGGCGCATTTTTGGCTTGCGTTTTCCTCCGACCGGCACTTGCGGCGGATTCATTACGAAGCAAACGTCGGGATTGCCGTTTATGAGGTCGCAGACAAGATATGCCCGCTCCCAATTCGCGTATTGCTCCGTGCTTGCGAAATGCAAAGAGGGCGAGCCATCGCGCTCGACAATTATTGCTTTTTCGTCTCGACTTTGGCGGGGGGCGTAAGCGGACATATATTCTTCTCCGACGAATGGCTTCTTATCAGACTCTCGCCGGGCGAGAGTCTCTGCAAGATGGCAGCAGGGGGCAGTGGCTGGGTGGTGCCTTTTGTAATGCCACGCGAGGCGGCAATAAATGCGTTGCTGGCGTCGCCGTTGAGGGTTTGGTTCTCGTTATGCGCCATGGTGCCTCCGCTGTGCAATAGAGCGACATGCTCCAAAAACAATCTAGCGTGCCGGACGAAATAAGCAATAGATGACCGGCTACCGAATGGCGTTTGGCATTTCATGGCAGGGGCGGACAAGACAGCGGATGCCCTGCAAACGCGTTTACAGCCCCTTGGGGCGCCTTTCACCACCGCCCTTACCCGCCCCATCCTCCTGCACACTTGGAAGGGCTGGTCGCTCGGTTACCGATTTGCGCCGCGCGGGGGTCGTCCTGAACGCCTTGGGGGCTGTGGCGCGTCCGGCTTATCGGCTATGCCCTTCGCCACTTTGCGCGCCATCCTTCTCCGTTGGGCTGCGAGCATCTTCTGCAAATAACTGACAAAGCGCCCGTCGCCTGAACGCAAAGCAGGAAGATTGACCATCGAAAAATTTGCGTGCGGCAATAGTCTGCTCACGAGCACGGAGAAAGGAGGTTTGCCGTGATAGATGATGACGTTAACGCTTTCATACTTATGCCCGATGTAAGCGCAGCGCAGCGCAGCGCTTCATCCACACCCGACCGTGCCAACTTTTGGTTAAAACTGTGGCGGGTCGAATGGAACGTCAGCGCGTCGGACTTGATGCCGATTTCTTTCAGCATGTCTGAAAAATGCTTGCTCGTAATCTTGCCGAATCCTTGCTGGGTCTCCGTGAGATGAGGGAAGACCCTCTCTTCACCGAGACTGCGGATATTATCGACATAGCGCAAGAAGCCGAGTTCGACAATGGCGGGATGCAATGGAATCGTGCGAATGCCAGTGGGAGTCTTTGACCGATATACGTAGAGCGCTGGCACGCCCTCCTCATCGAATATGTCAATGCAACGCAGTTGCCCTATTTCATGGACACGCATTCCCATGAACAGCCCGAAAAATGGAAACCAGAAGTCGGCGGGGTCTGTCAGTGCCCCCATCCGTGCGGGGTCGAAGATGAGGCGCAGATGGTCGGAGGCGAACGGTTCCTTTGGGTTATCGCCCTTGTTGGTATCAATGTGCGCGCCGCTTGTCGGCATGCTCGCGATTAAGCCCTTTGCCAGCATTTTCACGAACACCTTGTTGAGTGCGCCAAGGTAGTTATTGATGGATTTGGCAGAAAGGTTCCGCGCGCGCAGGCTGTTCTTGAACCGCTCGACGTCGTCGGCGGTAATGTGAGCGATAGGCGGATTGCTGACAAAGGTCGCGAAAGCAATTGCCTTCTGCCGATATGACTGGACGGTGCGCGCGTCCAGCCCGCCCGCCGCATCGGCAAGTGCCCGCTCCATCGCATCAGTGAATGAAATACCGCCAGTTGAGGGTTTTGGTTTGGATGAAGCGCGCGCTGGCTCGTTCGGGCGCCAGTTCAATGCGGGCATCTCGCCGCCAAGCAATGCCTTGGCGGCTTCCAACTCCTCGATGGTGTCGCACTCCAAAGCCCCGCCGTTCGGCAGTTCGATGCGAATCTTTCCGAGACCGCCCATGAGTTCGAGTTGGTCGAGCACCTGGTTGTGCTTTTCGCGCAATTCCTCGAAGGGGTCCTTCTTCGTCTCGCTCATCCGTGCTTTCCTGAATGCCCGCAGATAGGCGAATGATAAGCCGTATGACAATGCCTTGGCTATCGCGGGGTCGCGTGTGCCAAGAGAGCGGCGCAATTCCGCCTTCCCGTCAAACTGGGGGCGAAAAGGCTTGGGGACGGTGATGCGGAACTGGAAAACGCCGTGGCGGGAAACGGCGAGGCGGGCGGGTAATCTCACGGAAACTCCTCAAAACGGAGCCCCGCAGCGGACTACCACTCAACCCTGCGCCTGCGACTTACTGATATTACTGAACAAATTAGTTGGCGGAGTGGACGGGACACTTTTCCCGAACCATCCAAACCGAAATTTAACTTAGATAAACAATGAGTTGCGCGGAAAGGCGTTCCGCGTCCACTCGGATATTACGGCGCACCGAGGCGGTACACTCCGACAAGCGTCATGATACCTGATTGCCGCCCCTCCCGGGGCGGCGGGGAAATCGAATGAAAAGGGCGGTTTGCTCCGCGCCCTTGGTCAGAGGAGTGTCTTACCGCCTGCCGAGACAATGGGGCTATTCTGGATGTGTCAATGTCATCCGGCGGGAATCAATCTCGGACAATAGTATGTCCAAGACGTCTGCATGCCCGTTTTGCAATGCCCATAACCTTGCGCTATCCAATGCGTAATCCGAGGGACGGCTCTTCGACAAGAGCCATCGCAAGGTTTCGGCATCCCCGGCGCAGGCCGCCATCCGACCTGGAAGCCAGTGCCTTACCGATGCATCTCCACCCTTTTCGACCAGAACTCGGACAGTTTTCATGTCGAGGCGAATGGATGCCATGGCCAAAGCCCCGTCCAGTATCCTGAGTCCGTGCGAAACCGGTGTCCTCGTGCCTCGCCAGAGTTCCCAAACTCTTCCCCTTGCCCAGAGCCAGATAATCTTGGCGTCCATAATCACTCCCTCCCCGGTCTTTTATTGATATCCTCAGAATGGAGGATTGCCTAAGACATTTATTACGAGGAGAGGAACGATGTTTCAAACCATTCGTCGGAAATTTGGGAAGAAGAAAGTGCTTGATGAATGCATCAAGGCAGCCTCGGAATTAAATCGCGATGAGAGCGACTTCATCTTTCAAAATGCGGTTCGCGAATGCATGAACGAAAGAGGGTATCGTTATGTCGGGAAAGGTGAGAATTATGATGCCACCGACCCAAGCTCCTATTCCTCCTGAAATTCGGATCAGATAGATCACGCCAGAGTATTGGCGTCAATGACACCTGAAGGTGTCAGGAAGCGGATTGAGGGCTTTCTGCTTCCGCGAGATGACGTTGCCGAGGATGCAAAATTGTCAAATGCCGTCCGACTTCCTGAATGACAGAAAATTCGCCGCCCCGTGGTCGCCAGCAAAGTTCTGGCGTGCACGGGGCGGATGGCTTGCCTGTTCGTTTTGGGTTGGACGGTGATGGTGGTGGAGGCGGTCATCGCCGCGCCGCTGTGGGCCATCATGCACGTCCACCCTGACGGAGAGGGGCTGACGGGGAAGGCGGGGAATGGTTATGGTCTGGTCCTGACCGTTGTCCTGCGCCCGGGTCTGATGATCTTCGGTTTCGTGGCCGCCATCGTGCTCATGTACCCCATCGGGGCCTTCATCAACCAGACCTTCGCCTCGGTCTTCCAGATGAGTGTCGGCATCTCGGGAGATGCTTCCGCGAATCCCAAAGGGGTATCAGCAACGCTGACGATGCTGGCGGGAGCCTTCATCTACGTCGGGGTGATGACAACATTGGTGAACAAGGTGTTCTCGCTCATTCACATGCTTCCGGACCAGCTCATCCGCTGGATCGGGGGGCAGGGCAACAACTTCGGCAGCGGCATGGAGCAGGAAGCATTGGGAGGAGCCAGGGCGGGCATCGGTCAGGTCGGGCAGGCGCAATCGGGCTACCAAGCAGCCGCCTACGCCAAGGCACAGGAACAGGCGGAGAGGGAGCGCTTGGCGAAAGCGGGGCATCACGAGCCGCCCACCCAGAAACAGGTGATGTCATCGGGCAACGCTCCGTCAGGGATGGCATCCTTGGATTCGCCCGTGACCGTCCATAAGGAGAACGCGGGTTCCCATGGGGGATCTTCGTCGCCCCTTCGCCAAGCCCCCGCCGATGGCCTTGGTCAGTCCGCGAAGGATTCCCAAGCGGCGGGGAGGGACGCGGGCGGGCGCCAAGCCATGAATGTCGCTGCGGGAGAGACTCCCGTGGCCGCCGTCAGACAGGAGCCGCCCGCCGTCGCTTCCCAGCTTCCCGTGCAGGCAAGGGACAACGGGGAAGACTTCTCGACACCGACCCAGAAGACCTGATCGGCGGACAGGATGAAAACAGGAGCCGCCTTTCGGCGGCTCCTGTTTTTCGTGCCGGCGGATGCGGTCGCCGTTGGTTACCGATAAGTCCTTTCCCAACTCCTCCGCGTCTGTTCCTGAAGGTTCTCATAGATGGCTTCGCGGGTGCGGTCGACCTCCTGATCGGCTTCACGGATGCGTCGGTCGGCTTCCTGCTCCTTCCGCCAGTTCCTGATATCGAAAAGAATCTTGCGTGCCGTCGGGTCTCCCTTCGCTGCGGCGAGGGTGCACCACCGCTCTGCCTGTACTATGTCCCTCGGCATGCCGATTCCGTCGTTATGGATAACACAGAGCACCAGCATGGATTCGGCATTGCCGAGTTCCGCCCCCTTGCGTCCCCAGTAGAGCGACCTTTCCGGAAGTTCCTTCACGTAGATATGGTACCACGAGAGGAACCCCATGGCGCTCGCCTGCCCGCTCTCGGCACAGAGGACGGCGCCTTCGTAGTAAAGGCGGGGGGTGTCGTTGTTGCCGACCTTGCCGCACAGCGAGCGAGCCTTGGCCGTGTCGCCGGCTTCCATGGCGGCGTTCATCTGGGTATTGGCGGGGTTCTTCTTGCTCTCGTAGGCCATGGCGCCGCCGCCTGCCAGCAGCAGGGTCAGGGAGGTCAGGAGGAGCATTGCGGTCTTGTTCATGATGGGTCGTCTCCCTGTGTCATCAATTTTTCGTTCATCATATAACGCCTGTGTGGGTAATAGGATGACTGGTGCCACTTCGGCATGACCGCATCCGCAATCCCGAGACACTCCACTCCGAAAAAGCATTCCGTTCCAACCGGTTTCGCCGCCTGCGGCGGCTTGGGGGGAAACCCTCGAAGGAAGAGCGCAAAGCGGCTCCGCCCCGGACTTCGTGGGGTCGACAGACGGACGCGGGAGCGTCCGTCCCATTGCGTAGCCGGGTGGTAGTCGGGTAATTCATTCTTACCCGACTACCCGAAACCCTTGTGCCACAAGGCTCCGAGAGAGGGTAGCCAGGTAGTCAGGTAATTTCCTGTTTTTCTCTCACGCGCGCGCGCAAGGAAATCCGAAAACCGGGTTTTCTGCCCGACTACCTGGCTACGCCTCGGAAACCCGCGCCATGGCTGCGTTCTCGGTAGTCGGGTAATTTTTCTTTACCCGGCTATTACCCGGCTACCGATGGCTTTACCCGACTACCGAAGAGAAAACCCGCCGGGCGGCGGGTTCGTCCTCTTCATCATGAAGGTCGTCGCATCGCCTCGTCGAGGACTGCGAGGATGGACCCCGCCCCCTCCAAGCGCTTGGGATCGAGATGGATGATGTCCGCCTTGTCCGGAACGGCGGACCACGGGATGCCGGGCACGCGGATACCGACGACCCGTTGCTGTCCCTGACCCTGCCGCCCGCCGCTCCTGGACTCCTCGAAGTGCCCCAGATGCTGTTTCTGGGCGATGAAGAAGCGGGGGTTGTCCTTCATGGATTTGGGGTTCTTGTCCATGTCGAAGCCCCACGCCCGGTAGTGATCGAAGATCGCCTTCTTCTCGGTCCGGATGCCGGGGTCGACGGTCGCGCCGGCGTAGATCGCCCACGCCGCCGCCGTGTTGTTCGCGGAGACGAGTTCCTCGAAGAGCATCCTTGACGATGCGGGAGCCTCGTCCATCGTGGGCAGCCCGCGTTCAAGGTAACGTTTCAGCCCGAGGAGCATCCAGTCGAGGACAGCCCAGAGTTCGTTCCGGGCGATGTGGGTTTCCAGGTAGGCGTCCTTGACGACTGTCCTCGACCATTTCGCAAGCATCCAGCGCCGCTGCCAGCCGTTGGACGCGTCGTTGACGTAGGGAACCTCGTTCCCGCAGACGACCATCTTGGCGAAGATCCTCCCTTCGTTGGCGGTGGCGAACTTCACGTCCATGGACATCAAGCCGGCTGACAGGACGGATTTCATGACGTCCGCCGTGTCCCACGTCGCGGGCGCGTCGTCCACGAAGATGAGCGAGGCTGCCGTTGCGGTCGACAAGCCGAAGTCGCCGAGCTTCCGCATGCTCACCGGCACGATCCTCCGGTGCATGCGCCCGCAGAGGTTCACCAGCGTGCTCTTGCCCTCGCCGCCGTTGCCGTGCATGAACAAGCCCTGCTGCTCGTTGTTGTGTTCGAGCAGGGTGTATCCGAAGAAGGATTGGAGGTAAGCCGCCTCGTCCGCGTCGAGGCTCTTCGTCAGGTAGTCGTCCCAGAACCTCGTTCCGCGCAGGTCCTCGCGGGGGACATAGGGCGTCCCGTGCGGCTGGTCGATGGAGACCGGGACGGTGTAGGTCTTCTCGGCTTCCCGGTCCGGTGCAGACCACTCGAAGCGGGCGCGCCTCCCCTCCCGCTTGCCGGGCAGGCGCTTGCCCTCGACGATGACCCTGATGTAGCCGTTGAGCAGGGGCAGGACGATGGACTCGTCCTGCCGGTCGACGTCCCTGAACTTGCGTCCCGTGATCGCGGTGGTCTCGACGCAGGACTTGGCGGCGCGGGGCGACTGTTTGGCTTCGGGCAGCCACCGGAACGCGACGTCCATCTCCTCGGCGTCCGGAACGTGCTTCCAGCAGGCACCGGTCGGGCAGGCATCTCCTGTCCAGCGATGGATGCGCCGCTTCTCGCCGTCCAGGATGCGGACACCCTTATCGGCGTCGACGCACTTGCCCCAGACGGATTCAGCAGTCAGTTGTTTGGCGAGTATCGCCCCGTGATCCATTTTTGCATACATGCACCCTCCGTTCGTCGGCGGTTGTCCGACGCTCTTGATTTCCGATCACGGAGTGCATACGATGGTTTTGCCGTCATCGTGCCTCCGCACACTTCGCCTCATCGTTTGCTGACGATGGGGCGAAACCATTTTCAGGACTTGCTTCTTGCTGGCGAGAACAGGTCGCCTTGCCCGTTGCGCCTGATGTATTCGCGGACGGCGGCTCGGATGATCTGGGCACCAGTCTGGTCATTCCTCGAAGCGCACGAAATCAGGTTCTCTCTCATCGAGATCGGCATCTTCACGCCGAAGATCACTTCCTTTTCGTCCTTTGGTTTCATGGCTTCCTCCTTGAAAACGCGGTATGCATGAAACATCAATACCGGATGCAACGAAGAGCGCAAGGGGACACCCGTCCCCGCCGACGAACGGTAACCGCAGCCCATTTCATATACCATTAAACCATTGCAAATACCGCGTTCATGCTCGACTGATGAACTTGCTTTTTACGAAGTTCTTCGTATAATAGGAGGGGAGATGGGTTTCAAGGAGGCGAAGCGAAAGGTTCTTGAAGCGTTATCGACAGGAGCTTATCAGCACGAATCGAGAAAAGGCATCGACGTAAAGAACCTGTTGGCGATGGGCAATGTATCCGCCGAATTCGTCAGCGGCTTGATACGGAAATGCAATGGCAAGGATCACGAAATGTCCGCACACGACATGATGAGGAGCATTACGGTTCATGTCCTGAAAAAGGACGGTTGGTATATCAAGTTTTATTTTATCGACCCCGACACGTGGTTCATCAGCGTCCATCAGTGAGCGAGAAAGGGAAGGAGGAAGTCATGAAGCTGTATCAGGAAGGCGACAAGGGGCAGGCAATCTGCCGGCATTGCGAAAAAATCGTTGCGACGACATTCGAACGCAAGGACGTTCCATTTTCCGACGGCGTGGGAACGGCTCGCGACATTCTCGTTTCCGCTTGCGACGCTTGCGGCGAGGTGGTCGGCATTCCCTCTCAATCAACCCCCGCGATCAGTGCGGCAAGAAAGGTTGCCGAGCGCTCCGTCGAGGCCAAAATCCCTCCCGTCTTCATTGATGCCCTCGACCTCGCCTGTTTCGAATTGTCTCAGGACGCCACAACTGAACTCAGGAAACGGCTAGTTACGTTCTACATCCACAAATACGCTTCTGGAGACTTTATCTCGACGGAACTGGCAGGTCTTCTCAAACAAGCCGACGAAACCTACCCGTCTCATCGAGGAGCGGCAGGCAAGCGACTATCCTTCAAGGTCGCGCCATCCATCGCCGGCGATATGGACAGACTCATCAAACTGACCGGACTCAAAAAAACAGGGCTTTTGAAATCCATCATCTTCAAAATCAAGGAAGACGTTCTTGATCGCAAGGGAAAGAAGATTTTTCCCGAGTTGAAGTCTCTCATTTTCGGGCATTGATATATCCTTTCGCCCCGCCTCCGTATCCATGAATCCCGCCCATCATGCAGACGGTTGGCGAAACACTGAAGGGAGCAGGCTCTTCGAGCCCCCATACCTCCTGACAATGTGCCGCCCGAGCGACACAACTCATCCCCAGAATATTTTTCCCCATGGGTGGCGAGCTACGTGACTAGATACGGGATCATGCAGTAGCCTGATGGCGGCTGGAACATGTTGGTGTCACCCACCAGTGCGAACCCACGAACAGATCAGTCAGCATAAGGCTTGTCCACGTCCCACCCGTGAGGGTGAGGCACAACAGTGCCGAATAGAGCCAGAGTCCCCCAAAAACGGAGGCGGTCGGGGGTGGGCAAGGATGAGGGAAGAGACCGCCGCCATTTCCCGACGAACGGTTTCCCGCGCTATGCCCGCGAGGGTGAGCCGCATCATGGCTGCGGCGAATGAAGCCCCTTGCCGTCAAGCAGAAGGGGCGGAGGGCGAGGGGGAAGTCAGAGGGGGCTGCGCCCGCCGCCCCCGCCGCCGCCCTTCCCCTTCGCCCGCGCGGCAAGGCGGACGGCCTCCGCCCTGCTCTGTATCCGCTGCAAGGTGTCGTCGCCGTCGTCGTAAGGGTCGAAGCCATCCTCATCGATGACCCTGCGGACGGCATTGAGCTTGTCCAGCCAGCCCCCGACCTGTTCGGGTGTCGGATTGATGTCCTTCGCGATGATGGTGTCAGCGAAAGTGCACAGGGTCGATAGCCCGTCGCCGCCCTCCGGGTCGTACCCGTCGGCGAAGAAGGCGGCGACCGCGGATTGCGCCCGCTCGTCGCCCGCTTCGGCAGCCGCGATCGTCTCGGCCTGTTCTATGCCGTCGACGTAGCTCCCGGAATAGACGGCGCACCCCTTTCCGTGGCCGAACCGGACCAGTTGGGCGAAGGATTCGCCGTCGGTGGTGTGTGCGAAGAAGCTGCTCGACACGCCCCGCGCGGAAGCCTCCTGCAGGATGCCATCCGCCCACTTCAATCCCATGTAGCCGTCGGAGGAGAATTCCGCGGTGAAGGTGCCGTCGGCCAGCCGGATCGTCTTGCCCACCTCGAAATACTCGGCTTTCCCGGTGTTCTCGGCAAGCAGGGCTTCGAGGACGGGCGGCAGAAGTTCTTCTGTCGGACTGACGAGGGGGATGACGTAATAGAAATACGTGGACATGGGAGGTTGTCGCGCAAAAGCGGTATCGTAACAGCATCAGGACGTCGCCGGCTCATCGCTCGGGTTCGTAGCCCCTGCTCCTCTTCGGCATCGGCATCGGCGTCGGCGCGGACGGCGGCGGATCCAAGGCGGGTGCCGGCGCAATGTAATCAGCTATCAGGTCAGCCAAGGTCTTTCCCTGACCGTAGGGCTTCCTGTCCATCTGCCCGCCGGCCTCGGCGCAGGCGTCGACCAAGGGTTCGTCCTCGTCGCGGAAGGCGTCGAACATAATGGACTCGATGGTGCCGTCCTGCCGCGCGGCAAGGAGCCGTAGGCTTTCCCGCCCTTTGGCGACGCCCTCCTTTTCGATGAGGGCTTTGGTCGTGGCGATGGCATCGGGTGCGCTCTGCGCGTGTTTGCGTGCGTCCTGCGGGTCGGACGCCTTCCGGTTCGGGAAGGGTGGAACGGGTCGGGTGGTCGGTGCGATGGTGGTTCGCGCCTCGGGGCGCGATGTCGTCGGAGCGACAGCCCGGGCGGTCTCTGACTCGCTTCGCTTCGCCGCCCCCTGCGCGTCATTGACGCTCGGACTGACCTGAACAGGCGCGGGCAGGGCACCCATGATTTCGGGTCTCCGTGCGGCGTCGGCACGTGCAGTGATGCCGTGTGCGTTCGGGCGGTCGGGGTCGGCACCGAAGGTCAGCAGGATCCTGATGGCTTCCTCGTCGCCGTTCATGACGGCGAGATGCAGTGGGGTGTTCCCCGCCTTGCCCTCGGCGGCATGGACGCGGCTCGGGTCTTCGGCCAGCAGGTCGCGCAGGCGTTCGGGTTCCCGCCACTGGATGGACTGCACGACGGTCTTGGCGGGCAGCCCTCGGGTCGACGCCTTCTCGATGAGGTCGTCCCGCACACCCTCGGCGAGGGCGTAATCAAGAGTGGTGCCCTTGATGCGTTCCCGCCCCATCTGTGCCGCCAGGTCGCCCTCGTCGTCCTTGGTGCAGAAGAGCCTCGTCGCGCCCTTGGAACGCGAGATGCCGACGTAGGACAGTGACCTGTCCAGCATCCCCCGTTCGGCGTCAAGGACGAAGATTGCCTCCTGCTTCGTCGCGCCCTGCGCCGCATGCACGGACACGGCGGAGCACCAGTCAACGCGGTCGTAGCGATCGCTCCGGAAGGATACGCGCCGCCCGTCCTTGACCAAGTCGACCTCGAAGGTGAGGACGCCCGCACGGTCGCGCCGGATGTCGCGGATGGTGCCGATGTCGCCGTTCACCACGCCCATGCCCTTGCGGTCGTTCTGGCGGAACATGACTTGCTCGCCGACGGCGAACAGGCGCTGTTCCTTGACGGTGAATTTGCCCTTGATGCCCGCCTTCTCGTCGACCGTGACGTCCATGGCGAAGTCATCGCGGCCGATGGCACCTCGGGCGCGGAGACCTGCCCGCGCCAAGGCGTTCAGCGTCCGGCATTCGTCCCGCGTCCCCGCCATCATGATGACTTCATCGGCACCGAGACGGTCGCGGGCATCCAGCCACGCGTCGACCGCGTTCCCGTGGGCTTCGGCGCGGTCGTCCGCCACGGACATCAAACCGTGGTCGGCGAACGCCGCCAGCGCCTCCTGCGCCCGCCCCGCGCGCATCGCGAGCACGGCTTCCTTGTGCCACTCCTCGCGCTGCCGGTTTATCTGGTCGAGAACCGCGATGCCCCCGCCGTCCTCGTTCGGATCCAAGACCCTTTCGACCGCCGCCAGCAGTTGGGACGGTCCGACCGGGCTGAGCTGCTCGCGCTCACCGGCAAGGATGACCTTCGCCCCCACGCGCTCGGCTTCCCGCATGAGCGGGGCGAGGTCGAGGCTGCTGGCCATCCCCGCCTCGTCGACGATGACGACGGTCTTGGCGTCGATAGGGGACTTCCCCTGCTTGACGAGTTGCAGCAGGGACGCCATGGATGAGGACGCCGCTCCCGCTTCGGCTTGGAGGTTCTCCGCCGCCCGCCATGCGATGGCGGATCCGACGACCTTCAAGCCCGCCCCCTCGAACGCCCTGACGACCGCCGCCATGCTCACCGATTTGCCGGTGCCGGCAAGACCCTTCAACACCGCGCATTGCCCCGAGTCCTTGACGAGATGACGGATGGCTTCTGCCTGTCGCTCCCACGCCCCCTCCTTCCATTTCTTCCCCGCCTTCGCCATCAGGTCGACGCGGGTCGCGGCGAGGACTTCTTCAAGCAATGCCATCGGGACTTGGTTCGCATGGGTGCGGTCGTGCGCGGTGCTCCGCGCCCACGCCACCGCGTGCTCCTCGATTGCCCGCCGCTCTACCGTCGTCCACACGATGCTGCCGCAGGCATCCCGCATCGGCAGGAGGGCGGGCGATTGCAGGATGCGCCGCGTCCGCTTCGCCACCGCGTCCGGGTCGCCGTCCGCCGTGGGGTCGCAGGTCAGCGCCCAAGCGACCCGCGCTTCGAGGTCTCGCACGGTGAAGACCGATGTCGACGAGAGGCATTCCGCCACGAGGTCGTCATCCGTCGGCAGGTCGAAGGTCGGTGCCGCCTCCGCTTTGAGGCTCGCGACATCGAGGACGAAGCCCGCCGCCTCGGCTTCCGTTCGCCAGCGGGCGCAGTCCCCTTCCCTGTCGGGGTCATGCGTCTTGGCTTCCTTGGAGCGGGTCGAAATGCGGGCATGCATCTTGGATGTGATGACCCAGCCCGCCGCCCTCGCTGCCTCCACGTCCCTGTCGACGTCTTCCTGCCGCTTGCTGAACAGGTCGCAGAGTTCGCGGGGTATGCCCTTGACCGTGAGATGTCCCCTCGCTCCCTCGTCCTCGTCGATGACGTAGCCCAAGGCGCGAAGTTCGCGGGCGATCTCGCGCTCGTAGGTCGCGGACATGATGCCGTGGATGTGCATCAGCCTTTCCTGGTCGAGCGTCCCGAGGCTGCCGTCTTCCCTTGCGACGCAATTCGTGATCAGGAGGTGCTCGTGCCAGTGCGGGTCCTTGGCGCGGGACTCGGCATGGTTGAAGGCGGCGATGACGGCACCCGCCGCCTGTTCGGCACGTCCGCCGCCCTTGCCCCGCCGCGTCCAGATTTCCTTTTCGAGGCGGGCAATCGTCGCGTCCCGCGCACGGGTCAGCGCGGCTTCGATGCGCTGCTGCTCCGCGCCCTCGGCCAGCCCCCTCAATACGGAAACGGGCTTCGGTGCCGTCAGGAGAACCTCGATGCCGGGACGGTGTTTCTTGCCTGCGCCCTGCACCAGCGGCTCGCCGCTGATGGGGTGGAACCCTTCCAGCGCCCTCGTCAGCGCGCGCTTGGAAATCGGGGCGTCGCCGATGCGGAGCGCGGCGGCACCCCGTCCGAGGAACCTGCCGGGTTCGTCGCCTCCCGCGTAATACTTGGATGTCCTTTCCGTGAAGTAGGACACCGTGTCGGCGACCTTCGCGCCGCCGGCCTTGCCGAGGGGACGGACGCGGCAGCCCACGTTTATTCCGTAACCATTTCTTCGAGCCGTGCTCGCAAGGCGGTCAGCTTGGTGTCGACTTCACCGACGGCGACGAAGAGCCTTTCATCACGGAGGAACTGGGCGACCGCGAGGTCGATGGCGTCATTCAGGGTGAGCCGCCGTTGGGCGGCGAAGGCGCGGATTTCGCTGTCGGTGTTGCCGCGCAGCCGGACGTACACCGTCGCGCCGCGTGCGTCCTTCGGCGGGAGCTTCGCCCTCATTTCTTCACCTCATCGGTGGGGAACCATTGCGCGAATTTGCCGGCGTCGACGTTCGCAGGGACATACCATTTCCCTCTGCTGTTGTCCCAGCGGGCACCCAGCGCCTTGGCTTGGTCCTTTTCCCCGATGGGGCAATTCAGCCATGCCAACCCCTTCTCATCGCGCTCAATCGAGGGAGTAGGCGTCGCCGAAATCGCTTCCGCGAGGGCGGCGTTGTCCATAGGCTCGACCTGCATATCCGCGACGGGCGATGCCGAAGTCATCGGGACGATCAGTCCCCGCAGTTGGTTCGCCAGTTCGGTGCCGACCTTGGCGACGATGGCGTCCACCTCGGCAGTCAATGCCGGCGCGGGGGGCTGCTTGCCGAGCCATTCCGCCACCGCACGGTTGACCACGGCGGCGAGGGTCTCGCCGCTACGCCTCGCCTTGACTTCAAGCGCCGCGAGCAGCGCGGGTTCCCATCGGATGCTTTTGAGAATGCGGGCTACCTTGCCGGACTTCGGTTTGTCGGTCATGACGATCTCCTTTGCGAATTGGTCATGACACAGTCCTACCGGATCCCGCGCCGAAATCAATCTCACCCGACGAAAGGCAATCGTTCTGACATTCGGAAACGCCGATGAACAGGGGCGCGCACGCGAACACGCCCTGACTTTTCTACGCCTTTGGGCTGGCTCTGGCAGGACAAGTCGCACCGCAGGTGCGATTTGTCCTGACTAACCTCTTCTTCCTTTTCTTTTTTGTTCTCGTGTGGGATGTCGGTTTCGAGCACGCGAGCATGGCACAAGCGAGCACCACGAGCACGAAGCCAGAACGAGCACGCGAGCACGTCGTCATCATCATAGAAAACGGGCACGCGAGCACGCCGCCGACGGATATCAATGAGCACGGCGAGCACGCTGTCCAGCCGAGCACGCGAGCACTTCATCTCATCATGGAAGGAAACGCGGCGAGCACACGAACACGGTTTCCCGGACTCACGTTGGGTTGACATGAGCGGAAGCGGCGGAGCACGCGAGCACGGAAGGCATGTAGGAACCTCCGAACACGCGAGCACGAGGAGGAGCCTGTCAATATTTTCGGGCGCCAGTGAGGGCGTCAGGCGCGGCGCGTTTTGGTCGCCCTCGGCAGCGGATTTCGTTTGCGTTTTTCCGCCTTCAACGCGATCGCCTCCGCCTCCTCCTTCACCCCGCATTCGCGCAGCAGCGGACGGAAACGTGCTTGGTCGATGCGCAGTTTCCCGATGTCAATTTCGGGAAATCGGATGCCGGGCAGCACGTGCTCCGCGAGGGCATGGAAGGGCGTCGTGCCCTTGTAGATGACTGCGTTCACGCTCGTCTGCTTGTGTCCGACGTAGACCTTCCGCGCTTCCAGACCGACGCCGGCATCCGAGATCCGTTTGTTGAAGGTGTGGCGGAACGAATGGAACGAGCGCGACTCCTTCGCGCCCAGCCTTTCGATGAGGGCGGAGAACCGTTTCGACACTTCCTTGCCGTAGCCCTGCTCGGTCTCGTTCAAGTGCGGGAACACCCGCTTGCACCCCGCCGCCCGCACCTCGGCGACATAATCGAGGAAGCCCAGTTCGACGAGTTGCGTCGCCATCGGAAAAGTGCGGACGCCCGCGGGCGTCTTGTCCTTGAAGACGTGGATGGCGGGCAACCCTTCCTTGTCGAAGACATCGATGGTCCGGAGTTGTCCGATGGTCGAAATCCGCATGCCGGTGAACACGCCGATGAGCGGAAACCAATAGTCCGCCGGATCTTCGAGCGCGGTCATCCGCACGGGGTCGAAGATGGCGTGCAGGTGGTCGGGCAGGAAAGCCTCCCGCGAACTCTGGTCCTTGTTGAAAGCAAGACCCTGCGACACGCACGGATTGTCCGCGCGGACTCGCTCGATGACGGACTTCTCGAAGACACCGGCAATCGCCCCCAAGTAGTTGTTCACCGACCGCGCGGAGAGGGTCTCCCGCAGGTGCCGCTTGTAGCGCGTGATGTCCTCGCGCGTGATGTCGGCGATGGGCGGGTTCTTCACGAACCGGGCGAAGTTCTCGCACTTCTGACGATACGACTTCATGGTGCGCGGTGTCCATCCCGCCTCGGCATCCGCGAACTGTTCTTCCATCATCGCGGTGAAGGACTTTCCTCCCCGCGTCCGCACGGGCACGGGTTCGCCTGCGCGCGCGGCGGGAGCCGCGCCCATGGTGAGGCTGTCGAGATTGAACAGATCCTTCATCGCCGCCGCCTCGGCTGGCGTGTCGCATTCGAGGGAGCCGCCGCTGGGCAGGTTGATGACAATCTTGCCGACGGCGCCGATGGCGTCCAGTCTGTCCTGCGCCTCGCGGTGCAAGCGGATGGCTTCGAGCAGCGGGCTGTCGGGCGGCAACGCCGCCAGCATGTCGGCGGCGGTCGGCGGTTTCTTTTGGGTCATGCGGGACGGTCGGAACGCGTTCAGGAACGCCGAGGATAACGCATAGGCGATCGTCCGCGCTTCGCGCGGGTCGCGCGTGTGCAGCGACCGCCGCAGTTCGGCCTTGCCGTCGAACTGGGGACGCAACCTTGCGGGAATGGTGATGCGGAAGTAATAGACGCCGTGGCGCGACCGCGCGAGACGTGAGGGCAATTGCATGGAGGGTTCCTCGAAAAACGGAGCCCCTCCCCGGTACACACTCAATCCGACCGGCTGCAACCCATTGATTCTACTGCTAAAAATAGATGGCGGAGTGGACGGGACTCGAACCCGCGACCCCCGGCGTGACAGGCCGGTATT
>JACDZJ010000238.1_pt1 | contig 21333 bp, 21 predicted proteins | sample 7365721 | NCBI WGS metagenome assembly JACDZJ01 (sample SAMN15143480, study PRJNA637477) | pond metagenome | biome: freshwater wetland ecosystem [ENVO:00000243]; feature: pond [ENVO:00000033]; material: pond water [ENVO:00002228]; isolation source: pond water containing pink berries ... | reverse complement strand
CTTGCCGTGGCAAATAACGATTGATCCTTTTCTAGGGGTGCTGAGTAGTTACCAATTTTGAAATAAATTAAAACTTCAAATTTATTTGGCAATTTGAAAGTTTTACAAATTAATATTCAAACAATTATAAACTGAAATATATGAAACGATTCAAATTATTGAACAACATTTTCGGATGGATAGCATTTGCTATTGCCGCAGTTACTTACCTGCTTACTATTGAGCCTACTGCAAGCTTTTGGGACTGTGGAGAGTTTATATCTACTGCTTATAAATTAAATGTAGGTCATCCACCAGGAGCACCATTTTTCATGCTAACAGGTCACTTTTTCTCGATGTTTGCATCCGATCCTACTCAGGTGGCAATAATGGTTAACTCCTTGTCGGCATTGCTGAGTGCATTTACTATTTTGTTTCTGTTTTGGACAATTACTCATATAGCGCGAAAGGTGATAATAAAAACTGATGATGATTATTCTATTGGTAATACTATTACAATTTTAGGTGCCGGAATGGTTGGTGCATTGGTTTATACTTTTTCTGATTCATTTTGGTTTTCGGCAGTCGAAGGTGAAGTTTATGCTTATTCCTCTTTTTTTACAGCTATCGTTTTTTGGCTTATTCTCAAATGGGAACGTGTTGCTGATCGTGCTGGTTCTGATCGTTGGTTAATACTAATTGCTTATTTGATGGGACTCTCCATTGGTGTTCACTTATTGAATTTACTAGCAATACCAGCTTTAGTATTGGTTTATTATTTTAAAAAATACACTCCTTCAGTAAAGGGTATAATAAGTGCTGTATTGATTTCGGTAATTATACTTGCAGCAATATTATATGGTTTGATAGCCGGTTCAGTAGAAGTGGCAAGTTGGTTTGAGCTATTATTTGTTAATTTATTTGGATTTTCTTATAATACCGGCTTGTATGTATATATTTTAACCACTTTAGCAATTTTATCTTGGGCAGTTTACGAGTCGTATGTAAACAAAAGTTATATTCGCATGGCTGCTTCATATATAACTGCTATTTCAATTGTTGGTATACCACTTTTTGGGAATAATATAATTCTTGGAATTGTTGTATTATCCGCTATGATATCATTTTTTTATATTATGAAAAAAATGGTAGATGCAAGATGGGTAAATACTTCATTGATAATGGTAACAATGATTTTAATAGGTTATTCTACTTATGCAGTGATAGTTATCCGATCATCGTCCAAACCACCGATGGATCAAAATTCGCCCGATAATATTTTTTCGCTGAAGTATTATCTTAACCGTGAACAATATGGTGATCGTCCTTTATTTTTTGGTTCAAGTTATAATGCACCTGTGAAATTGAATATAGTAGGAGAAATGTGTGTTCCAGTTCAAAAACAGGGAGCTGCATCATACTCGCCTATTTCAAAAACTTCGACTAACGAAAAGGATAAATATGTGATCACTGGCTATAAAACTAATTATGTGATGGATGAACGATTTGATATGTTTTTTCCTAGAATGTACAGCACTGCTCCGAATCATATTGAAGCCTATAAATCATGGGCTCATATAACTGGAAAGACTATAAACTATGATTATTGCGGTCTGCAGAAGAGTGATATCATGCCCACTTTTGGCGAAAATATGCGATTCTTTTTCGAATATCAAGTCAATTTTATGTACTGGCGTTATTTTATGTGGAATTTTAGTGGCCGTCAGAACGACATGCAAGGTTCTGGCGAAATTGACAGAGGAAATTGGATTACCGGTATCGGTTTTATTGACAATTTGTTAGTTGGCAATCAAACCAATTTACCTTCCGAATTGAAGAACAACAAAGGTCATAATACCTATTATTTATTGCCTTTGTTGTTGGGAATATTCGGTATTTTTTTCATGGTTTATGGCGGGAAAAATGGTATAGAAGGTTTTTGGATTATAGCTTTGCTGTTTTTCCTGACAGGTCTAGCCATTGTAATTTATACAAATCAAACACCATACCAGCCACGTGAACGAGACTATGCTTATGTTGGATCATTTTATGCTTATGCAATATGGATAGGTTTGGGGGTATTGGGTATTTACAAAGTATTGGACAAATATATCCCCAAAACAGTGAATGCATTATTAGTTACAATTTGTTGTTTGGGCGTTCCGGCATTGATGGCACAACAAAACTGGGACGATCATGACCGTAGCGGACGTTATACTTGCCGTGATTTTGGTTCAAATTATTTGGCTTCGTGCAAACCAAATGCTATTATTTTTACAAACGGCGATAACGATACTTTCCCACTTTGGTACAATCAGGAAGTGGAAGAAAACCGAACTGATATACGGGTTTGTAACCTAAATTATTTGCAAACCGATTGGTATATTGGTCAAATGAAGCGTGGAGCTTATAAATCGAAACCGCTTCCAATAACATGGTTAGAAAAAGACTATTTAGCAGGAAAAAATGAAGTGTTATATGTAGATTCGATGATACCGTCACTAGATGTAAAAACTGCCATGGATTTTATATTGAGCACCGACCAGCAAACAAAGCGCGATGGTGAATCATTTATTCCGAGCAATCATTTATTTCTACCTATAGATGCACAACAAGTAATAAAAACCGGCATTTTGCCAATAAATAGAACATCTGAAATAATTCCACAAATCGATTTTACATTAAACAGGCGGTTAACTAAAAGTGAATTAATGATAATCGAAATGTTGAAGGAAAACAACTGGAAACGACCAATTTATTTTGCTGTAACAGTTGGTGACGATTATTATTTGGGTCTTAACGATCACTTTGAACTTACAGGATTAACATATCAGATTTTACCTATTGGCTTTAAAGGTGCCGGAAGTGGGGTTAATGTTGAAGAAATGTACACCAATCTGATGACCAAATTCCGCTACGGTGGAATTGAAAATCCAAAAGTATATTTGGATGAAAATATTTTGAAGATGTGTAAAACTCACCGTATGTTTTTTGCTCAACTGATAGGTGCATTGGTTCAAAAAGGAGATACGGTAAGAGCAATGAAAGCACTTGATTATTGCAACAAAGTGATTCCGGGAAAAACTGTTCATCACGATTATACTTCTACTTTACTGGCTGAATATTATTATAGATTGGGTGAATCTGATAAGGGCAATCTGATTATGGATGCTGTTGCAAAAGATTGTGTCGAAAGTTTAGATTGGTACTTAGCTTTGGCTTCTTCAAAACAAAAAAGTGTGAACAATCGCATTGGTCATAATATGGCAGTGTTGAATCAAGTATTACGAATTTGCGACTTAGCGAAACAAAAACCTATTACAGACAAGTACCTGGATCGATACATGGAGTTTACCAAAAGGGTTCAAATGTAAATGAATGCTCAATTTCCACGCTTTTTGCGTCCGTTATGGCGAAAAGTAATTTGGCGTATGCGTTCATCGGAAAAAGTGATTTATCTCACTTTTGACGATGGACCTTTACCGGAAGTAACACCACTTGTACTCAATTTGCTGGATAAATTCCAATTGAAAGCTACCTTTTTTTGTGTGGGTGAAAATGTGGAAAAATATCCCGAAACTTATGCCGAAGTGCTTCATTCAGGTCATAAAACAGGAAATCACACATTCAACCATATAAAAGGATTCTCAACATCAACTGATGATTATTTCTTCAACACAGAAAAAGCAGCTGAATTTATTAAAAGTAATTTGTTCCGACCACCTCACGGTCAAATCACATTTAAACAGATTAATGCTTTAAAGTTTGATTATAAGATAATTATGTGGGATTTGATTACCCATGATTATAATAAAAAATTGACTCCCGAAACAATTATGAAAACCATAAAACACCATTCACGAAATGGTTGCATTGTCGTTTTTCACGATTCACTTAAGGCAAAGGAAAACATGTTGACTGTTTTACCATTGGCTATTGAATGGTGGAAATCGGAAGGTTATACTTTTGGAGTATTGTAGTGAAAATGTTGATTATTATATTTCACCCATAACTTTTTACCAATGAAAGAATCCATTTTACATTACGTATGGCAACATAAACTTTTTACGGTTCACCATCTGAAAACAACTGATGGTGAAGCAGTGGAAGTGATTGATATCGGAAAATTCAATACAGATGCCGGACCAGATTTTTTTAATGCCAAAATCCGCATTGGTAACACTTTATGGGCAGGAAATGTAGAAATTCACACACGTTCAACCGACTGGAATAGACACAATCATCAATCCGATAAAGCTTATGATAGTGTTATTCTACATGTCGTTGAAATTGCTGATGGCGATGTGTATCGCATTGATGGTGATAAAATTCCACAACTTGAATTGGTTTTTCCAAAACATATCGAAGCCAATTATGAACAGCTGATTTCTGCACAAAAATGGATTCCATGTGCCGATAAAATTAATTCGGTACCTCACATTTTTATTCAGAATTGGAAAAATGCTTTGCTTACCGAAAGATTGGAGCAGAAAATGCAAGTTATATCTAACTTGATGAATGAAAACAATCAACATTTGGAAGAGGCATTTTATATAACTTTGGCTCGGAATTTTGGATTTGGAACAAATAGTCAGGCGTTCGAGAGTCTGGCAAAATCTATCCCGTTATCAACAATGGGAAAACATAAGGATCAGATTTTTCAGTTAGAAGCATTGTTGTTCGGTCAAGCAGGTTTGTTGAATATTTCTGCCAGCGACAAATATATCACAAAATTGAAACAGGAATATGATTTTTTAAAGGCAAAATATGCAATGCAACCATTGGATGGTTCACAGTGGAAATTATTACGGCTGAGACCTGATAATTTTCCGCATGTACGAATTGCACAATTTGCCGCATTAATTCACAAGTCATCTAAACTATTTTCAAAAATGGTTGAGCATCCAAATATTAAATATCTTAGGAAAATATTTGATTGCGAAACATCTGAATATTGGAAAACACATTATTTATTTGTTCATGAAAGTGCAAAAAAAAGCAAACATTTAGGCTCACAATCTATTAATGGTCTGCTGATTAATACTGTTGTTCCATTTCTGTTTTGTTTTGCTTACCAGAAAAACAATCAGGAATTGAAGGATAAGGCATTGCAATTGTTGGAACAAATACCATGTGAAAGTAACACCATTATTTCAGGTTGGCAAAAACTAGAAATTTCGAGTATTTCAGCTTACGATTCGCAAGCACTTATACAATTGAAAAAACAATATTGCGACGAAAAAAAATGCTTACAATGTCGAATTGGACATAAAGTGTTGACATTAGATGAATAAACTTTCAAACATCTTACATCAAACTTTTCAAATCCCTTATACTTTATGACTTTTCCATATATAAAACCTTCATTTTATTTTATAGGTATTCTCCTCCTAGTTTATGCATGTGCCAATAGGGGGCAAGGACCTACAGGTGGTATTAAAGATATTACACCACCGCGTGTGCTAAAGTCATTTCCACAAAACGAATCGTTGAATTTTAAGAAAAAACAGATTACTATTGAGTTTGACGAAATTGTAACCATCGAAAAAGCTTCAGAGAATGTTATTGTTTCTCCTCCACAAATAAAACCTCCTAATGTAAAATCTTTTGGAAAAAGAGTATCAGTCGAATTTCAAGACGATTTAATCGATAACACAACCTACTCCATTAATTTTGGTAATGCCATAGTGGATCTTAATGAGAAAAATCCAATTAATGATTTTGTATTTTCTTTTTCTACCGGAAATGAAATTGATACCTTAAAAATTGCCGGAACAGTTCTTAACGCTGAAGATTTGAATCCATTATCGGGGATTCTTGTTGGAATTTATAATGAAACCAATGACTCTGCTTTTTTGCAAAAACCTTTTCTTCGAATTGGAAAAACCGATCAAAAAGGTCATTTTTCTATCGATAATGTAAAACAGGGAAAGTATAAGGTTTTTGCATTGGGCGATGTCAACCGCGATTACTTTTTCCAACCGGGCGAAGGTCTAGCTTTACATGACTCACTGGTTTCACCTACTTATCGAATTGAACAAATGCAGGATACAATTTGGAAAGATTCTGTAACAGTGGATAGCATTCATACTTACATGGGAACACATTTTTTGCCCGATGATTTGACCTTAATGTATTTCAACGAAAGTAAAAAAAGACAATATCTGATAAAAAATGAGCGAAAAGAACCATATATTTTTAATCTATACTTTAATACAACTTCTGCTGAGTTGCCAAAAATTAAACCACTCAATTTCGATTGGGAAAACAAGTATTTACTCCAAAAGAATGCAACAATTGACAGTTTAACATATTGGATTACAGATTCTTTGGTCTGGAAAACCGATACTTTGAAAATGACAGTTACTTATCTAAAAACCGACTCTCTTTTTCATTTACAACCCCAAACTGATACATTAAATATTTCGATGCGTAAAGCTCGTATTAATCCTACGGCTAAATCCAAAAAGGCTGTATCAAGAACAAAACAATTTCCATTGAAATTGACGACCAATATAACTTCGATATTTGAAATTTACAATCCAATTATTCTGCGGTTTGAAGCACCATTGTCAAATTTAGATGTATCAAAAATTAAATTGAATCAGAAAGTTGATACCATTCTCAAAACTATACCATTCAAGTGGCAACAAATAGATTCTACTAAAATGAACTATTCTCTCGAATTTAAATGGAAAGCCGAAGAATCATACGAATTGAAAATTGATTCGGCAGCATTTAAAAGCATTTACAACAAAGTGAGCAATAAAATTAATGAGAAATTTAAAACTCGCTCATTGGATGAATATTCCAGTATCAAAGTTTTTCTGACAGAGTTCAACCCCAAAGCAATGTTGCAAGTGCTCGATTCGAAAGATATATTACTTGCAACAAAAAATGCTTCGGAAAAGGGAACTATTTTCGAATATTTAAAGCCGGGCGACTATTATTTACGAATGTTCATTGATGTAAATGGAAATGGGAAATGGGATACGGGCGATTTGTCAAAGACACGGCAACCCGAAACCGTTTTTTATAACCCTAAAAAATACTCATTAAAAGCCAATTGGGAATTTGAGGAAATTTGGGATTACAAACTAGTACCGGTATTAAAGCAAAAACCAACTGAACTACAAAAAGAAGCATCCATTAAAAAGGAAGTGAATTAGATAAGAAAAATTGTAAAAATGACTGAGTACTCCAAGTAATGCTCAAATCACCTATCAGAGCATAATTATTGATAATTGCATTCATTTAAATTTGGGGAAAAGTAAAAAATATCATACTTTTGTGCATATTCCTTTCGCGGCAGTAGCTCAGTTGGTAGAGCTTTAGCTTCCCAAGCTAAAGGTCGTGGGTTCAAGTCCCATTTGCCGCTCAAAGGTTCAAATTTCTTAATATTATACCAATTGCAAATTAATAACTATCTTTTTTTGCTTCGAAATTGACTAAAACACTTTTTTTTGATTGAAATTTTATACTACCTACTAGATAATACTGGAGATATTTACGCTTAATTATTTTCTCATCATTGAATTGATTAAATTTATAATCCATTAATTAAAAAATATTAGTTAACCTATCAGGTTTGTTGTAAGGGTGATATATTGTTTTTCACCTTTGAAGTGAATTTCAAACAAACAAACAAACAAACAACCTGAATTGGTGATATTAAAAAAACTTCTTTAACTTTGCCGAAAAGTTTGGCGCATTAGTATGAATGCAAATATTCAAAAGTATCTTCCTTAAAAGCCCAATGTTGTGCTTGATTATCTTGTAAATACCAATGCCGATATTATTTGCGTTCAGGAATACAATGTGAGGAATGATAACGCATTTTTTAACACGAGAAAAAGTTGACAGTATATTCGTGAGTTATCCTTAGAAATATATAAAATAGCTTATCCACTTCGGTCAAGTTGTCATGTAAATGGGTTTATTTTTAAGAACTTACAAAAATTGACAAAATCAAATTAATTTGCTGATTGTAAATTAATTACGTATTTTACCCTTTAACGAAAGGGATAAGTAATATATATAAATTTGATTTTGTGAATTATTATGGAATAAACGGACTTGCAATATTCTCAAAGTATCCTATTATTAAAAACAAACGTATCCAATACGAATCAATTTTTAATGCATCCATCTATTCGGATATTGTTGTTCATAAAGACACAATTCGGGTATTTAACAATCATTTAGAATCGAATAGATTTACCGGTAATGATTTACAATTGGCACGACTAATGAAAAATGATTTTAATACAGACTTACTAACCCACTCTACAAAGGATTTTTCTCAAAAATTAAAAGCAGCATTTCCTGTAAGGGCAAAACAAGCGGACAAAATATATGGTGTTATAAATCAACTACTTACAAAATTATTGTTTGTGGTGATTTTAACGATGTTCCAATTTCGTACACATATACAAAATAAAAAACAAATTAAATGATGCATTTGTTGAAAGTGGAAATGGCTTTGGATGGACATTTAATTCGTCAATTTACAAAATACGAATTGATTACATTTTTCATTATAATAATTTCCAAGCACATGATTTTCAAATTGGTAAAACTTATGGATCTGATCATTTCCCAGTAAAATGCAACTTAATAATGAAGTAATCATTTCAATCAAAATTAAAACGAAAACGTTGCTCCGGCAAGAAAATTGATTCCCTGTACTTCGTAACCGTAAAACTCTTTATAAGGACTATTGATAACATTGTTTAATTTCACAAAGGCAGTTAACCAACTGTTATACATATAAGATGCACCAACATTAATATCTACTTTTGGGCTCAAATTCCTGGCTCTGTTACCGAGTTTTGCATATCGCTCACTTTCAAAAAAAGCTTTGGCATTTATTAAAAAATAGCTTGTAAGATGTATATCGGTACTGAGGTAGGCTTCCCATTTTGGTTTATTCCATGCATATTGTTGACTGTCAACCGCCCAACCGTTATAAGCACCTTTTAATTGCACATTAATTCGATTTGGAATGTTGTAGTTTGCACGCAAACCAAGCTTCAGAAGCGATGCACCACTGTAAATCACATTAAAACGATTGGTAAAAATAGTGGAATCTGAAGTAGTTGGATTTTTCAATATATATTCTTCATTTACAAAAAAATATTGATTGTCGACGAGTCGGTAATCTATATATGCATCCAACAATAAGTTATACAATGGTTTAACCTTTATTCCTACAAATAAATTAAATGGAGTATAGGTATTTTCAACCCTGATATTTGGAAACATAAAACGATTTTCGGCAAAAATATCAAACAAAGTATTTACATCATAACTACCAGTAATTCCTCCGTAAACAGAAACGCTTTTTGGTAACACTTTCCACTCAGTACGAACATCTACCGATGGATTAAAAGCATTTCCGTGTGCAATTGCAAACGCTGATTTTACTCCCAATCGAATGTCCCAACCTTGTTTTATTATGCTGTAATAAGGGTTAAATGAAAAAACGGAATAGATATCATTGGGTAGCAGAGAATTGCTGGGATGATAGGATGAGTTGAACAAATCAATATCTATTCCTATCCTGTCATTGTTATTTTCCATACTAAAACCGGCTTGCGAATGAAAAAGATGTTCTGCTAATCGGTCGTGTGAATCGAAAAGTTTGTACCGAACTTCAGCCTGATAGTTTATTCCTTTGGCAAGTGGAAGCGAACGAATGCCTACAAATGATTCAAATCGCCAGAAAGTATTAGAATCGGTAGTAAGTGAACTTAATTTGTAAGTTTGGGGAGTTGAATTGATGCCAGCTCTATCTTTTTCAGTATAAGTAGAAGCAGGATACAATTTCAAATTAACCACATTGCCCTGATCATTATTAAAGTTATCACCATAATATTTGAAATATTCATGACCACCGCCCTGTCCTACATATAAATCAAATTTATCAAATTTCTTGTCGAATATTAAAGCTTCTTTGGTAACCGAATGTGTTTTTTTACTAAAAGTACCCAGATGATTCAATGTAACATCCAAATTCATATTGGTTTTTTTTATAATTGTATAACTAAAATCGGCTAAAGTATTGTAATAATTTCCAAAACCCAGACTTCCAAATCCCTGTTTTGTTTTTGTTTGTATATCTTGATTCAGTTTCACTGCCGGTAAAATATGAATATTGTAGGGGGCATTTAGTGGTAAATTAAAATTAGAGTAATTGGGTGCCGTTTTTTCAACGGTAGGTTCCAAAATACTTGGTAAGGAATTAATTTTTCCTGCATTTTGTATAACCGGTTTATATTCCCGTTCCACAGTTACGTTTCTGTTTACAATTGAATCTTCTGTTTGTACCCGAAAAGCGGAACACAACATAAATAGAAGAAAAAACAATATATAGTGCGATGTTTTCATCTTTTTTATTATTGCAAATTAATTTATAATTGTTTTCTTTTCTCTTAATCCAATTGCATTCAACCTATCTGTAATCATACTTTGTATTTCGTCTACTAAAGTATAGTTTTTTTGTAAACTCAGTAAATATTGTTTTGCCTGAAAATCGTTTGTCTCTTTGATATAAATATCTGCCATCAATACAAAACTCCGAGCCAACCAAAATTGATGTGGTGTATTCTTTTTAGCAAAATCGAGTACTTCGTTTTTAGCTTCGGTTGTTTTCATCAGTTCAAAATATAAATTTGCCAATAAGTATTTCGATTCGGCGCCATTGATGGTGCGCGTTTCAGTTGCCAATAGTTTTAGATCGGAAATGGCTTGTTCCGACTGACCTATTGCCAGATAAGCTTTTGCTCTATTGTAGCGTGCTTCTGACTTTAATTCTTCAGAGGAGCGCGCATCTTCCATTATTTCGTTGGCTATGTCAATGGTAGTTTTGTGATCGCTGAGAAAATAACTGCAACGCAACACGCCCAAAAGTCCAACATTTTGATTTTCGGTGGTTTGAGCAAGGGTCTGATGTTGCTTAAAATAGTTCAAAGCAGCTGAATAATCTTTCTTATCGTAGGTTATTTCGGCACAGCGTAAAGCTGCTTCTTCGGAATATTGATTTCCCTTGATATTTAACAAAGTTTTATAAGCTGACAATGCATTGACTTTATCGTTCGAACGATAATAACTGTCGGACAGATAATATTGTGCTGTTGTACAGTATCTTCCACCCGGGCAAAACTTGTTGAGGTAATTATTTAAACCGATGATAGCTGGTGAATATTTTGCGTTCATATATTGTTTTTCTATAGCAATAAATGAAATAGAATCTTCGCGGATAGCAGTGGCAGTGCGTATGGTATGTCCCAATGTTTTGGAGTAAGTCATGTAAGCTGCAACATCATTGATTTCGATATAAACGGTTTCCAGACTTTCGAGTGCAGTAAACGATTCTTCACTGCCTGGATATCTCGAAATGACATTTTTATAAGCAGAAATTGCTTGTTCGAAGTCATTTTCGTTGAAATAAATCATTCCAATCTCCAATGCTGCTTTTCGTGCCAAATCGCCATTGGGTTGAGAACTGAGCAATTTTTGATAAGCTCTTATGGCTTTCGTTCCGTTATTCAACATTAGATAAGCTCGTCCCATTTCGTACATGGCATCGTCCATATATTCCGATTTGGTATAAGTATTAATCAGATAATCTAATTTGGATATTTTATCGCTATAATTTTTTAATAATCCAGTAACATAAGCAGCCTGAAACAAAGCGTAATCGGCAGTACTGGGACTTGCAGCTGCTGCTTTGTTGTAATAACTTTCAGCTTTGGCAAAATTACGGGCATTGAAATAACAATCGCCGATACGATTCAACGCATCAGAGTAGGTTGTTACTCCTGTATTCAATTCGGCATCAATGTATTTAAGAAACCAGTTCAACGATTCGGAGTAATTTTTTTTCGAAAAATAGCTGTAAGCTAGTGCATAATTTGCACTAACACGGTTATTACTTGTTTTTGCATAAGCATTATTGAAAAAGGCTTTTAAATCAGATATACTTTCGTCCGAACGATTCGTTCTATAATAACTTTCGGCACGCCAAAACAAACATTCAGCTGAGTATTTTCCGTTGGAAGAACTTTGCAATGAAAGTGAAAAATACTCGATGGCTTTATTTATGTTTTTTGATGTAAAAGCGTCTGTACCTAATTGATACAATAAATATTCTTTGGTTTCGAGTAATTTGGAATTAGGCTGTTTTACTTTTAAAATAGATTGGTTTGCCGCCTCATAATTTTTTGTTGTTAAATATACCGATGTCAGGTAGTCATAAGCTCTATCAGAATATTTAGAACTAGGAAATTCGGACAATAACTGCTCAAAAGCTGTAATTGATTCGCCAAATGCCGAAGTGGTTTGATAAGAGGTGAGGGCATAATTATACAAAGCTTCTTCACGTATGGTTTTATTGAAGCTCGTGCGTAGGGATGCTTCGTATGCCAAACGTGCATTGTTAATATCGTTGAGTTTTATGAATGAATTTCCGAGATGTAAATATGCATTCTCAGTTATTTCATCAGTCAATGTGGTTACTTTCGATAAATAATGAACTGCGTTTGTATAATCTTTAATTTGAAAATACGATAACCCCAATAAGTACATGTCGATACGCAATACCTGTGGGAAAATTTTCTCGTAGTTATTCAAACATGTGATGGCATTGGCATAATCCTGTTTCCGATAAGCAATTTCGCCCATAATGCGGTAAATTTCAGCATTGCTTTTATTTTCAGGATTGTTTTTCAATAAATTTTCAGCCCTATTACTTAATTTGTCGTAATCATTTTGTGCATAATTTATTTGAACAATGTAATAAGGTACAATATTTTTATATGTGGGATGAAGTTCTAATTTGAGGAATTCTGGCAAAGCAAGTTCATAATTTTTCAACGTATATTCGGTGTATGCATAATAATAACTTGCCGAAACATCATATTCTGTTTTCATTTTTTTCAACTCCTTAAAAAAGGGAAGTGCCTGAATATAATTTTTTGTTACGAGGCAGGAATATCCTTTGCAAAACATAAAACTCACCCGTTCTGGTTCTGCTAATCGTTTTTCATTCACTTGATTAAAAAAGGTCAAAGCTTTGATATAATCATTCCGTTCATAAATAAGCATTCCAACCATATAATATGTTTGATCAATAAATGGGGAATATGGATGATGTGTTAAATATTTATTCAATAAATAATCTGCGCTTTGCAACCGTAATTCGTATGCATTGGCAGCTAAATAGAATTCTGCTTCTTGTATCTGACCAGCATGATTTGTTTTTGTCGATTTCAGAAAATCATCGAAACTTCGATAAGAAGCTACATATTTTTGATGAGAATAAAGCTCTTTTCCTTGATTAAACAGCAAATCGCGATGAGTATAAATAAGGGTCTGCTGACCGCATATTTTATAAAAAAACGAAACTATAAGCAGATTTAAAACAATTATTTTTTTCATTATAGATTAGGAAATTTTATTTAAAAGCAAATTGACAAATCGTAATTATTAATTCTATTTAATATTGAAATCCGTTATTTTTTTTAAATATTTTTATGGCTTTTTGTATAGATTTTAAACCAAAAACTTCAGGTTTAAGTTCATTTATTGGGACAAAAAAACAAGCTTCTACATCGTCCATTGCTTTCAGTTGGGTATAATCTTCGAGTTGACAAGCAAAAAATAAATCTAGTGTTGGAGTTGATAAACCACTGTATTCATATGTATTAGGTAGTGAAAACAAGTAGTCGATGGTAATTATTTTTGCTTGTAATTCTTCCATTATCTCACGTATGATTGCATCCTCTGCAGACTCATTGTTGTCCACAAAGCCACCCGGTAAGTCCAATGTTCCTTTTTCGGGTTCTTTTCCACGTCGGCATACCAGCAATTCACCTGTTACGTTCAGAATAAATGCTGCCACTGCAGCCGAAGCATTCATATAAAACACAAAACCGCAATGTTCACAATGTTTTGATTTTTCATTGTTTTGAACAAATGCGGCTGAACCACAAACTGGACAATGTGTGAAAAATTCGGAAAAATGCATAAAAAGTTTTAGTTAATTATATCGATTTTTTAAAAATTCATATTAAGCCCGAAATTGCATTTGATACAAAATCATTTAACCTAAGACAAAGATACCTGTTTTATTTGAATGAACACATAAGTTGTGATTTTAAGGGAAAAAGCGGCAAAATTTAAAGATTTAGTTTTAAACATCAGTTTTCATCAACGATTAACACTTTTCTTAGTGTGACAAAAATCATTCCTAAAACGGAAAATATTTTACATTCGTATATGATAAATAGTTCCTGATGCAAAGTTTTGTTCATAACTTTTAGATAACCGGTTTATTTAATTACATTTAAAGTACTATTTTTGCAAAAAAATAAACATATGAACCGAAAATTAACTTTTTCAGTGGATGATGAATCCAGTGATATTATTAAAAGATACGAGCAGTTTCTTTCGGGAAAAGCTACCGGATATTTTGATGTTGATGAATTGGAAAGTATTGTAGAATATTATTTACAACATGGACGTACCAAAGATTGTACAAAAGTATTGGAATTTGGTTTGAAATTGCATCCAAACAACAATGCTTTAAAAACCAAGCGGGCAAAAATATATTTGGCCACAGGCGATGATAAAAAAGCATTTCGAATTCTCAATAAACTAACTGAAACAAATGATTATGAGGTTATTATACTTAAAATTGAAGTTTTGGTAAAGCAAGATCGATTTGACGAAGCGCATTTGTTATGCAAAAAAATAATCGAAGAAGAAACGGTAGAATTAGACAGCGTTTATCTGGATATTGCTTTTATATACTTGGGTCAAGGTCTTTTTAACATGGCATTAAAGCTTTTGGAAAGGGGCGATGTTGAAAACAATAGAAATATCGATTTGCTTTTCGAATTGGCATTTTGTTACGAGCAAAACGATGATTATGAAAAAGCAATACAAACGTACAATCGGATTATTGACATTGATTCGTATACCGATGAAGCCTGGTTTAATTTAGGGCAAATCTATTTTGCTTTGCAAGATTTTCCCAAAGCGCTGGAAGCCTACGAGTTTGCCCTAACTATCGACGAAAATGATTCGCTTACCTGCCTGCAAAAAGGTCATGTACATTTTCAACTTGATCAGTTTGAGTTGGCCATCGAAAGTTATTTGGATTACAAAAAAATGACATCGAATATCTGGGAGACTGAGATTTTCATTGCCGAATGCTACGAAAGAATGGAACGCTACGAAGAATCCATTTTATATTATCAGCAATCACTTGATAGTCACCCAAATAATTTTGATGCATTCACCGGAATTGGAATTTGTTTGTTAGAACAGGAAAAGTTTGGAGAAAGTAAAATCTATATTGAGCGAGCACTTGAAATTGACAAAGATGCTTCTGATGCCTGGGTCTATCTGGCTGAAGTATTTATCGGACTGGAAGAAACGGAAAATGCGTTGGAAGCCTATTTAAAATCGGTAAGCATAGAATATGCACAACCCGATACTTTGATGGCAATTGCCAATATTTATTTAGAAGATGGCGTCTATAACAGTGCTCTGCGATATTATCTTGAGGCTCAATCTTTAGATAACACGTTGGAACATATCGATTTGTTTATTGGAGTGGCTCATTTCAAAAACGAAAATATTTTGGATGCAATTCCTTACCTTCATAAAGCAGTTATTGAAAACGAGCATGCTGCCGAGATGTTTTTGGAACTTTGCCCTGAAGCAATCGAAACATTATTTGTAAAATAAGTGAAAATATTTAATTGATGAGAAAATATTTAGTTATGACAAAGAAATTTTTATTTGTATTTACCTTGTTTTTTGTTGCAATTTCAATTCAGGCTAATTCTGTCGGTAAACCAGAATTAGCATCTGCCGACACGGCTTCATTTATTCAACAAATCGAAGAATGGTACAAGGTAAATACTAACTATTACAGTATCACAGTTTTAATGGCTTGCGAAAGTTCTATACTTCCTGTACCGTCAGAAATGGTAATTCCACCTGCGGTGTATATTGCCATGAATCCCGAAAGCGATTTGAATATTTTATTAATAATTTTGTTTGGAACTATTGGGGCTTTGATTGGTGCTTCGTTTAACTATTTTATATCTAGGTGGTTGGGGCGATTTGTGATTTACAAATTTGCCGATAGCAAAGTCGGAAATTTGTTGATGTTGAGTAGTGAAAAAATCAAGAAATCCGAAAAGTTTTTTAATGACCACGGTAAAACATCAACTTTTATAGGTCGACTAATACCGGTTGTCCGACATCTCATTTCAATTCCTGCCGGATTGGCAAAAATGAATTATTTTAGTTTTTTACTTTATACCACTTTGGGTGCCGGACTTTGGAATATTATTCTTGCCGGAATGGGCTATTTAGCCGGCGAAAATCGCAACCTGATAAATTCATACAGTCACGAATTATCCTATTTGTTTTTAGGAGTAGGAATTTTACTTTTGGGCTGGTTGATGTTGAAAACAATACGAAAAAAGAAATAAATCATATCAAATGAAACAATTTGGATTAATAGGCTTTCCACTTGTTCACACATTTTCGAAACGGTTTTTTACCGAAAAATTTGAACGGGAAAACATAAATGCCCGTTACGATTTATTCGAATTGAAAAACATCTCCGATTTCACAGACTTACTTCAAATCAACCAACTTTTCGGGTTGAATGTGACTATTCCGTACAAAGAAAAGGTGATGGCTTATTTGGACGAGTTAGACGATACTGCTGCAAAAATTGGCGCAGTAAACGTTATAAAATTTATTCGAGCTAACGGTAAATTAACCTTGAAAGGTTACAATTCAGATTCCATAGGTTTCGAAAAATCAATAAAACCATTACTTCAGCCTTTTCACCGAAAAGCACTGATTCTAGGTACCGGCGGTGCTTCCAAAGCTATAGTCTATACTCTTCGCAAACTGGGAATTGAAACTACCCATGTATCTCGTAACAAACAACCTGATATGTTGACATACAGCCAATTGACTGTAAAAATTCTTGGAGATTATTTGGTAATTGTGAATGCAACTCCGGTTGGTACTTTTCCGCACACCAACGAATGCCCTGATATTCCCTATTCATTTCTTACAAAAAAACATATTTTATTTGATGTGGTCTACAATCCTGCAGAAACATTATTTCTGAAAAAAGCAAAACAACAAGGAGCTCAGGCTCTTAACGGCGAAGCAATGTTAGAAGGACAAGCAGTTGCAGCTTGGGAAATATGGAATGAAATAAGATAAAATTGTAATTTCAATACCTAAAGCAAACAACAGTTCTAAACTCAATTCACAATTTTTGGAACATTCAAGTCGAATCACGACTTATGGGTTTTTGCTGATACATTATTGAAAGCCTGACTTTTGCAACTGTGATATACAGATCTGGAGTCAGACTACCACTTAATACCATAAAAAGGGTATATAAAATGCCAAAGAAATGGTATTTCATCATACTATCATATTTCTGAACTTTGCCCCTGAATAAAAATACCCCAATTATTGTAAAAGTAAATTATAAAGTTAGAATGAAGATGTTTGAAAGATTTTTTCTCTTAAAAAAGAATTCTCCAAAATAAGTAGTTACAAGTATTTAGTTACGCATTACAAGATTGTTTAGCTGGACATTAATTTCAAAAAACATATCAATAATTATTACATATTATTTAAATAAATATTTACATAAATTCTTTCTTAAGTTCCCATTAGGGAATTAAGGTGGCTGAAAAAATTCTAAGAAACAATGAGCAAAATATCAGTAAATGGAAAAATACAAGACGTAAATACTCCAATTTCAATTATAGATTTAATAACACAAAATAATGTTGCTCAACCGAGCATGGTCTCCATACAATTGAACGGTCAGTTTGTGAATAGGGATGATTACGAAAATACTCAGATTTCAGAAGGTGATGAAGTAGATTTTCTCTATTTTATGGGGGGTGGACAATAATATTTTACAATTTACAATTGGAAATGCAAATAAAATTTACAAACTTGGTTATTAAGTAGTTACAAGTATTTAGTTACGAGTTACAATACTGTTTAGCTGGACATTATTTCATAAAACATATCAATAATTATTACATATTACTTAAATAGTAAATGGTAAATAAAAAAATAGTAAATAAACGACATGGATTTTACTGAAGTTCAAATACAACGATATAGTCGTCATATTCTACTACAAGATGTGGGTGTGGAAGGACAAGAAAAAATTAACAACGGTAAAGTACTGATTGTTGGAGCTGGTGGACTTGGTGCACCTATTGCGCTTTATTTGGCCGCAGCTGGTGTCGGAACAATTGGGATTATTGATGGTGATGTGGTGGATTTAAGCAACTTACAACGTCAAGTTATTCATTTTACACCCGATGTAAATAAACCCAAAGTAATATCTTCAAAAGAAAAAATTAATATGATTAATTCGGATGTAAAAGTAATTACTTATTATAAATTACTGACTGCCGAAAATGCGTTGGAAATCATTCAGAATTATGATTTTGTAGTAGATGGAACGGATAATTTTCCGGTAAAATTTTTAATAAATGATGCTTGCGTTATTGCTAAAAAACCATTTTCACACGGTGGCATTCTACGCTTTGATGGACAAACATTGACTTATGTGCCTGGTTCAGCTTGTTACAGGTGTTTATTCCACTCGCCACCACCACCAAATGTAGTTCCAACCTGTTCACAAGCAGGAGTTCTCGGTGCAATTGCAGGTATGCTAGGTACTATACAAGCAGCGGAAGTGTTGAAATATTTGACTGGCGTTGGCGATTTACTTACCAATCGAATATTGACATTCAATGCCAAAACAATGGAATTCAGAACAATAAAAACAAAACATAACGATTATTGCCCAGTTTGTGGTAGTCATCCAACTGTAACTGGATTGATTGATTATGAACAAGCTGTGTGTGAAATTGAAAGTCTGAGAAAAAATAAATAAGACTCAAAACCCCTAATATGGCAAAAAGTAAAATTTACCAAAAAAAACTTACAACTCATTTTACCTTTTGGGCTAATAGTAAATAAAAAAAATGGTAACAACAGAAATAAAATTAAATCCGAATACAAAAAAACTTTCTCTTATTGGCTTCAGCGGCGATTTCGATAAGCTGGTTGCATTTTTTACCTTAGCCACAGGTGCGGCAGCCGTAGGTTATGAAGTAAATTTATTCTTCACTTTTTGGGGCTTAGATGGTATTAAAATCAAACAAGGTCGCAGCCCTATGGGTAATGGATTTTTAACAAAAGTGTTCGGTGTTTTTATGGGAGGACTTAAAAGTGCTCCGGTAAGTAGGTTGAACTTTGGAGGAATCAGCCCAAAAATTTTCCGTTATATGATGCGTAAAAACAATGTAGCTACATTGGAAGAATTAGTAGAAGCAGCCAAAGTGCTCAACATTAATTTTTATGCATGTGAAATGGCAATGCAAATTCTCGGGATTCAAAAAACAGATTTAATACCGGAAGTAAAAGATGTAATCGGTGTTGCTTCATTCTTGAAAATTGCAGATGGAGGACAAACTCTTTTTATTTAATTTACAATTTATTCATTTCCAATTTAATATATAAAAAAATGGCAAACTACAAACTAGATATCACAAAAGAACATTGTCCAATGACTTTTGTAAAAACCAAAATAGAACTTTCGAAACTAAAATCGGGCGATACGCTTGAAGTATTACTAACAGATGGCGAACCACTCGAAAATGTACCAAGAAGTTCGACTGAACAGGGATTTAAAGTGCTCTCAATTAATGAAGCTAATGTAAAAGGAACTCATACTGTAGTTTTTCAAAAATGATACGTATACCAACACATATCTACGATGGAATAGTGACACATGCATACTCGGAATTACCAAACGAGGCTTGTGGTTTATTGGTTGGTAAAGAGAGTGAAGTCTTTTTACAATATGAGCTGACCAATATAGACCATAGTCCAGAACATTTTTCGTTCGATACGGCTGAACATTTTCAGGTTTTTCGTTCTTCTAGAACCGAAGGATTAGAAATTATTGCCAACTATCATAGTCACCCCGAAACAACTGCTCGCCCTTCAATGGAAGATATTAGGCTTGCTTACGATGTAAATATTTTGTATCTGATTGTTTCGTTGGCAGCAGAAATTCCCGTATTAAAAGCTTTCAGCATTCAAAATGGCATTTACTCGGAAGTTCCCATAGAAGTTTTTGATGATTAAATTCTTCAATATATTAATCTATGTAGTTACAAATATTTTGTTACGAGTCTGTTTATCTGTATATTAATCACATAAAATATTTTATAAAATATTACTAGAATGGATGTTGTTATTAAAATATTGAATTTAAAATATACAGTTAACAACAAATAAATCATTTCTTTCTTAGAGTCAGTCTGTTAAAATGTTGGAATTTATATAAGATATAGTGAGACTTGGAGTTACATTATTGATTACATGGCTTGTAATTGCATTTGTGATAACCTGACTTGTAGTCAGGAAATTTCTTCAATTTATTTTAGCATGTTAAATTTATTGATGGCAGGCAATGTAGAAGAAACCTCAAAAAGTAAATTGGTTTTATTTGAGAAAAAAGAAAAGTTTATTCTTAATTTTATGCAGACCAATATAATTATCAACTTGAAAAGATTACTTTGTTTGACCCCCTGTCTTACTAATGTGTATTGGCAAAAGCATTTACAGACTTTAATTCAATGCGAAAAAAAAGATTTGAAAGGAGAATATACCCTAAAAATTTGGTCGAATTATTTACCTACGACCAACTACTAACGACCAACTTCTTTATATAATCCTTCACACGCATCCTCCAGTAAATCAATTACATATTCAAATCCTTTAGCACCGCTAAAGTAAGGGTCAGGGACTTCGGTGGCTCTCAGTTTATGACAGAAATCAGTAATTAATCTGATTTTTTGTTGAAAGGACTTTGAAGGAGCGAGTTGCATTAAACCATTGATGTTCTGATTATCCATACCAATAATCAAATCAAAATAATCGAAATCATCTTTTGTCACAGGACGCGACCGATGGGTAAGTTGATAACCTCGCTGTGATGCATACATCCGCATTCGACTATCGGGTAAATCGCCTTGATGATAATCCAATAAACCTGCTGAATCAATCTCAAAATCAGCTTTTTGATCTTTGCGTTCCAATATCTTTAAAAAAATGTCTTCAGCCATTGGCGATCGACAAATATTACCAAGACAAACAAAAAGAATGGAAGTCATAAAAAAAATTGTGGTATATAGTTCTTGCATTATTAACCTGAGTTCGGGATAAGAAAGTGTGTCAAAAAGTTGTATCATAGGAGTTTAT
>JACDZJ010000237.1_pt1 | contig 21508 bp, 16 predicted proteins | sample 7365721 | NCBI WGS metagenome assembly JACDZJ01 (sample SAMN15143480, study PRJNA637477) | pond metagenome | biome: freshwater wetland ecosystem [ENVO:00000243]; feature: pond [ENVO:00000033]; material: pond water [ENVO:00002228]; isolation source: pond water containing pink berries ... | reverse complement strand
CCATGGCCCGCACGCCCTCCATGGCCGCGTCGCTGCCGATCATGGCCAGGACACTGACCGCCTCGCCCCGCACATGGGGCGGCAGAGGCGGAACCGTTTGCAGCAGGGCGAGCAGCGAGGGCGTGGCCAGATCGGTCTGATCCGGCTGAACCCGGCATAATTCCTCAAAGAGCACGGAAACCCCGAGCCGGACCTGAAATCGCGAGTCATTGAGAATCTCGCCGGTCCAGGGATAATATCGCGGCTCGCGGCGGAACATGGCCACAATATTCTCCACCAGCCCCATATCGAGGAAATCACCAATCACCTTTTTCAACTCCGCGTCACTGACTTCCGTCATTGCTTCCTCATTTTCTGTTCAGTTTCGGCTTCCAGGGGATCAGGACTTCTCAAGGGGAAGATGAGCAGGAGAGGCTCCAGCCATTCTTCATCGAGGGTTATACGATTTTTCCTTTTATTTTTCAACCAAGGCAGTAGAATCCTGGTAAATAAGAATTCATTGCCTTGAAAAAATGCGCGGCAGCCCCCCTGGGCATGCCATCAATCGCCCGAGCCCCTGGAAGAAACGAGCCCCATGCCATCCTCCCCGCTTATCCAGCCTGATGAAGTAATCGTTGTGGTTGACGATTCCCAGGAGATCTTTCAACTGTTCCAGGACCTTCTCGGAGAACAGGGATATACCATCCTCCATGCCGAGACCAGCGGCGCATTTCTGGAGCTGCTGCAAACCAGGGCCGTGGCCCTGGCCCTGCTGGACATAGAACTCCCCGACCGCAAAGGCTCGGATATCCTGCCTGAACTGAGCAGCCGCTACCCCGATCTGGCCATCATCATGATCACCGGCACCACCGACCTGTGCACCGCCCTGCACTGCCTGCGACTGGGGGCCGATGACTTCCTGACCAAGCCCCTGAGTCTTGCCGACATGCGCCATGCGATCAGCTCCGTCCTCGAAAAACGACACCTCGTCATCGACAACCGGCTCCACCAGCAGAAGCTTGAAAGCGTCCATTACCGCACCCAGTTTCTCCACCAGCTGAGCCTGAAGATGAACACCGCCTACCTCAGCACCGTCGAACTCGAAGATGTGCTCCAGGCAATCCTGGTGGGAATCACCGCCGGCGAGGGGCTGCAATTCAACCGGGCCTTTCTCGCCCTCTTTGATGAAGATCATCGGAATCTGCGGGGGCGACTGGCCATCGGCCCCGCTTCCCGGGAAGATGCCGGCCGGGTCTGGGAAGAGATCACCACCAAAGGCTTACACCTTGCCGATATCATTCAAAATTTCAATGAAGCTCCGGCGGATGCCAATCAGGAAGTCAACCATATTATCAGAGGGTTATCGGTTTCGGCTGCCGATGAACAGCACCCCCTTATCAAGGCCTGCCGGCAACGGAAAAGTATCCTGATCGAGCACGGCCACAGCGACGGCGGTCCGGTCAGTCCCCAGCTCATCGAACAGTTGCAGGAAGACACCTTTATCGTGGTTCCGCTCTTTTCACCCAGACAATCCCTTGGGGTTCTCATCGCCGACAACTTTGTCACCCATAACCCGATCACCGCAGAAGATATCAGCAATCTCGAGCTCTTTGCCAGTCAGGCCAGTCTCGCCATTGAGCACAGTTCCCTCTACACCAGTATGGTCCACAAGATGCAGGAGCTGGAAGCCGTCAGCCAGGAGCTGGAAAGCAACAAGGACCGGCTGGTGGAGGCCGAGCGTTATGCCGCCATGGGCCAGATGTCGGCCCAGCTGGTGCATGCCATCCGCAATCCCATCACCTCCATCGGCGGCACCGCCCGACTGCTGACGAAAAAGGTTCAGGATCCGGTCATTCTCAAATTTCTTGATATGATGGCCCGCGATGCCGCCAAGATTGAAGCCACCCTTGAGGATCTTGTCAACTTTGTCCAGGAAAACGACCCCCAGAAAACCTTTCAGCCCCTCTATCCCCTGATTCGCAAGAGCCTGATGCTCCTCTACGGCACCATGAAAAACCAGGGCGTCCGCTATCAGCTCAATTTCAACGACCCGGGGCCCTCACTTTTCATCGACGGCGGCAAGATCGGGAAAATGTTCCTTCACCTGATCCGCAATGCCATAGAGTCCATGCCCAATGGCGGCCTCCTCCATATTGATGTCAGTCAGGACCCGTCAAAAATCTCCATTCTCATCGCCGACAGCGGCACCGGCATCGTCAACGCCAATATCGCCAGGGCGGCAGACCCCTTCTTCACCACCAAGGTCTATGGCACCGGCATGGGCCTGACCCTGGTCAAAAAAATCATCAGCGAACACCAGGGGACTTTTTTCCTCCAGCCAGGCCCCATCAGCGGCACCGTGGCCACCGTGACCCTGCCCCTCACCGTCGAACAAAACTAATTCCTTTTCTAAATCAAGATGTGCACGAGAAGAAAAGCGAGTCGCGACGAGGCAGTACAATAAGTACGGTGAGGAGCGACGCAGCGCATTCGACGAAGTGAACGCTTGATTTAGTGCCTTACAGGTTCTTTTCTTGTTTTTTTTGCAAGAAAAGAACCTGCGAAAGGCACTTATCCCGTTCATCGGGGTTAGAAATGGAATAAGCGCCCTCCTCCGGCGGCCCCGGCCCTGTGATCCCGCCACTTTTTTCAGCTCACCCGCACCTCATGCCCTTCTGCTCGAAAGCAGGGCCCCGATGAACGCCAGAAGCGCGGTCAGGGCAAAACTCATGCGCAGGGACTGGATAAAGGCGGCGCTATGCTCCATGCTGAACTCCTTTACGTCCAGTCCGCCGCTCAACCAGAAGAACATCTTCCCAAAAACCAGCCCGGCCAGGGCCACACCCGCCAGCATCCCCATATTTCGGGCGGTGGCCAGCATCCCGGAGGTGATCCCGATCCGCTGCGGATCAACATTGGCCAGCACCGAGGCCGAATTGGGGGAAAGGAACAGGGCCTGTCCAGCACCGAGCAGACTCAGGCGCCAGGCAATATCGATGGGCCCTGACTGCTGGTCGAGAAAACTCAGGGCGAGGAGGGAAAAACAACAGAGGGCAAGCCCGGAAGTGGTCAATATCCGGGCCCCCATGCGGTCATAGAGTCGCCCCGACAGGGGAGAAAGCACGCAAACCGCCAGGGGCACCGCCGTCATCATCAGGCCGATGCGGTCAACGGCAAGTCGCAGCACATAATCGAGATAGAAAGGGGTGAGAATCAGGACCACAAAGAGAACGAGAAAGGAAAGGGCGGCACTGGTCATGGCAATGGCGTATTGGCGATCCCGGAACATGGCCAGGGGCAGAAGGGGCTCCACCGCCCGCTCCTCCACCCATTTGAAGAGGAGCAGAAGAGAGCAGAAGCTGACCCCGAATCCTGCCACCATCCACCCGGAAAGGGCGGCATGATGGCTTGCCGCGAGCACTGCCATGGTGATCAGGACGGTCCAGATGAGCAGGCCGGCCCAGTCAAAACAGGACTTCCGGGTCCATCTCGAAGCCGTCGCGGGCAGATCCGATAGCAGCAGAAACCAGCCCAGAGCAAAGCAGGTCAGACTCACCGGCACGGTCACGAGAAAGATGGCGCGCCAGGAAAAATACCTGATCAGAAAGCCGCTGATCACCGGGCCGCTCATCAGGCCGATGGATGTGGCCACCCCAATCAGGCCCAAGGCCCTGCCCAGCTGATGCACCGGGAATACGGTCTTGATAATGGCGGGGCCGGAGGACATCATCATCGAGGCCCCGCAGGCCTGGACAAAGCGGCAGAAAACCAGGGCCGAAAGGGTCGTGGTGAGATAGCAGGCCACCGAGCCCACCGTGAACACCAGCATCCCCAGCAGATACATCCTGCCCTTTCCGAACCGGTCGGAGAGTCTTCCCCATACCAGCAGGGTTGTGGTGATGGTCAGAAGATAGATCAGGGCCACCCATTCCGTCTGCGCCAGGGTGGTGTCAAAGTGACGCATCATGCCGGGCAGCGCGACATTGACCATGCTGCTGTCCATGGTGGAGAGAAAGACCCCGATGGCCACCATGAAAAAAAAGCGCCAGGGTCTGAGAAATTCTGGTTGCGGCATGGAAATCAACACGAAGGGGTGAAAGGGACCCAGGAAAATAGAATCAATGTGACCCCGATGAACGGGATACGAGCCTTTCGCAGATTCTATTCTTGCAAAAAAAAACAAGAAAAGAACCTGTAAGGCACTCAAGAGAAGAAGCCGTTTGATCGCAGGAACCATGTTATCATATCTGCCTGTTCCTGCACAGGCATCCCGTATCGGCAAGGCGGAATCGGCTTCCTTGCCATTTTTGGCAAAAATTACGCTGTTTTGCTATATCTATTTCAACTTTACCGAAAATATTCTACACTTCTGCAACTGCGGATTGAGAGAAGAAAGGAGCTCCTTGAAAAAACTCTCCACGCTCCCCCAGGGAAGTGGCGACAGGGAGCTGGAACCACCGTCCCGCAAGAACCACCGGGGCGCAGGGATTGCCATCGTCGATTATCCGCAACCCGGACGGATTTGACCAGGAAGGTGGCGCCGCCTCCCGCCCCTCCCGGTGCCCCGGCAGCCCGCCTTTGTGACACCCCGATACAGGCTCGACCGGCAGGCTTGAAGCATTCCAGAAAAGGATGCCCTTACGATCACATTCCACCATCATCTTTGCACCAGCCATCATGACGATTCCCTTTCCCGGCGACGGCAGCAACTGCCACTTTTTTCTGGCCACCGGCAGCAGCCCTGCCCAGGCACGACAACAGGTCCTCCATTTCATGAACACCACCCTGCTCATCGCCTACCAGTCAACCACCATAAACGATGAAGAGATTCGTCCCGGCATGAACGCCGACTTCTGGAGTGGCATTGAGGCTGGGATTACCGCCAATCGGGCCTTCTGCAAGTCCCTGATGGTGGAGCTCGAGGAAACGGGCCTGAGCCGGATGGAGGATCTGCTGGCCATTCCGCACGGATACCCGAGCAAGCTGCTCCATATCCTGACCCATATGCTCGATGGCTTTATCGGTATCGACTCGGTTTTTTACAATCTGGCGGAAGACAGCCACTGGCTCAGTGCCCCCCTCCGCGCCGCCATTCACGACAAGCCCGACGACTACTGGCTGGTTCCCCTCCGCCATGGCCCGGTGGCCCGCTCACTGCTGAAGAAGGAGAGGCTTTAGAAACCCGTAACTCTTTGGTCGCGCCCCATCTGCTTCGTCATCGGCCTGGCTCATGGACAAACCAGTCCACTTCGCAGCCCTCTTTCTCGCATATGGAGCACGACCAAAGAGGTGTTCCATTTCCACATCAACGGCGGATGGTAAGAGAATTCCCCTCCCCCCTGCGGGGAGGGGTCAGGGGAGGGGGGAATCAGCAATGAAAGCAGGTCCTTGGCATCACCCACCCCCAACTCCTCCCGTCAAGGGAGGGGAGTTTTCTTGCGCAGGGGAAACCGAGATGGAGCCCTTGATGCAGAATTCCAATGACACTACGCAGTGTTAGGTTCCCCTCCGGCAACAGGCTGGAGAGTTACAGAAACCCTTGGGCCGGGGTTCGTCATCTTCCCCCTTCCGCCTTGCCGCCGCTGTCTTTGCCCTTCTGATAGATCCGGTCACTGTATTCGGTGTGACAGCCGACACAGAGGCCAACCCCGAGGATCCGGCGCAGTTCCTCACCGTTGAAGGGCCGCAGGTCGGGACGCGAGCCGTGCTGGAGCTGCTCGCCATCAATGGTGACAAAGGTATCAAGGCCCACGGTTTTCCCCTCCGGGGTGTCCAGTCCCTGATCCAGGGCGGTAAAGGTCCATTGGCCCTCCTTCACCGTCACCGTCCCCTCCCCCAGGCCCACCACCTTGGTGGAGGCATGGCAGTCGGCACAGATTCTGCCCTTGCCCTGGGTGGTATGGGGGTTGATGGCGGCCATGGTGAAACGGTTAAAGCCGCCCGCCACCTTGCCCTTGTCATCCATCAGGCTGACGATGTCCTGACAGCCGGGGGTGACAATCACCACCTCATCCTTCCACACCGCCAGCATCGGCTTCTCGTAGCGGATATAGGAGCGGCCCTCCTCCCACATCCCCGGCGTTTCCTTCAGACTCAGCTTGTCCAGATGGGTCTGGCTGGGATCACGTTTGACATGGCAGCCATAACACTGGGGCACCCAGGTGGAATGACAGGCCTCGCAGGTCACCCGTTTATGTCCGCTGAAGTCGCACACCCCTTTTTTCGGGGGCCGCAGGGGATGCTCCCGGCCGCTCACCTTGCTGACCATCTGCCACTGCCCGTCTTTGTTGACAATATTATTGGCCGCTTTTCCCTTCCGGGTCATGCCGGGATTCTCTGAGTGGCACATCTCGCAGGAGATCTCCAGCTGTTCCTCATAATGGGCGTAACTCACCCCGTCCCCCATGATCTCGTCCCGGGTATGGCAATCGATGCAGGCCATCCCCTTTTTATGATGGACATCCTCGGCAATCTCCAGATAAAAGCGGGCCCCCGGCAGCTGTTTGGCGGTCAGCCCCCCCTTCTCATAAGGGGTGCCGTAGCCTTCCGACTCAAAGACCCCGGTGTAGGAGATGCCGATGCGCCCGGACCGGTTATGGCAGCGGATGCAGTTGTCATCCTGCACCTTTTTAATCACCAGGGGATGGACCTTGCTCTTGCCGCTCTTGACCGCGTCGTCAAAACCGGCCACCCCTTTGCGCTCACTGCCTTCCGGCAGGGCAAAATGACAGGCGGAGCAGCCTCCGCCCTTCTCATTGAAAAAGTCCGGGGCCCCGGGCAGATCATTCTTCTGCTTCCAGAGGTGGCAGGTGGCGCAGAGCTTTCGATAGTAATCCAGGGCGAGGGAGTTTTCCGGGCTGGACAGGAGCTGCTCCACGGTCATGTCCGTATTCTGGCTGGCCGATTCCCCCCAGTAGAAGAGCAGGGTGCCGATAATCCCGCGATTGGTGGCCATCAGGGAGTTCTTGACCTTGCTCACATCGGTGGGGTGACAGCCTTCCACCCCGCAGGTCTTCTCCACCACCCGCAGATCGCCGGGGTTGAGAACCATGCCGGCATGGGCCCTGGTCTTGTCCAGGGCCATGGCATCACCCAGATGACAGGAGGCGCAGCCGATGACGCGGGGATCATGGGCGGCGTCCAGCTTCTCCTCCTTATGACAGAAGAGGCACATATCAATGCGGCCACTGGTGGTGACATAAACCTGATCGGCCCGCTTGATCCGCAGTTCGCGCACCACCAGCAGCGCCACCGCGGCGAGGAGCACAAGCACGGCAAATTGCTGCCACAGTCGCGAGAGTTTGCGCCGGGCCCCTTTTTCTTGCACCATGGTCGTATCAAAAATAAAATTATGAATTGAGAACTGGGAACTCTGTCATTCTGGCCAGGACTGGGGGCCGGCAAAAGATGGCAAAGGGGAAAATTTTCAGGCCTGCGGGTTCAGCACCACCACCGGAAATATTCCCGGTCCGGTTCGGAATGACATTTCTGGTCTTTTTGCCAGGAGACCTGGTTCTTTGCCACCGGTGACTTATTCGTCCTGAAAATTCTGGACATTGGGATAGCGGCGGCCGTAGCCGAAGGCCTTGCTGGTCACCTTCAGGCCCATGGGCCCCTGTTTGCGTTTATACTCATTGAGTCGAATCCGGCGGAGGATATCTCTCACCATGGATGGCTCAAAACCGGCGTCGATGAGCTCCCCCATTCCCCAGCCCTGCTCAAGGTAGAGATCCAGGATGCGATCCAGGATCTCATAGGGCGGCAGATCATCCTGATCACACTGCCCGACCTTGAGTTCCGCCGTCGGCGCCTTGCTCAGGGTGCGCCCGGGGATCCGTTCCTGCTCGCGATTACCGTGGCGGGCCAGTTTATAGACCAGCTGTTTGGGCACATCACTGATCACCGCCAGGCCGCCGCTCATGTCCCCGTAGAGGGTGCAGTAGCCCACCGCCAGCTCGCTCTTGTTGCCCGTTGACAGGAGCAGATGGCCAAATTTGTTGGACAGGGCCATAAGCAGGGTGCCGCGAATGCGGGCCTGGAGATTCTGCTCGGTGAGATCTTCGGCACGACCCTCAAAGAGCGGCCGCAGGGTCTCCTGAAAGGCGGCAAAGAGGGGGCTGATGGGAAGGATCTGAAAGCCGCAGCCCAGATTCCGGGCCAGGGCCTGAGCATCTTCCAGGGAATCTGCGGAGCTGTAGGGTGAGGGCAGGGCCAGCCCCAGCACATTTTCAGGGCCCAGGGCATCGGCGGCAAGGAGGGCGGTGAGGGCCGAGTCGATGCCGCCGGAGAGGCCGAGCACCACCGAGCGAAATCCGCATTTGCGCACATAATCCCGCACCCCCATCACCAGGGCGGCGTACACCTCCGCCACCGAATCCGGTTGCGCCGGCGCGTGCATCTCTCCGCGCCAGGTGTCGGTGTCCAGCACCACCATATCGGGGACAAAACCGGCACAGCGGGCAACAATCTCCGCCTTCCCGTTCATGGCCAGGCTATGCCCGTCAAAGAGGAGGGAATCCTGCCCCCCCACCTGGTTCACATAGACCAGGGGAATCTGATGGCGGGTGCAGATGGAGCGAAAGAGGGCCTGCCGGATACGCTCTTTATCATGCTGGAAGGGAGAGGCGGAGACATTGATCAGGCAGTCAATGCGCTGCCCCTGATGGGCGGCGGCATCAAAGAGCGAGACCACCGGATCACGACGATAACCGCCGGCGGCCTCAAACCAGATATCTTCACAGACGGTGAGGGCAAAGCTCAGCCCGCCCAGACGATACAACTGCGAAACCGGGCCGGGCTCAAAGTATCTGGTCTCGTCAAAGACATCATAGGCCGGGAGCAGCTGCTTGCGCACCCGATGGACAATTTCGCCGCCCTCGGCCACCACCACCGAATTATAGAGCGGCTTTCCCTGCTCCTCCCCGGCCCGCCGCTCAATACAGCCGAACATCACCGCCAGGGCCGGAAGCTCCCTGACCAGGGCGGCGACAGCACGCCCATGGGCATCGAGGAAGGAGGGCCGCTCCAGAAGATCCTGGGGCGGGTATCCGGAGACGGCCATCTCGGGAAAGACCACCAGAGCGCAACCGCGGGCCAGGGCCTGCTCGGCGGCACGGATAATGGCGCGGCAGTTGGCGGAAAAATCACCAATGACCGGATTGGTCTGGACGAGGGCAATCTTCATGGCAGGGCCTGCTGAAAACAATATGGAACCAGCACCATTGCACTGAACCAATCCAGCTTCGACTCAGCACCTGCAAGCAGCCAACCCGTCACAATTCCACCACCTGCCCTTCGGCGGCGAAAAAGACTTCCATCTCCCCGGCACTGCCGGGTACACAGTAGCTGGCGGCCATGGCATCGATCTGCTCGTCGGTGCGATCGGGGTCATGGTGAAACAGGGCCAGTCGCTTCACCCCGGCCCGCGCGGCGGCGGCAATGGCATACTCGCAGCTGGAATGTCCCCAGCCGACGCGGCCTTTCATCTCCGCGTCGGTGTACTGGCTGTCGTGCACTAGAAGATCGGCGCCGGCAAAAAAATCCTCCATGGCCTGATTCTGTTCGCGGGCCACCTCCGCCCCCTCCACCGCCATCGCCTCATCATACTCGGGGTGATCGGGATCGGTGAGAAACAGATTGCGGAAGGGCTCAAAGTCGTAGCAGGTACAGAAGGATTTCCCCTGATACTCAAATCGATAGCCGAGGGCGGTGATGGGATGATTTAAAAACTTGGTGGTCACCCGCAGCCCGTCCCCATAGTCGCGTCCCGCCTCTTCGCGCAGGCGGATATACTCGATGGATGAGCGGAGCTCGCCCATATTGACCGGGAAATACCGATATTTCATCTGTCCCCCCACCACCTCCTCCAGGGTCTCATCCTCAAAGGAGACCGGGCCGTACACCTTCAGCCGGCTGCCGGGCACATAAATGGGAACAAAAAAGGGAAACCCCATGATATGATCCCAATGGGTGTGGGAAAGAAAGATCTCGGTCTGGATCGGCCCTCTGGGCAGATCATGCCGCATCAGGTAATTGCCCAGCTGCCGGATCCCGGAGCCGGCATCGATGATCACCAGCCGCCCTTCCTCCCCTATCCGCAGCTCAATGCAGGCTCCGTTGCCCCCATATTTCTGGGTCAAGGGTCCAGGACAGGGAATGGAGCCCCGTACTCCCCAAAAGCGCACTTTCATCAATTTATTACACCTGTAAGAAAATCTGGGCCTTTTGAATCTCTTCCTCAACCTTGCTGTCGATGGCCGCGAAATCCGACCATTGCAGACCCGCCAGGGACAACAGCCGGTCGGCGTCGGCATATTCGGGGAAAGAATCCCCGGCAAACCCAATATCGTGAATATTCACATAGAGATTGGCCAGGGCGACAATGGCAACCAACTGGTGAGTCTCCCCATCGGCCAGATCAATGTCATGATGATACCCGATACAACTGGTCATGGCAGGACTCAACTTCCACTTTGCCGCAATCAAAGCCCCGACATCCTGGTGATCAATCCCCAAAAATTCCCGTTCCACCTCCACCAGGGGGCGCTGTTTCTCACCGGCAATGGAGAGCACATGAATATACTCATCCCCGAAAGGAACCTTGCCGATATCATGGAGCAGACCGGCAATAAAAAATTCCTCCCGCTCCTGAATGGGGACACCCCTGGCGATTGCCAGTAACTTGGCGCTCACCCCCACCCCAATGGAATGAACCCAGAAGCGGCTGGTGGGCAGGGCCTTTGATTTATTTGAGCCGGCAACGGATTGGATAATGGCGGTACTGAGCGCCATATTCTTGACCGTATTCATCCCCAGCATGGTAATGGCCCGGGTCAGCGAGGTGATGGTGTTGATCAATGAATAGTAGGCCGAGTTGATCAGCTTCAATACCTGGCCGGTCAAAACAGGATCGAGGGAGATGACCCTATTCAACTCATTGGGTGAGGCGTCGGTCCGACTACAAACCTCCAGAACCTTTCGGACTGTGGTTGACAGACTCGGCATCTTCTGGATAAATCGTTCAATCTTTTGTCGTTGATCTGCCCGTTCCAGCTCCACCACAAAGAATCCTCAAGAAATGGATTAATATCAACTAAATATCAGCTAATTAGGCAATAAAAACAATTATTTATTGACAATAATAGCCAAAGTCGAAGGCGAGGTCAAGGAAACAAAAGGCGGAGAAACAAAAAGAGGGGGTGATGATGACCAGCGGATCAAGGGCCGATTCACGGCTCCATCGTCCCGGAGAGGGGGGTTAACATCCATGCTTGACCAGAAAATCCCGCACCATCTCCTCCATCACCGCCAGGGGCTGGCGCCCGGTTTCATGGACAATGGCCCACGAACAGCGCTGGTAGGCGACATGGAGATCCGCTGGAATCTGAATCTTCAGCTCCACCAGGGTTGCCGACGGGGGGCAGGCCCCTGCCGGCTGGGATTGATCCATCGAGTCCTTATCCATCAGGCCATCACCCCTGGTCCCCATGATGAAAACGGACCGCTTCGGCATAGGTCATGCCGCTGCCGCCAAAGATATCGAGGGCGCTGCCGACGGTGGCATCCAGCCTTCCCGCCCCCAGACTCCGAATCAGCTCCAGGTCGGCAAGGTTCCGAACTCCCCCGGCATAGGTCACCGGGATGGGGGACCAGGCGGCCAGCCGGGCTATCAACTCCGCCTCGATACCCTGACATTGTCCCTCCACATCGGCGGCATGGACCAGAAACTCGGCACAATCCCTGGCCAGATGGGTCAGAACCTGCTCACTGATGACAACTTGAGTAAAACGCTGCCATCGATCGGTGACGATATAATACTCATCCCCCCGCCGGCGGCAGCTCAGATCAAGCACCAGCCGTTCCGGCCCCACCGCCCGCACCAGCTCCCGCAACCGCGCCTCGTCGATCATCCCCTGGTGGAAGACGGCGGAGGTCACAATCACATGGGAGGCCCCGCGATCCAGCCACCAGCCGCCATTGTCAGCCGAGATCCCGCCGCCGATGTGCATCCCGCCCGGCCAGGCGGTAAGCGCCGCCAGGGCCGCGTCATCATTGCCCGGCCCCAGCTTGATGATATGGCCGCCTCTCAGATCGTCGCGGCGATAGAGCTCCGCGTACCAGGAAGCAGGATGATCGGCGGTGAAATTGGTTTTCAGCTGTTCAGGCTGGGCATCATTCAAGGTGGAGCCGACTATCTGCTTCACCTGTCCCTCATGCAGATCAATACAAGGCCGAAATTTCATCCTGTCCCCCCCCCCGTTTTCCCATAAAAAAAAACGGGAACCTCACTGGTGGAGATACCCGTTTCTGGAACTCTGGATCGCAGATCATGCTGTCAAAGAGGCACGACGATCCTTCCCGGAAGGACATCGTTCGCCGGTACCTTGCCGCCTATGCCTTCTGGATCAGCATGGTGGAGGGATCGAGGATCAATGAGGTTCCGGGATCCACCGAGCAGCCTGTGCATTTCAGAATCTTCAGATCCACGGCATCATCCTTGGGCTCGATCATTAAGATCGCGTCAAAAAGATCATCAATCTCATGACAGGGAGCCGGAACACCAGCCGCGCTTTTGCGCTCATCTTCCCGATGGGTGGTGGCCGAAAACCAGATCATCTTCACCCCCTTGCGCACCATAAAGGCCTTGAACTCTTCCAGATCCTTATGGGTACCGCCCTGGAAGTCGTAGCCGTCAATGATCAGGCACACCGGTTTGTAGATATTCTGCTGGACCAGATCGCCCAGTCGTTCTTCCAGCTTGATGGGAGAAAACCCGGTCTCCTTGAAGGTCATGATCATCCGGTTGGGCAGAATCTCGGCCACGGTGGTCTGAAAGCTGTCCGCCTTCTCGGTGGAACCCATGAGCGCGAGAATGTCGTCATACCAGGCCCGGGTCTTGTCAAAGCTCTCACCGATGGAGACATGCAGCACCTTGTCGCCCCAGAGCATGGAGTCCAGCGCAATCTGCACCAGGATGGCGGTCTTGCCCAGACCTGGACGGGACATGACCAGACCCATGCTGGCATCCTTGTCCTGTACTTTTTTCTCAAGTCCTAAAATTCGCAACGGATTATTCATTACCAGATTTTTTTTCCCCATAGCCAAACCCTCTTTTATCTATACGTTTGCTCGTCCTTCAAGGGACGATCCACGAGGTATGGATTCATACCCGTAACTGCTCATTATTCGAGTGAATACCCTGTCAAACGATCACCCAGTTTGTCCCTTTGGATTATCCGTTCTTCCTTTCGCTCTGGTACTTCTTGATCAGCTCGTCATTGACCAGCTTGGGCACCTGCTTGAAGGCGGAAAACTCCATGGTGAATTCCGCCTTGCCCTGGGTCAGAGAACGAAGAATGGTGGAATATCCAAACATCTCCGAGAGCGGCACGTCAGCCTCCACCACCGTATATTGCCCCTCTTCCATGGTGCCGATGATCATACCCCGGCGCTGGTTGATACTGCCCATGATGGATCCCTGAAATTCGGTGGGACCCTCCACCGACACCTTCATAATCGGCTCCATGATCACCGGCTTGGCCTTCATATATCCATCCTTGAAGGCGCCAATGGCGGCCAGCTGGAAGGCCACATCGGAGGAATCCACGTTATGATAGGCGCCATCGTTGATCACGCAGCGCACACCGGTAACCGCGGAGCCGCAGAGCGCGCCCTTGACCAGACTCTTTTGGAAGCCCTTGTCACAGGATGAGATAAACTCGCGCGGGATAACCCCGCCCACGATGGAATCGACAAACTCATACTCGCCCTCTTCCAGGGGCTCCATGTAGCCGGCCACCCGGCCAAACTGACCGGAGCCGCCGGTCTGCTTCTTGTGGGTATAGTTAAACTCGGCCCGGGCGGTGATGGTCTCACGATAGGCGACCTGGGGCGCGCCCACCGTCACCTCGGCGTTATATTCACGCTTCATCCGCTCCACATAGACCTCCAGATGGAGCTCACCCATACCGGAGATAATGGTCTCGCTGGTCTCGTGGTCAACAAAGGTCTTGAAGGTGGGATCTTCCTTGGTAAAACGATTCAGGGCCTTGGACATATTGATCTGGGCCTTGTTATCCACCGGAATAATGGCCAGGGAGATGACCGGCTCGGGGATATGCATGGAGCTCATGGAGCAGGAGATTTCCCCGGAGGTGAAGGTGTCACCGGAGGCGCAGTCCACCCCGAAAAGGGCGACGATATCGCCGGAGCCGCAGAATTCGATATCCTCCATCTCGTCCGAGTGCATCCGGCAGAGCCGACCGATCTTCACCTTCTTGCCGGTGCGGCTGTTAAACACCGTATCACCCTTGGTGACCTTGCCCTGATAGGTGCGCACATAGGTCAACTGGCCGTAGCGGCCATCCTCAAGCTTGAAGGCGAGCATGACCAGGGGGTCAGCGGGATCGTTGGAAACGGGAAACTCCTTTTCCTCATTGTTGAGATCAAGGGCCATATTGACAACATCGGTGGGGCAGGGCAGATAGGCGGCCACCCCGTCGAGCATGGGCTGAACCGCCTTGTTCTTGTAGGCGGAGCCGACAAAAACAGGGGTAAATTCCAGGGCCAGTGTGCCTTTGCGGATGGCGTCCTGGATCAGGTCGGGATGGATGTCACCTTCTTCCAGCATCACTTCCATCAGATCATCGGAGAACATCGACACCGCTTCCAGCAGCTCTTCCCGCTTGGCCTGGGCCTTGTCCTGCAACCCGGCGGGGATCACATCCTCACGCACCACCTCGCCATTGTCGCCATCAAAGTAGAGGGCCTTCATGGTCACCAGATCAATGACCCCCACCAGATCATTTTCGAGGCCGATGGGAATTTGCACCATATGGGCGTTCAACCCCAGCTTCTCCCGCAACTGAGCGGTCACCCGCTCAGGATTGGCGCCGGTGCGGTCACACTTGTTGATAAAGGCAATGCGGGGAACCTTGTAGCGGGTCATCTGGCGATTGACGGTGATGGACTGGGACTGGACGCCACCCACCGAGCAGAGCACCAGAACCGCGCCGTCGAGCACGCGCAGGGCCCGCTCCACCTCAATGGTAAAATCCACATGGCCGGGGGTATCAATGATATTGATATCCTTCCCTTTCCAGTTGCAGTAGGTGGCCGCCGACTGAATGGTGATGCCGCGCTCCCTTTCCAGTTCCATGGAATCCATCTTGGCGCCGACGCCATCCTTACCGCGCACATCATGGATGGCATGGATCCGGTCCGTATAAAACAGGATGCGCTCGGTCAGTGTCGTTTTTCCTGAATCGATATGGGCACTGATCCCGATATTCCGCACATTACTTAAATCTACACTCATGATTGCTTTCCTCTCCACCTGAATCTTTTCGGCGGCCTTGACCAACCCCAGATAAAATAAAAATAAGGCCCCGCAAACCCTTGCGACTCCTCATTCAATGAACTAACATCAGCGCACTGCCACACCAAATCAGTGCCGCCGCCAGAGAGAACCACTGTCCTGGATCGGGGAATCTTCCTCCGATTTTTCCCAGTTCACGAGAACCTCGTCTAAAAGAAAACAGCAGATACTAACCAAATACTCGCGCTTTGTACAGTATTTTTCCGCACTTTCTTCGAAGCAGCTACAATGTCCCGGGCAAGGCCCGTGACCGGCCCGATTCACCCCGGCTCTCCTGGGGGTGGCAGTCATGGGACGAACCGGGATATCCGGGAAGATGGCCCCGGCTGACAGCATCCCTTTTTCTTCGCGGTTGCCAGTGACTGTCCGGGTAGGTATAATACCGGGTAGGTATAATACAGGAAAGGCAATTTCAGAGAAGGGGCAGAGAGGGGAATGAATCAGCAGGTTGGAGATGGAGATGGATCGTTTATGGGTATCAGGATGGTGATGGCGAAAGAAGACCCCAAGCCCTTTGATGCCGCTGACCAGGCCTGTCATGTATAATACCCTCCTCTATTTTATCGCCGCCATCGCTTTATTCAGCATGAAAACAGTGCCCGATGCCCCTTTTCTGCCCCCTCTGGTGTCGGCCTGCTGTTTTATCATAAGTCTCATCGGATATGACCGGCTGGTCCATTTCCTATATGGAAAAAGGGGCAACTGCGAGGCAGCCGGTTATTTCAGGGCGGAACGGCAGGCCATGATTCTGGCCGTGGTCTTTTTTGGTGCGGCAACCTATCTCTGTGACCTCAAGTATTATCTTTCCCTTCCCCAATGGACGGAGTCCCTGCCGTCACTGGTCAACATTGCCGGGCTGCTGTTTTTTTTCGGGTATCTGGGACTTATGTGGCGGGTCGCCCGTTCCCCTTACCAGGGGGATTTCGGCAATGACCACACCCCCGCGGCCTTTCTCTGGCTGAATATCAGGGTGAATCTGCCGGTGGTCCTGCCCTGGGCCCTGCTCTCCATCTGCCATGATCTGGTCGCCCTGGTACCTTCACAGGGCTTGCAGGATCTGCTGCTGACGGCTTGGGGGGATTTGCTCTTCTATCTCTTCTTCCTCCTTTTCGTCCTCCTGATTTTTCCGCCGGTGGTGCGTCGTCTCTGGGCCTGTGTCCAGATGCCGGCCGGTGTCCTCAGGGATCAGCTCACGGCCTTTTGCGCCAGACAGAATTTTGTCTGCGATCTCTACCTCTGGCCGCTCTACGAAGGGCGGGCGTTGACCGCCGCGGTCATGGGGGTGGTCCCCGGCCTGCGCTATGTGCTGATTACCCCTGCCCTGATCCAGACCCTGACCCTTGATGAACTGGAGGCGGTGATGGCCCATGAGATCGGCCATGTCAAGAAGATGCATCTGCTGCTCTACATGCTGCTCATTCTCGGGTTCAGCCTGGTGGTGGGGGTCCTCTCCGAGCCATTGATCTCTTTCCTGCTCTCCCGTGATACTTTCTACTCCCTGATGGAGTGGAGCAAAATGTCGCCGGAGGCGCTGCTGGTGGCCTGCACCTCCCTTCCTCTGCTTGCCCTCATGCTTCTCTATTTCCGGTTTCTGTTCGGCTATTTTATCAGAAATTTCGAGAGACAGGCGGATCTCCATGTCTTTTCCGCCTTTGCCGACAACCATTACGGAGATTACGGCCGCAGTTTCAGTCTGGTGTCGGCCTTTGAAAAGATCGGCCTGTTGAGCGGCAATCGCGATAAACCCAGCTGGCATCATTTCGGCATTGGTGAGCGGGTGGATTTCCTCGAAAAATGTGAACGGGACCCCGGTGCACGAGGCCGCCACGAGCGCAAGGTGCGGCTCAGCCTGAGCGCCTATGTGCTGGGGCTGACGGCAATAGTCATCCTGGCGCGGCAGGTTCCTCTGGACGAGCTCAACCGCCAGTACGAGGAAAAGTATATCGAGATGATGGTCTCGCAGAAGGTCCAGCGTGAGACCGACAAGGCGCTGTGGCTTCGTCTGGCCGGCGATCTGATGCAGCATAAAAAGATGGAACAGAAGGCCCTGGAGGCCTATGAGAAGGCGATGACCTACGAGCCGGTCAGTCCCGATCTGATGAACAATCTGGCCTGGCTGCTGCTGACCAGCCAGGATGAACAGCTGCGGGACCCGCAACGGGCCCTGACCCTGGCCCGGGCAGCGGTCATCGAGAAGCCGGTGGCCTCTTTCCTTGATACCCTGGCCATGGCCTATTGGGCCAATGACTTCATTGAAGAGGCGATCAAGGTGGAAGAGGAGGCGATTCTGGCCGATCCCGACCATCGAGCCTATTACCAGCAGCAGATTGACCATTTCCGCAGAACGCGCTATGAAGCCGGGTCGGGAAAGACAGGAGAAGCCAGGGAAAGATGAGGAAGTTATAAAGAGGCTGACAGATGCCATTGCTAGGGGCCCATGAATCGGTGGCCGGGGGCTTGCACCTGGCCTTTGACCGCCTGCACCGGGCTGGTGGTGGGGCACTGCAGATCTTCACCAGAAACCAGCGCCAGTGGCACCCCCAGCCCTTATCGGCGGAGGAGATTGAGCTGTTCCAGCAGGCCTGGAAAGGGATAGGGGCCCTGCCGGTCGCCTCCCATGCCTCATATCTGATCAACCTGGCCAGTGGCAAACAGGAGCTGATGGACAAATCCATCACCGCCTTTGCCGGCGAGATCAATCGCTGCGCCAGACTTGCCATTCCCTTTGTGGTGATCCATCCCGGCTCCCATGGCGGGGATGGGGTGGAGACGGGACTGGCTCGTTTTGCCGGAGCCCTGGATCTGGCCCTGATGGAATCGGAACCCGGGGTGATGGTTCTGCTGGAGACCACAGCCGGCCAAGGGACGAGCCTGGGCAGTCGATTTGAGGAGCTGGCCGAGATTCTGGCCCGTTCCCGATGCCCGGAGCGGCTCGGGGTATGCGTTGACACCTGTCATATCTTTGCCGCCGGCTATGATATCCGCACCCTTCCGGGCTATCTCCAGACCATGGAGGAGTTTGACCGGCTGATGGGCCTTGAGGCGATCCGGTTTTTTCACCTCAATGATTCAAAACAGCCCCTTGCCAGCCGGGTGGATCGGCATGAACATATTGGTCAGGGGGCCATCGGCCTGACGGGATTTGCGAGCCTGCTCAACGATCCCCGTTTTGCCGGACACCCGATGATCATCGAGACCGAAAAAGGGGATGATCTGTAGGAAGATCGGGATAATTTAGCGGTATTGCGAGGGCTTATCAAAGGCCCAGGGGATGAAGGTTTCATGAATACTGACAAGAACAGGATGGTGCCATGAATTTTTTAAAGAGTGAAGAATTGCTTGATTTGCTGGAACGAGAGCGGCTGCTCAGCGGCCAGCAGCGGCAGACAATTACCCAGGGCAAGAGGCGGCAGCGGCAGAAACTGCTGAAACGCGCCGAGGATAATGGCGGGGATGACGATAAAGCTGACCCCGATCTGGTGGAAATCATCGTCTCGCTGAAGATGGAGATCGAAGGCCGGCCCGGGGTGCTGCTCAATGAAGAGGCGATCATGCAGGCGGTGGCCCTGGAGTTTGGGCTGCCCTTTAAAAAGCTTGATCCCCTGGCCCTCGACATCAATATCGTGACCAAGAACATCCCCAGAAACTTTGCCATCACCCATATTCTGCTCCCCTTTAATCTGCAGAACGGCGTCCTCGAGGTGGCGGTTTATAATCCCGACAATACAACCGTGCTCGCCGATATCGAGCAGGCCAATCAGATCAAGGTCAAACCCTATCTCGCCACAAAATCCGATATCCGCAAGATTCAGGCCGAATTCTTCGGCTTTCAGAAGTCCATCCAGGCGGCGGAGACCCAGTTTTCCGGCCCCGGCGTCGGCGGTTCGGTGGATATCGGCAACCTTGAGCAGTTTGTCAAAATCTCCGCCTCGAAAGAGATTTCCTCCTCCGATCAGCATATCAAATCGGCAGTCAACCATCTCTTTCATTATGCCCTGGAACAGCAGGCGAGCGATATCCACATCGAGCCGAAACGGGAGGCCTGCATGGTCCGCTTTCGCATCGACGGGATGCTCCATCCCATCTACCGGCTGCCCAAGGCCGTGCACGCGGCCATCACCGCCCGCATCAAGTCCCTGGCCCGCATGGACATCTCCGAGAAACGGCGGCCCCAGGACGGACGGATCAAGCTTGGAATCGGCGGCCAGAAGGAGGTGGAGATCCGTGTCTCCACCGTGCCCGTCTCCTTTGGCGAAAAGACGGTGATGCGGATTCTGGACTCGGATGTGATCTTTCAGGACCTTGATCAACTCTCCTTTTCCCATCGGGATCGTCAGGTCTATGATTCCTTTATCCACTCCCCCCATGGCATCGTCCTTGTCACCGGGCCCACCGGCAGCGGCAAGTCCACCACCCTCTATTCGACCCTGAAAAAAATCGCCACCCCGGAGAAGAATATCGTCACCATCGAAGACCCGGTGGAAATGGTCTATGATGAGTTCAATCAAATCTCGGTGCAGCCGCTCATCGATGTGACCTTTGCCACCATCCTCCGCAACATCCTCCGTCAGGACCCGGACATCATCATGATTGGCGAGATCCGCGATCAGGCCACCGCGTCCCATGCGGTGCAAGCCGCCATGACCGGCCATCTGGTGCTCTCCACCCTCCATACCAATGACGCCGTTTCCTCCATTGTCCGCTTGATGGACATGGGGCTGGAGCCCTTCCTGATCAGCTCCACCCTGCTTGGCTGCGTGGCCCAGCGCCTGGTGCGAAAGATCTGCACGGAATGCGTGGAGACGTTTTCCATGGACAAAGAGGGGCTGATCAAACTCGGTTTTCCGGTGACAGGCAGCGGCACCATTGAGCTCAAGCGCGGCAAGGGCTGCCGTCAGTGCCGTGGCACCGGTTACAAGGGACGGTGCGGGGTGTTTGAGGTCTTTGTCTTTTCCGAGCAGATCAACCGGCTGCTGCGGGCGGGCGAAGGGGTAAACGAGATGCGCAAGGTTGCAATCCGGGAGGGAATGACTACTCTACGGGAAGATGCCTGGCAGAAGGTGAAGGCCGGGGTGACCACCTATCAGGAGGCCCTGCGGGTGACCAGTATGGGAGAGATGTGATGGGTGATATGGGTTTGGACGCAGTGCTGAAAGGGAACAGGTGATCAGGTCATGGGCGAAAAAATAGTCTGCCGCAACAAAAAGGCCTTCCATGACTACGCCATCGAATCAACCCTGGAGGCGGGGATGGTGCTCAGCGGGCCGGAGGTGAAATCTCTGCGGGCCGGCAAGGCCAATCTGCGTGACGGCTATGTCCAGATTAACGAGCGCGGCGAGGCGATGCTGATCAATGTCCATATTTCCTTCTATACCTTCGCCACCCATAACCCCAATGAGCCGCTACGGTCCCGCAAGCTGCTGCTCCATAAGCGGGAGATCAGCAAGCTGATCGGCAAGCTGCGGGAGAAAGGCCTTGCCTTGATCCCCCTGAAGATATACTTTAACGAACGGGGCAAGGCCAAGGTGGAACTGGGGCTGGCGCGCGGAAAACGGGAGTACGACAAGCGGGCCGCGCTCAAGGAAAAGCAGAGCGACCGAGAGATTCAGAGGGTTATGCGCCACAATGTGGTATAATGAGCTGGAGTCTGGTAAAAGGCTCTGAAGTTGAAGGAAAGTTTTTCAGACTGAGCAGACGGGTTGATATAAAACTTGCTCTACTCTTAACGGTTTCTAAGTCATAACATTATGGGGGCGAAACGGCTTCGACGGGGATATGTAAGCTACTTGTTGCATGCCGAGCTTCTGTCTGCTCGTAAAACCGATGGAAATTCAATTATAATCGCCGACGATTATAACTACGCACTGGCAGCTTAGTCTGCTGTGCCGTTCCCCCGGTCTCTGCCCATAAGACCGGATCGGAGCGCCGACTCTGTGGGCTGGTCTTTGAGCAGCGCCTGTTTGCCCAAAGATAAGAACCAAGCAGGCTGGCATCAGGATATCCAAGCTCCGGCGGAGCTCCTGACGTGAGAACTAAAGCCCGGAACTAAGCATGTAGATACGGGAGGGGAGTATTTTCGGACGCGGGTTCAACTCCCGCCGCCTCCACCATTTTAAAATGAACAAAGCCCTTTCCAGAACCCTGTACGGTTCT
>JACDZJ010000236.1_pt1 | contig 21605 bp, 10 predicted proteins | sample 7365721 | NCBI WGS metagenome assembly JACDZJ01 (sample SAMN15143480, study PRJNA637477) | pond metagenome | biome: freshwater wetland ecosystem [ENVO:00000243]; feature: pond [ENVO:00000033]; material: pond water [ENVO:00002228]; isolation source: pond water containing pink berries ... | reverse complement strand
TGATTCTTGATAGCGTCTTATTCGGAAATCGCCTAAAGTCCGACAGGCTGCTAGAAAGTGTCCATTTTCTACTTCCCGATTGTTAGCCGACGTTAGCGTTCAAAGCAGGAAGTAGTTAATGGATAGTTACCTAGTGCGACAAATAATGCGGTATCTGCTAAGGTTTCACCGACACCGTAAACCTTTTTCCGAAGGCGGGCAAACGTAAAACCGGCCATAAGGCCCAGCAGTAACCATACCGTAATTGCCATCGAGGACCAGGGCACGCCGACATCGCCCCATCCCAATGCACGGGTCACCACGGATACCCCCAGCAAAAGCGTCAAGAGCAATGTCAATGGAATGTAACAGTTCAAAGGGCCACTAGAGTGATCGACAACCCACTTCGCCCACCGCCCCCTCGCTGCAAGCAGCCAGATCGCGCGCAGGTTGCCCGGCGTACCGGTAGCGATGTCGTCAGCGGGCTTCCAATTCCAGTTTGGACGCGGCCCCCGCTCGACCGCGAGCGCCATCGCCAGGTAAGCCAGCCGCGGGTGCACACCGTCCATGACCGGCTCGACGATCTCCCGGCTCAGCCCCACCGCGAGCCAGCAGGCGTAACGCTGCGCGCGCTCGGTCAACGGCGGCTGATAGGGCCAGCCCCAGCGGTGCTGCACGCGCGCAACCTCGTGATCATCGGCCAGCGGATCGGCGTGCTCGTCGGCGGCCTGGTCGAGCCGGGTCCAGAACTCGTCGAGTTGCGAACAGCGCGCCAGCGCGACCAGCACCGCCTGATGCAGCGCCGGCTCGAGCCAGGGCAGACCGTCCAGATCAAACAGGGTCGCCACCGCCTGCGCGCGGCGCAGACCGTCGATCCATTCGCAGCGCTTGGGGACGGAGAGCTCCGCCTGGCTGAGGATCGCGCGGCTGACGCCCAGGGCCTCCTCGCCCAGTGCGGGCAGGATGCGTCCGAGCTGCAGGCGCTCCAGGTTGTCGATGACGAAGGTGGTGACCTCGGGTGTGGGCCGGCGCAGGGCCGCGAGTAGGAGATCTTGCAGCGTCTCTGCCGGGAGCCGGTCGCAGCGCTCGCGCAGCAACCGATGCAGCAATTCCGTCGCACGCTCGCCGAAGGCGGTGCGCGGGTTGGCAGCCAGGTAGCCCGGACCGGCGAGCACTGCCGAAGCCGGAGTGTCGCCGAGCGCGGTCTCGGCAGCGTCGAGCACGCGCTCGGCCGCGGCGAGGTCTACGACCCGCGCCTCGGTGAGCGCAGTCAGCGCGGTCGGTAGCTCGCCGCGTGCGAGCAGCAAGTCGAGCACGCGTCCGACCGCCTCGGTGCGGGTGCAGAGCCCGCAATAGAGCAGCAGGACCTCGCGCCAGCGGCCAGGGTCGGCGCGATAGCGTTCGAGCATCGCCTCCAGATCCGCGGTGACCAGCAGATGCTGGGCGGCGAAAAACTCCAGGAAGGTCTGGTGCGGGAAGCGCAGCCCGGCCGGCGGCAGTCTCACCAGGAGTCCGGCATTCAGCACCAGTTCGTCGAGCAGCCGGTGGTTGTCGGCGCGGCGCAGGCCGAGACCCTGCTCCATCTCGCGTCCAAGCAGGGCCAGCGCCTGGCCCTCGTCGATGTCGCGCTCCGGGTCAGGCCCGGCGATGTGCGCATGGGCAAGCGCCGCGAGCAGGTGTTCCTTGTGCGGACGGTCGAAGGCGTTGGCGCGGTTGCCCTGCGCCTGGTCCCATTCCTCGAGCAGCGCCCGCGCGCAGACCTCGTAGAACTGCGCGCGGTTGTCCGGCAGCCGGTACTTGGGCTGGCCGTACAGGAAGCAGACGATGGTCAGCATCAGCGGGTTGACGGCCAGCGCGGCGACGTGGGGCTGGCGGTTGATGACACCCTGCAGTTCCTCGGCCGACTTGGGCGCGTCGAACCGCCAGCGGCGCACGACGCACCGCCGCCCCGTGCAGTGGGGCCATGTGCAGCACGGCGCGGTGCGGGGTCTCGAGCTGGTCGTGCCAGGCAGCGGTGCGACAACTGACGACGAAGGCGCTGTGCGGCCAGGCGGCGATGGTCTGATTCACCGCACGGGCGGCCTGGGCCCGGGCGTCCCGGTCGAGCTCGTCGAGTCCGTCGATCAGCACCAGCAGGCGGCCCTCCGCCAGCGCCGTCCTCGCCCAGGCCGCGAGGGTGTCAGATGGCACCGATCCAGTTGGGGCCGGTTGGCGCGGCAACACCAGCCCACCGCGGTCGAGCCCCGCGGCCACTGCCGCGGGGAGGTCGAAGCCCACATCGCGCAGATCCGCGAAGCTGAAGCGCACCGGCACCCAGCCGCCGCGGGCGGTCCCGATCGGTTCGCGGCGGGGCAAATCCCAGGCGTCGCGGGCGATGAGGCGTAGCGCGACGCTCTTGCCCGTGCCGGGGCCGCCGAGCACCGCGATGCACGGGGCGGGGGCGCGCGGGTCGTCGCGCGACGTGGCGAACAGCGCCCGGAGCGCGGCCGGCAACTGTTCGATGCCGCTGTCGGCCGCTGTCTCGACCGCGACCGGCACCAGGATGTCACCAAGGCACTGATCCTGCTTCATCCAGGCGTGACGGATGGTCAGTGCATCCGCGACGAGGCGTTCCCGGTAGGCCGCGAGCGCGCCTTCCAGTGCGCCGACTCGACCTCTGCCGAGTAGGTCCTGCAGCGTTGTTGGAAGTCCGCCAAGGCCCCGCCCTAAACGCACGCCGAGCCAGATGAAGACGGCCCCACCGACCGTGGCCAACAGGCCGGTCATCAGGTCATCGAACACCTCCGGCCTGTCCAGCCAGTCGAGCAGGCCCGCCCAGCGCCCGGTGAGCCAGGTGCCTAAGTTCACCATCCAGTCCATCGTGCCCCCGTTGCGTCAGCCAGTCGTTGCGCATCTTAGCCCGTGCACCGAGCACCTGTCCGCAGCGCCGCTGGGCCGGGACGCTGGCCCTGTGTTCCGGCGGGGATTCGCTTTCTTCATCCGTCGAAGTGTGCCGTTGGCAGGTGTGGTCCGAGATAGCCGATTAGCACCAGTGCGCCGCTCTCCGTGCGCTCGGGGCGGAAATACAGGCGCCATCCGGCATGTGCGGACCTACAGCAGCTCGGAGAGTGCCAGGTCGAGCTGATCGAAGAACCCGTCGGGCCATTGATCCAGTCGCCCGTCCCGGTCGATTTGCGGCGATACCGGGACAACCGAACCGCCGGGCGGGCTCGCGCCGAAGAAATGGACCGCCACTGCTTCAGGCACGATATCCCCCCGCTTCACCGCCAGCCGCACGCCGTTCAGGACATGGTCGGAGTGGGTCTCCACGATCAATTGCACGCCGCTTGCCGCGGCCCGGGCCGCCAGGCCGCCAAGCTGCTGCTGGGCCGCCGGATGAAGATGCACCTCGGGATTCTCGACCAGGATCAGGTCGCCCGGGTGGGCCGCCAGCAGGGCCACGACGATCGGAAACACCTGGGTCAGGCCGAAGCCAACGTTCTGTGGTCGCTGAAAGTCCGCCCGCGGGTCGGTGCGAAAGCGCAGGGTCAGTGCACTCGCTCCCTCGATGGCGGAGACGCGGAAATCGCAGCCGGGGAAGACCCGCTGCATCTGCGCCCGGGTCTGATGGAACAGGGTCGGCGGTACCTCGGGCACGCACAGCACCGGCGATACCTCGTCCGTTTCCCGCCAGTACATGAGACCGGCGGCGAGCTCGCCGCGGTGGCCGACGTCGGCATGTCCGTCGGCGTCGCGCAGGGGATAGACCTCGCGCGGACCGCTGCGCTCGGCGGTCAGCCAGGCGAGCCGCCGGAGCTTGTCGACGGTCACCGACGCGCCGGCGACGCGCTCCGGCAGCAGCCAACGGATCGGGCCGTCCAGGGATTGCTCGACGCCATCCAACAAGACCGCGTGCAACGCGATGGCGAGCGCCCGGCGGTCGGTCGCCTCAAACAACCAGCTCACCGACTCGCTCCCGCCATCGACCCGCGCCGTCTCCAGATGAAACTGCAGTTGGCGTGCGCCCACAACCTGATTGAGCACATCCGCCGCGGTGCCTAAGGCCAGCTCCGGGCCTTCCAGCAGCAAACTGCGGCCCCACTCCCGGCAGACCATGCTCTGGTGAAGCAGCACCAGGGTCTGAATCACCGATGACTTGCCGCCGCCATTGACCCCGGCGAGCAGCGTCAGCGGGGCCAGGCGCAACCTAACCTGATCGAAACACTTGAACCCATCAATCCCGAGACTAGTGAGCACCGAGCACCTCCTGCAGCATACCGTGGCCGATCTCGAAGCGCGTGCGCACCTCCTTTGGTGTATTAGGTCCGTAGGTAATGGCCCGCTGGAAGGTCTCGTCCTGCAAGCGCTCGCGCAACGCCTGCTTCAGTGCCGCCTTGCGTGAGCGGACCAAATCTTCGTCGTAACGCGCGAGGCCCGTGCTCATCACATCGAACAAGGAGGCGTTGATCAGGCTGCGCCGACTGCTGCCGCCCCTCGAAAACTTGCGGAATGCATGTTGCTTGAAGGTCAATAAATTATTACGAAGCCCACGGCGCAAGCGCTGGCGGACCGCGTGTCGCGTCTCATCGTCGGCTTGATTGAGCAGTTTCAGACTGGCCGCCAGCCATTCGTCCATGTCGCCGCGATAAGTCTCCAACGGCAGCAGGTCGAAGGAGCAAAAGCGATTGACCAGCTCCCGGTCCTGCATCTTTCCGGGCTTGAGGCTGCCCCCCGTCGCCTCGCGGAACAGGTCGGACTCCGCCTCTTCGCGTAACAGCAGCGTCGCTGGACCGTTATAGATGGCATTGCGCATCTGCTGGCGGGTGAGCACCTCGCCGCCGTTGACGCGCTCGAAAATATCCAGCCGCGCGCGTTCCGGCACCGCATGGTCGATGATGTAAAAGAGGAGCTGGCAGTCCTGAACGCGATTCTGCAAGCGCACATCGAGATTAGAGATTGCCTTACCATCGAGATCCGAACGGCCCCTCAACTCCAGCTTGAGTTCCCCATTCAAGAAGCGCTGCAGGGTGGTCAGCCGCTGCCGACCGTCGACGACGATCAGGCGCCCTTTGGCATCCTCCGCCACGTAGAACACGGGCAAGGGGATGCGCATCAGGATGGATTCGATAAGACGGCTCTGTTTGCCCATATCCCAGACGAAGCCGCGCTGAAAATCCGGGTCCATGACGAAGCGGCCCTGCTCGATGCGACGCACCACGTCCTCCGCCGTGCGGCGCTCGTCGCGAATCGCCAGTTCGTCGAGTGGATAGCCGTCCAGACTGCCGGACGGGGATGCCTCATAGCCCTCCAGACCTTCCGGCGCGTCGGCGGGTGCGTCGTCTTCTGTCTCGATCATGAAGGCCCCTCACGGTCAGGCTCGCGGTGTCTGGTGGTGGATAGTAACGCGCTGCAAGGGGCGCGCAAACCGCGGCGATGCGTGCGAAGTGGCGGTGCAGGGTTGTGGCAGCGGTCCCGAACGGAGCGAGGCCGACGCCTCGGTGTGATCGACGCTATCGACCTGCCCGCGGCTTCGGACGACGAACGGATGCTTTACGGATGGACCGCGCGCCTGATAGCGCAGTAAAGTGAAGCGAAACGCGGCAGGTTTTCGCCCCTGGGCTGTGCCCCGGCAGATCTAGACCGAACCGCGGTGTCCGACCCCTGACACGGTGGAGTCCGTGGATTGAAGCCATGACGAGAAACTCACCCGACGAAATCGCCGCCGAGATCGCGCGCGGCGACGCGTCGGTACAGCGCGACGCCGCGCCGGCCGATCCGCTGGTCGGACGGGTCGGGTCGGCCCTGCTGCGGATGCGCCGGGGCCTGGAGCGGGATTATCTGGACAGCATCGGCGAACATCGCTTTCGCATGCTTGGAATCGAGCGTTACCGCCGGACCCACATCGCCATCGAGTTCAGCTTGCGCGGCAGCGGCTTGCGAGCCCGCGGACTGCGCAATGCGACCAGGATGCGTCTGGTCGAGCATGAGGTGCCGATCGCCGGGCTCCCGGCCCCCTTCGAGGGGCTGCGCCTGCTGCACCTCACCGACCTGCATCTGGATCTGGACGCGGCCATCCTCGCGGCCATCATCGCGCGCGTCCGCCCCCTGGAGTACGACCTGTGCGTCCTCACCGGGGACTATCGGGCCTGGGCAGTCGGACCCTGCGAACCGGCGCTGTCCGCCCTCGCGCAACTGCGCCGCCACCTGCGCGGACCGGTCTATGCCACACTCGGCAATCATGACCTGATCGAAATGATCCCCGGAATCGAGTCACTGGGCATCCGCGTCCTGATGAACGAGTCCCTGATCATCGAGCGGGGCGGCCAACACCTGCACCTGGCCGGGGTCGACGACCCCAACCGCTACGCCACCCACAATCTGGAGGCGGCCACGGCACAGGTGCCGCCGGACGCGCCCTCGATTCTGCTGGCGCACTCCCCGGAGCCCTATGGCGCCGCGGCCAGCTTGGGCTTCGACCTGATGCTGTGCGGCCATACCCACGGCGGCCAGATCTGTCTGCCCGGCGGGTTCGCACTGATCTCGCACACGGATGTCCCCCGCTTCCTGCGCAATGGCCCCTGGCGGTGGCGGCAACTGCGCGGCTACACCTCACCAGGGGCCGGGAGCAGCATCGTCCCGGCGCGCTTCAATTGCCCGCCGGAGGTCACCATCCACTGCCTGCGGCGGGCCGACGGCGCGCAATGATCGCCGCTGCTCAGTAGCCGTACGAGCGGGTCACGTATTTGGTGAGCTCGACGTACTGGGCGTTCATCCGCCGCAGGATGTCATGTCCGACCTCGACGATGTTCTGCATCACGCGATAGACCATCCACGGGTGCTCCGGCAGCAAGTCCTCGAAGGCCGCACGTTCGAAACTGCACACCTGCGTCTGGCCCAATGAGCGCAACGTCGCGGAGTGCGGTCGACCGCTGACGAAACCCATCTCCCCCGCCATATCCCCCGTGTGCAGGACATGGATGGTGATGTACTCGCCCTTGCCGAGATCACGGGTCACGGCCACCGCGCCCTCGGTGATGACGTGCAGCTTGTTGTCGACCTTGCCCTCCTCGATCAGAACCTCGTGGTCCTGCAAACGGCGGCAGCAGGTGATCCCGGTCAGGGCACGCAACTGCACATCGGTCAATCCTTCGCTCAAGGGTGACTTACGCAGACAACTAAAGTCGTCAATCTCGTTCATCAGACTGCTCCTCGTTGGTTACGACACGCGGTATCACCATATCATTATATACCTATTTTATTCATTTTTTGTGACGGTGAGCGCGCCTGACTACGGCGATCCCGGGCCGTGCGGGTTGCGCTCCGCCGCGCGCCCCCCACCTTGCTGCTATCTTCCCGGAACCTCGTCCCCGTCATGCTGCGAAAACTCCTCCCTCTCCTGATTCTGGCCTTAGGCATCGGCGGGTTCGTCGCCCTGAAGGCGACCCGTCCCAAGCCCGATCCGGTGGTGCCCCAGGAGCGCGTCTGGCGGGTGGAGACGGTGACCGTGACCCCCGCCGTGCATAGTCCGGTGCTCAATCTGTTCGGTCGGGTGGAAGCACCGGACCGCGTGCGGGCCGCCGCCCCGGTGGCGGGCCGTTTGCTTGAAGTGCGGGTGCGCGACGGCGATCTGGTCGCCCAGGGTGACCTGCTCGCCCGGCTGGACCCGGCGGACCTGGAACCGCGACTGGCCCAGGCCCGCGCCGAGCTGACCAGAGAGCAACTGCGCCTCACCCACGACCGCCAGGCCCTGGAGCAGGAACGTGCGCTGCTGGCCCTGGCCGAGGCGGCCTTGGGGCGGTCGGAGAAGGTCCAGTCACAGAAACTCGGCACCGCCAGCGACGTGGATCTGGCGCGCGAGCAGCTCGCGCGCACCCGGCTGGCGGTGACCTTACGGGAGCAGGCAATCGCCGAGCACCCGGCGCGCCTGACGGCGCTCGAGGCCAAGCTCGCCGAGGCCGAACGCGACGCCGCCCGGGCGCAGATCAAGGCGCCGTTCGACGCTCGCATCGGTACGGTCGAGGCGGGCGCCGGAGATCAACTGCAACCCAACCAAACCATCCTCACGCTCTATCCGGTGGATGGCCTGTATCTGCGCGCCAAGATTCCGGGCAGCCGCGGCGAAGAACTGCGCGCCGCGCTGGCCGCCGGGCAGCGCCTGACCGCCCGCGCCAACCACGCGGGTCGGCCCTTCTCGGCAGTCTTGGCGCGCCTCGCCGGCGAGGCCGACGCCCGCGGGGTGGATGCCCTGCTGAAAGTGGAACCCGGTTCCAACCTGCCGTTGGGGGCCTTCGTCGACCTGGTCCTTCAGCGCCCGGCCATGCCGGATACCATTGCCCTGCCGTTCGCCGCCCTCAACGGCGGGGCGCGGGTCTTCGCGGTCAACGAGGGACGGTTGCAAGGGATCATGGTCGAGCGGGTCGGTGAAGTCATGGAGCACGGGGCCAGCGAGGTCCTGGTACGCGCCGCGGGTCTGGGTCCCGGCACCCGGGTGATGATCACCCACCTGCCCAATGCGGTGGACGGACTCAAAGTCCAGGAAATGCCGGAGCGCAAGACCGCCGCCGCTCAGCCCCCGATCGGCAGCGCGACTGCCGAACGCGCGGAGCAGATGCCATGAAGCGCGGTCTGATCACCGTCTTCGCGCGCCACAAACTGCTCGCCAACCTGCTGACCGTGTTGGTGTTCGCACTGGGCGCGATCGCCCTGACACGGATGAACATCCAGTTCTTCCCGAACTTCGCACTGGACATCATTTCGGTACGCGTGGTGTGGAGCGGCGCCTCCGCCGAGGATGTCGAGAACGGCATTATCATCCCGTTCGAGGAGCGTCTGAAGACGGTCGATGGGCTGAAAAAGATGACCTCGACCGCGACCCAGGGCATCGCCAACCTGTCCCTGGAACTCACGGAGAACACCGACGCCCTGCTCGCCCTGGATCAGGTACGACAGCGCGTGGACGAATTCCGCAACCTGCCGAAGGACGCCGAGACCCCGCAGGTCAGCCGCGTGTCGCGCTATGAGGGGGTGGCACGCGTCCTGGTCTCGGGGCCGAGTCTGGCCGACGTGCGTCCCTGGGTCCGCCAGTTCGAGCGCGAACTCCTGGCGCGCGGTATCGATCGGGTCGACATCTCCGGTCTGCCGGAGGAACGCATCGCCATCGAGGTCCCCGGCCGCACGCTCGAGACGCTGGGGCTGTCGCTGGACGGCATCGGCCAGCAAGTCGGCCGCCTCGCCCAGGATCTGCCCTCCGGCCTCGCCGGCGAGGCGGACGGGGCGCGCGAACTGCGGGGTCTGGAGCAACGCCGCGACCCGTTGGCTTTCGAGGATCTCAATATCGCCAGCGACGACCGCGGTCTGGTGCGCCTGGGTGATGTGGCAACCATCGTCCGTGAGGCTCGCCCCGCGGCCCTGACGCTCACCGAGGTGGAGACCGAACGCGCCCGCTCCCACGGCGCCGTCACGGTCGAACTGTTGATCCAGCGCGCCGAATCCGGCCACTCGCTGCGCGCCGCCGAACGCTTCAACGCCTGGCTCGCGGACACCCGCCCGACGCTGCCGCCGTCGATTCAGCTCACGGTCTTCGACGAGTCCTGGCAGCTCATCCGCGACCGCATCGACCTCTTGGTCGACAACGGCCTGCAAGGGTTCACCCTGGTGCTGATTCTGCTGTTCATCTTTCTGCCCGGCCGCGTCGCGCTCTGGGTCGCGATGGGCATCCCCACCGCCTATCTGCTGGCACTGACCCTGCTGTGGGCCTTCGGCGGCACCATCAATATGATGAGTCTGTTCGCGCTGCTGCTCACCCTGGGTGTGATCGACGACGATGCCATCGTCATCGGCGAATACGCCGAGTCGCGCTTCCGCATGGGCCTGCCCCCGGCGGAGGCCGCCATCGCCGGCGCCAAACGGATGTTCTGGCCGGTGGTCGGCTCCGCGCTGACCACCATCGCCGCCTTCCTGCCGCTGATGTTGGTCGGCGGGATCATGGGCAACATCCTGGGAGACATCCCGTTCGTCGCCATCATGGTACTGATGGCCTCGCTGATGGAGGTCTTCCTGATCATGCCGGCGCATCTGCGCTCGGCCTTCAGCCATCAGGTGCAGCAGGTAACACCGGGCTGGCGCAAGCGCGTGCATGCCGGGTTCGATTATTTTCGCGACCACCTGTACCGACCGGTGGTCGTCGCCTCTCTGCGCTGGCGCTGGACCACGGTCAGCGCGGTGGCGGTCCTGATGATCCTGTCGGTCGGGCTGCTGGCGGGCGGGCGCATCGCCTTCGTCTTCTTCCCCACGCCGGAAGCGCAGATCGTCTTCGCCAATGCCACCTTTGTCGCCGGAACCCCACGCGACCAAACCGCCGCGTTCCTGCGTGAGATGGAGGATGGATTGCGCGCGGCCGAGCGCGAATTGGGTGGCGGCCTGGTCGAGGCGGCGGTCGCGCGCCTGGGTGCCACCGTGGCGGTGGATGTGGGCGCCGGGGCACGCGGCGATCAGCTCGCCTCGCTCCTGGTGCAACTGGTCCCATCCGAGGACCGCACGGTGCGCAATGAGACCCTCCTCGCCGCGTGGCGCGCGCAACTCAATGTTCCGGCCGGCATCGAGAGTTTGGTGATTTCCTCACGCCGCTCGGGTCCGCCCGGCCGGGACCTCACGGTGCGGCTCGTTGGCGACGATGCCCACCGACTCAAGTCCGCCGCCCTGGACTTGGCCCAAGGGCTGGAAACCGTCCCCGGCGTATCGGACATGGTGGACGACATGCCGTTCGGCCGCGAACAACTGATCTACCGGGTCTCTCCCGCCGGTCAGTCACTGGGCGTCACCACGGAACTGCTGGGCCGGCAATTGCGTGCCGCTTTCGACGGCTATCTTGCGCAACTGGTGCAGGTCGGTCAGGACGAATTGGAAGTGCGGGTGCTGCTGCCGCGCCATGAACGCACCCGCCTCGACGCCCTGGAGCAATTGAACATCCGCGTGCCGAGCGGCGCGTTTGTACCGCTGGACACGGTGGCCGACTGGGAGAGCCGACGCGGCTTCGAGGCCCTGCGCCATGCCAACGGCCGTCTGGCGGTCGAGGTCTCGGCCGACATCAACCGCGCACTCAACACTCCTGATGGGGTCAATCAGGCGCTGGAGCGCGACCTGCTGCCGGATCTGGTGGAACGTTACGGGATCAGCTACAGCTTCGAGGGCCGCGCCGCCGATCAGCGCGAGACCCTCGGGGACATGCGGCTGGGGCTCTACATCGGCCTCGGGCTGATCTATCTCATCCTGGCCGCGGTCTTCTCCTCCTGGGGTTGGCCGCTGGTGGTCATGACCGCCATCCCGTTGGGACTGATCGGCGCCATCTTCGGTCACTGGATTCTGGGGATCGACCTGACCCTGCTGTCGATGTTCGGCCTCTTCGGCCTGGCCGGCATCGTGGTGAACAACGCCATCATCCTGGTCAGCATGTACCAGGAACTGCGCACCACCGGTCTGGACGTCGACCACGCGCTGGAAGAAGCCGCCTGCTCGCGCCTGCGCGCCATGCTCTTGACCTCCGCCACCACCGTCGTCGGTCTGGGCCCGCTGATCTTCGAGACCAGCCTCCAGGCGCAGTTTCTCATTCCGATGGCGGTCTCGCTCGCCTTCGGCATTACCTTTGCTACGGTGCTGGTACTCATTTTCACACCGGCGTTGCTCTCGCTGCATGAGTCGGCCCAGGCGCGGATCACCGGCTGGTTCACGCCGCAACCGGCGCCGGAGACGGGGGCCTGAGAAACCCGAAGCCAGACGAGCCCCGCCGGCCGCAAAGATGATCAAGACCGTCGTCGGCGATCAGTGGATCACCCAACTGGCCTCAATGCTCCTCCATCAGCCCGCTCGCGCGTAACACGCGCCGCTTGATCGCCGCGGCCAGCACTTGGTTGTCACCGGGACGGACCAGGGTTAGCTGGACGCGGGCGCGGGTAATCCCGGTATAGATGAGCTCGCGGGTCAGCACCGGACTCGGCTGCTCCGGCATCACGAGCGCGGCGTGGGTGAATTCCGAACCCTGGGACTTGTGCACGGTGAGTGCATAAACGGTCTCCACGGCCTGAAGACGACTCGGCAGGACCCAGGTGATGCCGTTGTTGCCGTCAGCAGCGGGAAAGGCGACCCGCAGCGGCAACCGATCCGCGACACCGTCGGGGCGGACCAGCGTGATGCCGATGTCGCCGTTCATCAGGCCCAGCCCGTAATCGTTGCGGGTGACCAGCACCGGACGGCCGAGATACCAGCCGACGCTGGCCGGAATCAGGCCCGCCGCGTGGAGCAGGCCGGCGATGCGCTGGTTGAGTCCATCCACACCCCAGGGACCGCGGCGCAGCGCGCAGAGCACCTGGAATTGACCGTGGGCCTCGAGCACGGCACGAGCCCAGGTGTCGAACATGCGCGGATCGGCAGTGCCGGTCGGTTGGCCGTTACGCAGCATCTCCAGGTAATGACGGTATCCATCGGTCGTCGTGTTCGAGGTTGCGTTGGGGCGCGCCGACGCGGCAGACACTGCGCCGTGACCAGTGACCTTGCCGTCGATCACCAATGAGCGGAAGGCGCCCTCGTCCTGGTCAGCGAGTTCGACCAAGCCCAGGTCGGCAGCGCGGCCGTTCCAGATGCGCAGCGCGGCGGCGGTATCGCCGGCGTTGACCGCCGCGGCGAGTTGGCCAATACCGCCGGCAGCAGCAAAGCGGTGACTGTGGCGCAGCATAACGATGGCTTGGTCGAGAGCCGTGCCGGCCGGATCGATCAGAGCCGGGGCGAGCGTCTCCCCGGTCGCGGCCGCAAGCCAGTCACGGGTTGCAGGATGGTAATGCCCCTCCCCCGCACGTCGGCAGAGTTCACCGAGCACCGCCCCCGCCTCGACCGAGGCGAGTTGGTCCTTGTCGCCAAGCAAGATGAGACGCGCCCTGGGCGGCAGCGCATCGAGGACGGCGGCCATCAGTTCCAGATCGATCATCGAGGCCTCGTCGATCACCAGCACATCAAGCGCCAGGGGATTATCGGCGTGATGACGCAAATGGCGGGTATCGGAACGGCTCCCGAGCAGGCGGTGGAGGGTAGTGACGGTGACCGGGATGGCGGCCCGTACCGCCGCGGCGTTGGCAAGCCCGTCCAGCGGCAAACCGGCGACGGTGTCGGCGATGGATGCGTTCAGGCGCGCGGCCGCTTTGCCGGTGGGGGCCGCCAGGCGGATACGCAGCGGCCTGGGCGCCCGGCCGACCGGCGGTTCGGCGAGGGCCAGGGCCTGCAGCAAGGCCAGGAGCCGCACCACGGTGGTCGTCTTGCCGGTCCCGGGACCTCCGGTGATGATGCTGAAAGCACTGCGGGCAGCCAAAGCGCAGGCGAGCTTCTGCCAATCGGTCCGAGTGGCCGACTGATCAGGGAAGAGACGATTCAGGATCAGGCGCATCGCCTCGATCGGCAGGGTCATCTGGAGACCCATCGACCCGTCCAGCCGGGCCTTGATACCATGGCGCACGGCCTGTTCATAGGCCCAATAGCGGCGCAGGTAGAGGCGCGGGCCAATCAGGACCAGCGGCGTTGCACCCGCACCGGAGCCGACCAGCTCAGGATGGGTGACGGCCGCCAGCCAGTCGGACAGGGTCAACCCCTTCAGCACGTCAGCGGGACGCGGGGGCGGCTCGCTATCCGGCGTCGTCATCCCCTCGGGGGGCAGCGAGAGGGCAAAGCTCGGGTCCTTGAGCGTCGCTTGCAAGTCGAGACAGGCATGGCCGCGCCCAAGTTGATGGCTCGCCAGCGCCGCCGCGAGAATCAGCAAAGGGGGCGCATCCGGGACCTCGCGCCAAAGGAATTCGGCGAAGGCGAAATCGAGTGGACGTAACCAGTCGCACTCCGCCCAGCGCGCGAGGATGGTCCGTAACCGAGTGCCGTCGTTGGCGCCCCCGAGCACCGCGGTACCTGTCCTGCGACTGGCGCTCATACCATGGCCCCCGCGTCCGCATGGGCGAAGCAGGCGTCGAGCGACTCGATCAGGACGCGGGGTGGCCGCTCGACATGCAGGCCCTGGCTCGGTGCATCGATACCGCGCAGAAAAAGATAGACAGCGCCGCCGACATGGCGGTCGTAGTCATAGCCGGTCAGTCGCGCCTTGAGCAACCGGTGCAGGGCGAAAAGATAAAGCACGTACTGTAGCTCATAGCGGGCATGCAGAATCTCGGCGCGCATGGCCTCGGTGGTATAGGCGGCGGCGTCGGGACCGAGCCAGTTGGACTTGTAGTCGGCGACGTAATAGCGGCCCTGATGCTCAAAAACCAGATCCATGAAACCCTTGAGCATCCCATTGAGCGTGGCGGCCGCCAGCGCCGGGCGCGGCGCGGCTCCCAGCGTGTAGGCGCTGACCAACCGATCGATTTCCAGGGTATCCACACGGCTCGCGGCCAGCCAGAACTCCATCTCAGGGACCGCAGTGGTCAAGCCGGCGAGGTTGAACGAGACGGGCGACACCCCCTCGCGGAGCGGCAGTCGCAACGGCGCGGTGATCAGCCGGAGCAGCCAGTCGGTCAGGGGCTCGACCCAGGTGCCCCAATCGCGCAGTCGACACCGTCGTGCAACGGTCTCGCGCAGTCGTTCGCGATCGGCCGCGACCGCCGCAAAGCCCTGGGTGGCGGCCCATTCGAGCAGATCGTGGAGGAAGGAGCCCGCCTCGGATCCGCGGGGGAACGCATGCGGCGTGTACGGGACGGGAATCAGGCGGGCGGTCGTTGGCACCGCCATCCGCGCGACCTGCAACTCTCGGAACCGGTCCTCGGCCGGAGTCTCGGCGGTGGGATCAGGTCGGCTAGAGTCGATCGGCACGCGTTCAGTGACAGGATCAGCATCACCCGCGACAATCCGCAAGGCGGAGTAGCTGGCAATCCACCAAGGTTCGCGGACGACCCGACGGGACGCGCGCGCCTCCCCCAGGGTCACCGCCGCGTCCGCCGGCGAAAAGTGCTCGGCGGTCGGCGCGGGGGCCGGAACGACGACGCGATCGGCGCTGTCCCCGCACAGAACCGCCAGTGCAGGTGCCAAGCCCTCCGGCGTCAGGGGTTCTCCACCGCCCAGCAGATAGCCGAAAGCGCTGTTCTCCAGTTTGTCGAGCGGCGCCAGTCCAACCCAGGTGGCATAGCGGGCCCGGGTCAGCGCAACGTAGAGCTTGCGCAGGTCCTCGCCCAGACGCTCGCGGTCGGCCAACGCCAGGATCTGCGCGTCGCCGGCAAGGGCAAGCTGCGATCGGCCTTCTTCATCATGCCATTGCAGCGGCAGGTCGGTGGCTTTGACCGGCCGATGGTCCGCGGCGAAGGGGATGAAGACCAAGGGGTATTCGAGTCCCTTGGACTTGTGAACAGTCACCACCTGCACCAGGTCGGCGTCGCTCTCCAGGCGGATCTGGCGCGCGTCTCCCTTGGCACCGCGTGACGGATCCCGACACTGCTCGGCCAGATAGCGGATGAGCGCATGCTCGCCGTCGAGCCGGGAACTCGCCTGTTGCAACAGCTCGGCGAGGTGCAGGAGATCGCTGAGGATGCGCTCACCTTCCAGCGGTGCGACCCCGGCATCAGCCTCCGGACGCGCGCCGATCAGCCGGGCCGGGACGTTGAAATCATTGAGCAGGCGTCGCAGCATGGGCAGCACGCCCCGCGTGCGCCAGCGGTCGCGATAGTCGCGAAACTGGAGGACGCGCGCCTCCCAGGCCAGCTCGTTTTGATTGAGCTGCTCAAGCTCGGCCCAGCGCAATCCGAGCGTCGCGGTCGCCAGGGCCGTGCGCAGGAGACGCGGGTCGTCGGGCTCGGCGCAGGCGGCGAGCCAATGCTGGAGCTCACCGGCCTGGGGGCTCTGGAACACCGAATCCTGGTCGGAGAGATAGACGCTGCGCACACCGCGCCGGGCCAGCGCGCCGCGAATCTTGTCCGCCTCCGTGCGGTTGTTGACGAGCACCGCCAGGTCCGCCGGGCGCAGTTGCTGGAATGTCGCCGCGTCGTCAGCAGCCACGAACCCGGCTTGCCCCCGCTGACCCAGGTTGAGCAAGCGCACGATCTCGCTCGCGCAGGCGTCGGCGATCTGGTCGCGATACGCCTCTTTGCCGAGCGGCTTGCCTCCGTCCGGCGCGGGGAGCCACCAGGCGGTGAGCGCGGGCACGGTCCGGCCCCCCGCGGACAGGGTGTCGGCGCGACCTTGGGCGTCCGCGGCAATAAAGGGTACCGGATTCTCCGCAGCAGCGCGGAAGAGAAAGGCCCCGTAGCCTGTCGTCCGGTCCTCGGCGGCCTGGAAGCACCGGTTGACGGCCCTCACCATCGCCGCGGTGGAGCGGTAGTTCTTCTTCAGGGTATAGAGCCGGCCGGTGCAGGCCCGGCGTGCTTTGAGATAGGTGAAGATATCCGCCCCCCGAAAGGCATAGATCGCCTGCTTGGGGTCGCCGATGAGGACGAGCGCGGTCTCCGGGTCGTCGCTCTCAATCCGATACACCGCATCGAAGATGCGGTACTGCACCGGGTCGGTGTCCTGAAACTCGTCAATCAGCGCGACCGGAAACTGGCGGCGGATGATCTCGGCCAGGCGCGCACCATTCGGGCCGTCCAAGGCGGCGGCGAGCCGGGTCAGGAGGTCGTTGAAGCCCATCTGGGCACGCCGGTCCTGTTCGGCGACGAAGCGCGCGGCGACCCAGCGCGCGGCATGGCACAGGATCGCGACGCGCGCGTCGGGGAGCGCGTTGAGCGCGTCGCGGAGCGTCAGCATCGCCGTCAGGGCCGGATGGGCGGGTGGTTCGCCCTGCTTCCAGGCCTCTTGAAGCCCGTGAGGAGTCAAGCGTATCCAGGCGGCGCTGTTCACGTCCAGCGCCGGCCGATCGGCCTGCGGATCCGCGGCCCAGTCACGCAGAGCCAGCAGCCAGGGAACGTAGAAGCGGGCCTGTAATTTGTGTCCGTTCACCCGTTTCGCGGCGACCGCATCGTTGAGTAAGGTCTGCAACTCATCGACCCAGCCGGTCCAGGGCGCCTTGATCTCCGCCAGGCGAAGGCGGCGCGCCGCGCGCGCGGCTTCGATCGACCGCGCCGGCTCGAGTGCGTCGTCGAGCCGGTCCGCATGATCGACCAGACCATGCAGACCACCTTGCAGCGCCGCCGGGTCGGACCACCATTGACAAACCTCGACCACCGCCGCGGCATCCAGCGGCACCATGAACGAGCGCCAGTAATCGCGAACCACCTCGGCCAGCAGTTCGCTCTCGTCGGTCTCCAAGGTCTGAGTAAAAAGGCTATCGCTGTCGAAGGCATGCTCACGCAGCATCCGGTTGCACCAGCCATGGATGGTGGATACCGCCGCCTCGTCCATCCATTCGGCGGCCAATTGCAGCTTGCGGGCGCAGCCCGACCAGTGTTCCGGCGGGTACTCGGCGCGCAAGTCGGACAAGAGGTCGGCGCCGATCGGATGCGCAGCGACCGGTAGCGGATCGGCACGAAAATAGCCCGCGGCTTCGCTCAGGCGGGAGCGGATGCGCTCACGCAATTCCTGGGTGGCCGCATCAGTGAAGGTGACGACCAGGATCTCCGGCGGGGTGAAGGCACGGGGTTGCGGATCCGGTTGGCCGTGACCCAGTACCAGGCGGACGTAGAGGGTCGCAATGGTGAAAGTCTTACCCGTGCCGGCGCTGGCCTCGATCAGTCTGCTCCCGTACAAGGGGAAACACAGCGGGTCGAGTGGCGCGGGGACGGCCCGGCTTGCGGCAGGCATTGCGGACGTCGTCATCGTCATGCGGCAACTCCGTTGGGCTGCGGTTGTCCGGGTTTGCTTTTCTCCACATGCATCGCGTCGAACAGGGGTCGCAGCAGGGTCGCGGCCCAGGAGGCAAATTCGCCGGTGACGGAGAGGCTGTGAAAATCCGGATAGACGCGCGCCAGGTAAGCGTCGCTCTGCACCTCGCCCGGGTAGTTGTAACCACCTTCGTAAACCTTGCGGGCGGCGGCCGCGTTGCCGTCCTTCAGCCATTCAAAAGCGGTCTTGACGGCAAGCGGCAGCGGCTGACACATACCCGCCTGCCAGGCTGCCAGCAGGTCGGTCAGGTAGCTCTCGACCAAGTCAAGGGTAAGCGGCTCTAGCTCGACATCGCCCGCCTTGCTAATGATGGAGGTGCTGAGTGGTTCACCGGCGAGATGCCCGGCAAGATGTGTCACCCAGTGGCGGATCAGGACCTCGCCGCGGTAGTGTTTTTCCTTGACGAGGTCACTGGTCTCCAGGACCACCCGGCCCCGCTGACCAGCCTCATCGCAGCGCAGTCCGCCAAGCCAATCCGCAACCTCGAGCAGCTGGTCGGCGATCCTGGCCTGAAACCGGATCGGCTCCTCGGCCGTGAGCGCATGCGGCCAGCGCGCGAGCGCTTGCTGATAGCGGTGGAACAGGTCGTCCATGGGGTCGGTCAGATCCTCGGCGAGGATCTCGCCGAAGGCGCCTGGGGTCAGATCCCCGCGTCGGCGGATACACTCCAGCCGGTCCGCGCGGGCTGCTGCGATCACCTCGCCCCGCCCCAGCGCCGCGGCCTGAACCCGAATCAGCTCGTCCTGCAAGTGCCAGCGGCCCAATCCGTCCAAGGCGAACGGCTCCTGATCCTCGCCGGGCCCATCCTCTCCTTCAAAGAATACCCCAAGACGCCGGCGGAAGAACGCCTTCACCGGCGCCTTCAGGAAATCAGCCAGCTCGCGGATCCCCAGCGGCTCCGCGCGGATGAGCAGCGGCAGCGGCGATTGCGGCATGTTGCCCGGCCCGTTCCTTCCCGCCTGCGTGGTGGGCCGCCACTCCAGCGCATAGGTGAACCAGGACGAGCCGGCCGCAGCCTCCGGAAAATAGTCAGGGCTAAAGGGCTGGAGGCGGTGTTCGCGGGTCAAGGCCGCGAGGAAGTGCTTCGCGGCCTCGTCAGCGGGCCCTTGGTACCCGGCCAGGCGCCAGCCGGCGGCCAAGTGATCGCGCAGTTGGCCTACCAGCACCGAGGGCGGGCGCGGGCTGTTGTCGGTGATGCTGCGTCCGACCCAGGATAGATGCAGCGATTCGCGCGCCGACAACACGGCCTCCAGAAACAGATAGCGGTCGTCCTCCCGCCGCGATCGATCGCCCGGCCGATAGTCCCGACCCATCAAATCGAAGTCTATCGGCTTGCGTTGACGCGGATAGTCGCCGTCGTTCATACCCAGCAGACAGACATGACGGAAGGGAATGGCGCGCATGGGCATGAGAGTGGCGAAGGTGACTGCACCGGCGAAGAAGCGCTGCGAGAGTCCGCCCTCATCGAGTCGCGACAGCCAATACTCGCCGACAATCGACGGGGGCAGTACCGCGGTGAGTGCCGCCTCGTCACAGATCGCCTGCCAATCCTCCAAAGCCGTTTCGAGCCGCAGCACGGTATAGGCGTCAGCGCTGTCATCGGGGTCCAGAAAATCCGCCATCAGGGTCCGCAAACGGGCGCACCAGTCGGCGACCGTGGCTGGTTCGCGCAGCCGGTGCCAGGTTTCATCCAGCGTCTCGACGAGGCGTACCAAAGGGCCAAGCAAAGCGGCATCAAGCCCGCCGATTTCATCGAAAGGCTCGATTCCCCGCCACGCGCCGACGTCGGCGCCGACGGCGTAACCGAGCAGCATCCGGCGCAGCCCGAAGCACCAGGTGTGTTGGGTCGCCTCCTCAGGTTGGGCCGGCAGATCCAGGCTGGCCCGCTGTTCGGCGTGCAGCGCCCAGCGGATGTTGGCGCCGCGTACCCAACGATGCAGCCGCGGCAGATCCTCCGCCGCGATGCCGAAGCGCCGCCGCAGGGCCGGAACCTCAAGCAGGTTGAGCAGGTCGCTCACCGCCATCCGGGATTGCGGAAGTCCGAGCAGGGTCTCCAGCGCCTGGACCAGCGGATCGGTGGCGCGCTGACCTTGGTCGGCGACGCTATAAGGGATGAACCGCGGATCATCCCGATCGAGCAGTCCGAACACCGCCCGGATGTAAGGTACGTAGGTATCGATGTCCGGGACCATGACGATGATGTCACGCGGAGTCAGACTTGGGTCGGCATTGAAGGCGGCGAGCAACTGGTCGTGAACGACCTCAACTTCCCGCTGGGGACCATGAGCGATGTGGAAACGGATGGAAAGATCCAGCGCCGGGTCGACTGCCGGCCAGTGGGCGCGGCTCTCGGTCAGGGGGCGTAGATCGCGGATGTCGTCTTGCAGTTGCGCCAGCAGGGTGCCGATGTCGCCCGGTTCAATGCGGGGCTCGAAGAGATCGATACGCTGGCCGATCGCGCTGAACTGGCCTTCATAACCGCCGCGCGCCGTCGCGTCGTCATGCTCGTCGAGCAGGCCGATGAAGTCACGGCCCTGTTTACCCCAGGCTGCCAATAAGGGGTGAGCGTGCAGATGCATCTGCTCCTCCGACAGGTCGGTTGGCATGCCGCCGCGGCGGCGCTGACGGCCGCTGTCGGCACGCAGCAGATCCTTATCGGCAACGATGTCGGCCCAGTAATGCTCGCAGGGGTTGTGGACGCACATCAGGACCTGCGTCCAACGCGCCATGGCGGCCAACACCTCCAGGGACTGCCGCGGCAGGCTCGAAATGCCGAACACCATCAGTCGGCGCGGCAAACCGGCGGGGCGACTGTCTGCCGGCCAGTCGGCCGCACTGCGCATGAATTCTTCGTGCACTCCCGACCGACCGGCATGGAAACCACCCGGGCCGATCTCGATATCGGCCAGCAGCGCGCGCCAGAGCGACGCCTGCCAGCGCTGCTCCGCCGGCAGGGACGCGCGGCGACCGCGGGCATCAATCAGGACGTCCTCACCCTCGGCCCAGGCTGCCAGCCAATCAGCGCGATAGACTTGATACTGGTCGAAGAGATCAGCCAAGCGCTCGGCGAGCTGATAGCGTTTGCGCAGATCGGCATCCTCAGTCAGAAAACGCCGGATGGAGTCATACTCCAGGCCTGCTGTAACCAGCGGCAGCAGCCGCATCAAGCGCCACACCAAGCGCGACTCATCGAACGGTGACGTCTCTGGTACCGCCCCGTCTCCGAGCACCGCCCGATAGACCCGCCAGAGAAAACGCGATGGCAGCGAGACCTCCAGCGCAGCGGCGATCCCGAGTCCACCCTCCCAATCGTCGCCCTCACCCGCCCCGCCATCGGCGGCCAGCGCCAGCTTCAGCCATTGGGCGATCCCGTTGCTCTGGGCCAGGATAATTTCCGATTCGAGCGGCGCGAGCGGATAGCGGCGCATCCAGGCCACCAGCAGATTGCGCAGGGTCTCCGGCCGATTACCGTGTACGAGCATCAAACCGGGTGGGAGAAAGCTGGCGGTCACGGCGGGCTCCAGGCGAAGGTTGTCGGCGGGTCAGACCTACCCAGATTAGAGGAAATCCGGTTCAGAAATTGCTTATGAAAGACAACCGGTAGAAATTTATTGATATGTCACTGAACTCTGACAATACGACGCTTTTGGCGCTTGATAGATTAAGCGTTGTAAATTATAGGGTTTCTCAGTTTAAGCATATTCCGTTCCGGATATCCTCTTAGTCGCCGAATCGGCGTAGAGCAAAAAAAACCCCGCTCGTTGGAGCGGGGGTTTTGGGATAGGCCCTGGCGGTGACCTACTTTCGCATGGGGAGAC
>JACDZJ010000235.1_pt1 | contig 21839 bp, 25 predicted proteins | sample 7365721 | NCBI WGS metagenome assembly JACDZJ01 (sample SAMN15143480, study PRJNA637477) | pond metagenome | biome: freshwater wetland ecosystem [ENVO:00000243]; feature: pond [ENVO:00000033]; material: pond water [ENVO:00002228]; isolation source: pond water containing pink berries ... | reverse complement strand
CCCCCTCCCCAAAATAAAACGCCCCTGACTTATAAATGTCAGGGGCGTTTGCGTTTGTGCTTCGGTAGAATCCGAACCCATGAAAACGACTTTCCTCGACTTTGAGCAACCGATTGCCGAACTTGAATCCAAGATCGAACAACTCCGTTTTGTTCAAGATGATTCTGCTGTCGATATATCCGATGAAATCAGCCGTCTCGAAACGAAGAGTGCATCCCTCGTCAAAGACATCTATGGCAGACTGACCCCTTGGCAGATTGCCATGGTGGCCAGACATCCGCAGCGCCCCTATACCTTCGATTACGTTGAACTGATGTTTACCGACTTTGTCGAGTTGCATGGGGATAGGGCATTTGCCGACGATCAAGCGATTGTCGGGGGCATGGCGCGTTTCAATGGACAGTCCTGTATGGTCATTGGTCATCAGAAAGGCCGAGACACCAGGGAAAAAATCCAGCGCAATTTTGGTATGCCCCGTCCCGAGGGGTATCGAAAAGCCTTGCGGATGATGCGGCTTGCCGAGAAGTTCGGCATTCCAGTGTTCGCGTTCATCGATACACCCGGTGCGTATCCGGGTATTGGCGCAGAGGAGCGGGGCCAGTCGGAGGCGATCGGCCGCAATCTCTTCGAGATGACTGAACTCAAAGTGCCACTGTTCTGTACCGTGATCGGCGAGGGTGGTTCGGGCGGCGCATTGGCGATCGCTGCTGGCGATGTCGTGCTGATGATGCAGTACTCGACCTACTCGGTTATTTCTCCGGAGGGGTGTGCGTCGATTCTCTGGAAAAGTGCCGAACGGGCGGCCGATGCTGCCGAAACGCTTGGTATTACTGCGACGCGCCTTAAGGCGATGGGGTTGGTCGACCGGGTGGTTAATGAACCGCCCGGCGGTGCGCATCGCGCCCCCCGTGTTGCAGCCCAGTCGCTCAAAAAGGCACTACAGGATATCATGCGCCAGATACAAGGACTTTCCGTTGAAGAACTTGTTGAGCGGCGTTATCAACGCCTCATGAGTTATGGCAAGTTCAAGGAAGTCACCGAACATTGATAACGCAGACTACCCTCTCGTTGCAGCAGTAACCGCAACTCTGGTTCGTCATGTACGGACTGAAGGCCAAGTGGCCGTTGGCCTGTCGGGGGGGCTTGATTCTGTTTCCCTCCTGCATGTTCTCGCCGGCCTGCGTAACAGAGGCGGACTGGCCTTCGGGCTATCGGCCATCCATGTCAATCACGGCATCAGTTCGTCAGCCCCTGAGTGGGAAGCCTTGTGCAGGGATTACTGCTCAGACCTGTCAGTTTCCTACGACGCGGTGTGCGTCAAGGTCGAGCGCACATCGAAAGACGGACTAGAAGCGGCAGCCCGGCGTGCCCGCCATGAGGTATTTGCCGGTATCGCTGCAGATGCCCTGATGCTTGCTCACCATCGCGATGACCAGGCAGAAACCCTGCTGTTCAACCTCCTGCGTGGTACGGGCATTGCCGGCGCCGCTGCCATGCGGGAACGCAATGGCCGACTCTTGCGGCCCTGGTTGTCAATCGGACGGGAGGTCATTGCCGCATATGCGGACCGGCATCGACTCGTCTGGTGTGAGGATGAAAGCAATGCCGATATCCGCCATTCCCGTAACTTCCTGAGACATGGCGTTCTTCCTGTCTTCAGGCAGCGTTTTCCTGCAGTAACGAAAAATCTGGCAGCGGCCGCTGCCAGATTTGCCGAAGCACAGGAACTGCTTGATGCACTAGCCCGTCTAGACTTGGGGGGAGCTACGGTATTTCCAATAGAACTTGCCTGTCTGGTGGATTTGGATGAAGCTCGTGCGCGCAACGCCCTACGTTATTTGTTGGTTCGGCATGGATTCATGATTCCAAGCGAGGCACGCCTGCGCGAGGGGGTGCGGCAGCTATTGGAGGCTGCGGATGATCGCTACCCCATCGTCGTTATTGGAACGCAGCAACTCCGGCGTTGGCGCAGAAAGATTTACCTCGAACCTGCTGGTGCCACGAGGGATATCCGCTGAGCTAACTCGACAGCTGAGCGCACCCTCATCTTTTCGAAAATGCGGGCACGATGGACCTCGACGGTCCGCATCGCAATCTGCAATTCATCCGCAATGATCTTGTTGAGTTTACCGGCCAGTATGCAGGCCATGACCTCTCGTTCCCGGTCGGTCAGTGTCGCCAGGTTTTGCTCGACTTTCGCCTTGTCGGCGTCCTGCCAGCGCCGACTTTCCTCGAACTTCAGGGCCTCAATCACCCGGTTGGCCAACTCATTGTCATTTAAAGGTTTTTCGATGAAATCGAAGGCGCCCCGCTTGAGCGTCTTGACAGCGAGGGGCACGTCGCCGTGACCGGTGAGAAAAATCACGGGCATGACGCATCCAGCAGCGAGGAGTCGCTCATGCAGTTCTATTCCGGTCATTCCGCCAAGCCGGATGTCGAGGATAAGACAGCCGCTCATTGCCGGACGGTAATCCCCAAGGAAGGATTCGGCTGAAGACCAGGATTGCGTTGTAACCCCGCGCGTGCCAAGTAGCCAGCCCAAGGCATCCCGAATAGCTGCATCATCATCGACCAGATAGGCTTGGGACGGATTCATGTCTTCCCGAATGGCAGGGCAATGAAGAAGCGTGTTCCACCTTCCGGGTTGGCTTCAAACCAGAGACGGCCGTGGTGAGCCTCGACGACTGAGCGACAGATATTCAGGCCGACGCCCAACCCCTCGCTTTTTGTCGTGTAGAAAGGTTCGAAAAGTTGTGCTACGGCTTCGCTCGAAATGCCGCAGCCACGGTCAGCTATCGTGATGACAACCTGCTGGTTGCTCTGATGAGCTGCAACGCTCAGTATCCGCTGGCCCTCTTCGGTTTGTCGCATCGACTCAATGCCGTTTTTGATCAGGTTCAGGATCGCCTGGCCCAGCAGTATGCCATCACCCTGAATCACCGGTAGAGCAGGGGCAACGGTGCGGATGATCCTGACCTGCTGGCGACTGGCATCGGCCTCAATGAGAGTGATCAGGTCGGCCAGCAGGGCATCGATATGGCAGGCTTCCGACTTGGGTTCATGACGGCGCACGAATTCGTAAATGCGGCGAATGATGCGTCCGGCCCGGTGTGCCTGCTCCTGGCATTTTGCTAGCGCGGCATCGATCTCGACACTAGACTGTCCAGTGGCAATAAGGTTGCGACATCCTGTTGCATAGCTCGAAATGGCTGACAAGGGCTGGTTGAGTTCGTGGGCCAAGCTGGATGCCATTTCCCCCATGGTGATTAGTCGTGCGCTGGCCTGTAGCCGCTCTTCCTGTTGGCGTCCCACTTCGGCGGTTCGTTTGCGCTCGGTAATGTCGATGACCGATCCCATCCAGCCCGTATGTTGGCCGTCACTGTCGATCAGCGGTGCCTCGTGAATCAGTGCGTCGAACAATTCTCCGTTGCGGCGCTTGAACTTGATTTCAAAGCCCTCGGCCGGCGCTTCCCCGGCTAGCACCATGGCATGCATGTGCCTCGTTTCGTCGAGAAATTCCTCAGCCCAGTAGGGCATCGGCGGGAGGTGACCGATCAGTTCCTCGGCGGACCAGCCGACCATGCGGCAAAACGCCGGATTCACATAGGTGATCTCGCCTTCACGCGTCCGTGCGCGTAGGCCGGTCTGTACCGAATCCTCCATTGCCTTGCGGAAGGCAACTTCATTTTGCAACGCGGATTCAGCTGCGAGCCGGCGCTGGACATGGCGACGCAAGGCCCACTGGCTGGAAGCGAAGAGAATCGCCAGCAGGACGAGGGCTGCTGATATCAGGCGACCGGCAAGTGGTGTTGGTGTCGAGTAGGGCAGAGCTCGCAGGATCAGACCCTGGCCGGGTGGATCGAACTGCATCTGATATTCGTTGCCGGGATCGATCGGATCGACTTTGGAACGCACGCCCAATTCTTTCTGTGACTGATCGATGATGGCGATGCGATAACGTTCGGCCAGCCACCACGGAACGGTGTCATCCAGTAGACGCCGAATGGAATAGATTCCCACGGCTGTGCCGGCGATCTGGCCCGCCCGAAAAACCGGCAAGTGAACTTCGAATTGCCAGTCGTCTTGGGCGATCGGGTAGGCCGGGCTATATACGGCATGTCCCAGCGATTGGGCCAGTTGGCTCAAGGACGGCATCGGTACCGGCGACTGGCCCTCGCCGACCATGACGCTATCGGTCGGGGCGGGCATTGCATGGCGTGACTTATGGCTGCGATCTAGCCAGATCACCTGACGAATGCCGGTATTGTTGGCAAGCAGGGCGCGGGCATGGGCATCGAAGACATCAGGCAGATCGATGCGCTGTGGATCGAAGCGTCCAAGCAGTTCTTCGTTGTGGCTGAGCAGGAAACGCATATTCTGCTCCAGCCAGAGCATGTCGCTGATCAGCGTAGCCCGCTGCTCCTCCCGTTCGCTCTTGTCCGAGAACCAAAGCAGCGCTCCGACACCGGCCACGAACAATAGGAAAGCCAGGCGCGGCAACCACCAGAGGATGCGTAAAGTTGGCGCTGGCAGGACGGCGTTTTTCATTCAGACACCGAGATGACGATGCCAGATGCCATGGTCGGCATCAAGGGCGGCTGAACTACCCTGCCAGACTCCCCGGCCCTTTTCGATGATTGTGTGGTGGTCGGCAAGGTTGATCAAGCGCTGGACATACTTGTCGATCACCAGGATGGTCTGGCCGACGGCACGCAGGCTGGCGAGACAGTGCCAGATTTCTTCTCGGATCAAGGGAGCCAATCCTTCGGTGGCCTCGTCAAGAATCAGCAGGCGGGGGTTGGTGGTGAGCGCGCGACCGATCGCAAGCATTTGCTGCTCGCCGCCGGATAGCTGATTTCCCAAATGGTTAGCCCGCTCTGCCAGTTGCGGGAACACGCTGAAAACCTTTGCGACAGTCCATGGATCACGGTTGCCGGAACGATTGGCTGCAAAGGCGAGAAGGTGTTCCTTAACGGTCAGGTTCGGAAAGATCTGCCTGCCCTCCGGAACCAGCGCGATGCCCCGTTTGGCGATCTGGGCAGGACGATCTCCGGCGATGGTGGCCCCTGAAAACTCGATACAGCCGGCGGATAGTGGGATGAACCCGCAGATGGCACGAATGGTTGTGGTTTTTCCCATGCCGTTGCGCCCTAGCAGGGTAGCGACTTCACCCTCGCCGATGGCAAGGCTGATGTCGAACAGAACTTGGCTTTCGCCGTAGGCGGCGGCGACATGGCGGATGTCGAGAAGCGTGCTCATGCGACCTCGTCGCCCAGATAGGCCTGCCGCACTTCGGGATGCGCGCGCACTATAGTCGGTATGTCGGTGAGCAGAACGCGTCCGGCGACCAGTACCGAGATCCGGTCGGCCAGCCGAAAGACGATGTCAAGGTCATGTTCGACCAGCAGCACCGTCCGTTCCCCCCTTAGTGAACTGATCAGCGCGGCCATGTGTTCCGATTCCTCCGGCCCCATGCCAGCCATTGGTTCATCAAGCAGCAGCAAGCGGGGCTTCGTGGCCAGCGCCATGGCGAGTTCGAGCGCCCGCCGCTCGCCATGCGAGACATTGCAGGCCAATTGACCTGCGGCTTCGGCGAGGCCGACACGACCGAGCCATTCCTCAGCTTCCTCAATCATCGAAAATTCGGCGCTGGCGGGACGCCAGAAGCGGAAACTCGATCCCCACTCATGCTGGCGGGCCTGTACGGCCAGCCTGACATTCTCAAGCAGGGAGAGTTGCGGAAATATCTGGGTGATCTGGTAGGAGCGCGTAATGCCCAAGGCTACCCGCTGGTGCATGTTTTGCCGTGAGATGTCGTGGCCGTCGAAAACCAGTTGCCCGGCATCCGGTTGCAGCGTACCGGAGATCAGGTGAATCAGGGTCGTCTTGCCTGCACCATTGGGGCCGATCAATGCGTGGATTTCTCCGCTTTCGACGCTCAGATCGACTCCGTTGGAGGCCCATAAACCGCCGAAATGGCGTTTCAGGTCAATAGTTTGCAGGAGGGTGATCACTGCCGCTGTCCTCGCAGGCTAGCCAATCCGCCGGGTGAGAACAGGGCGATGGCAAGCAGGACGAGACCGATGAAAAAGTGGCTGTACTCGGTGAAGCGTCCTAGTACCTCCTCCAGACCCAGCAGGGTAATGGCGCCGACTACGCCACCATAACGGTAGCCGACGCCGCCCAGTATCACCATGACCAGCAGCATGCCGGATTGAGTCCAGTAAAGTAGGCTGGGGCTGGCCAGACCGTTCTGGTTGGCGAGTAATGCACCGGCCAGCCCGCCGATGGTCGAGCCGACGACGAAGCAAACCAGTTTCAGCCGGAACACGGGATAACCCAGCGCCTCCATGCGTACCTCGTTCTGCCGCAAACCGGCCAGTGCGCGGCCAAAGCGGGAATGACTGATATGCTGCAGAGCGTGGAGACACGCGGCTAGCAGCGAGAGTGTCGTCCAGTAAAGCGTTGTATCGTCGGCAAGATCGAACGGGCTCAGGGTGGATCGTTGGATCAGTGGCAGGCCATCATCGCCTCCCGCCACCTGCAAGGAAATGATCGAGTAATAGATCATCTGGGCGAACGCCAGGGTAATCATGATGAAGTACACGCCGCGGGTACGCAGCGATATTGCTCCGATTACTATTGCAGCCAGTGCTGTCACGCCCAGTGCGACTGGCCAAGCGATCCATGCCGAGGTTACGCCTGCCACCATGAGGAAGGCAACGACATAGGCGCCCAGTCCGAAAAAGGCAGCATGACCGAAGGCGACCATGCCACCATAGCCCACGATGAAGTTGAGGCTGGTGGCGGCGAGGGCGAAGATCAGCAGGCGGGTGGCAAAGCTGATGTAGAAATCCTCGCCCAGTGCCTGCAGAATCAGCGGCAGGACGATGGCGGCCAGCAGGAGGCAGGCTTCAAGAACGATCCGGCGTGACCGTTTCATCCGCGGGCCGGGAACAGTCCCTGCGGGCGCCAGAACAGGATGCCGGCCATCAGCAGGTAAATCAGAATCGATGCGATTGCCGGCCCGAGCTGTCTGGCGATTTCAGGCGCAGTCACACTCCGCAACAGCGTTGGCAGCAGGGCGCGTCCCAGCGTATCGACGCTGCCCACCAACAGGCTGCCGATCAGTGCGCCGCGGATTGAGCCGATGCCGCCGATGACGATGACGACAAAGGACAGGATCAGGATGCTTTCGCCCATGCCGACCTGCACTGCCAGCAACGGCCCCAGCAGTATGCCGGCAAGGGCACACAACGCGGCGCCGAGCGCAAAGACGCCGGTGAATAACCTGCGCACATTGATGCCAAGCACTTCTGCCATCTCGCGGTTCGATGCGCCGGCTCGCACCCACATCCCGGTACGTGTGCGGGTGACCAGCAGGTAGAGTAATCCCGCAACCGTAATTCCCACGGCAATGATGAGCAGACGATAGGCCGGGTAACTGAAGCCGAGTAGCTCGACCGGACCAGCAAGGTTCGCCGGGGGATTCAACATCAAAGGTTTTGACCCCCATAACATTCTGACTACTTCGTTGGCGATGAGGATCAGGGCGAAGGTGGCCAGAACCTGAACCAGGTGATCGCGCTGATACAGTTTGCGTAACAGCGTGATTTCCAGCAGCACGCCTATCACGGCCATGCCTGCCATGCTGGTAAGCATGCCGATCAGGAATGATCCGGAGGCATGTGTTGCTGCCGCACCCAAGTAAGCGCCACCCATATAGAGGGAGCCGTGCGACAGGTTGATCATGTCCATGATGCCAAACACGAGAGTCAGCCCGGCCGCCAGCAGGAAAAGCATCAGGCCAAATTGCAACCCATTCAGCGCCTGTTCGATTACGAGTTGCGTCACAAGCGTGCTGCTGACGATGGTCAGGCGGAAGAGCCGTCTTTACACGGGACCGGCGGGACGTGGCGGCTTGTTGTTGGGCTTGGCCTGCTGCTGAGAAGGACGCCCGGCACCTGGTTTTCCCTTACCCTTAGACCGGTTTTTTGAGTGAAAACCGCCGCCAGGTTTGTTGGCATTATTGGTGTAGCCGAACGGCTGGTTGCCACCGGCCCGGTTTCCCGGGGCAGTCTGGATTTCCAGTTCGTTGAGCTCGTCCCATTCGGCGTCTGTGCGATCGCGCTCAGGGATTGACAGCAGTTCGCGTATCCGGCGCCGCGGATCGAACATCGCCGGCGCGGGAACAGGAGCCGAGTTAACTTCGTTCTCCAAGGGATTCCCGTTCACTCAAGTTTATCAGTCAGGGTGGGCCACTGAGGCCCAACAATCGAAAAGGCCCTAGGGCCTTTTCGGCGGCTATCTATTTCATGGTTTTTTGTTGCGGTACTGAAAACCGCATCCGAATCATACACGAATTAAAAAGTCGTTACGCTACCGCTCTTAATGGCAGGCACTCTGGTAGTGCTGAGCTATACCCAAACTTACCGCGAAAAAAATCCCTGCACAAACTCTATGCTGTGCAGGGGTTGGGCAGACGAAAAATTACTTGGATTTCTTGGTGGTTACGGCAGCAGCCTGAGACATGGCGGCGGCAACATTGGCTTGAGCCGCATCGGTGATCTGCTTGGTCATCGCAGTCATGTTGCCGAAGGCTGCATTGGCCGAGTTGATGGCATTCTGCATGGCCGAGACGATGGTCTCAGAACCAGCCGGAGCAACCTTGGCGGCCTGTGCGATCAGGCCAGAAACCTGTTTTTGGAAATCGGCATACTGGGCTTCCAGCATCTTGGTCAGTTGCTGCTGCGATTCGCTGGAGATTTCATACAGCGAACGCGAATAATCAACGGCCTTATCGACGGCGGGCTTGACCATGGAAGACTGAAGAGCCACTGCATCATTAGTGTTCTTGACCTCAAGGATCGCTTTCGTAGCGGAAGCGGAATCCTCCAGCGCATGACGGGCAGCACCCAGATTGAGGGCGGCAATTCGCTCGGCAGTTGCCAAGGCGGTATTCGCAACAGACAGCAGAGAATCGACAGCGGCTTTGTTGGAGGCGGCTAATTGCTCAAGATTGATCGACATAGTGAGACTCCTGAAGGTGATTGGGTAGTGACACCCCCACTATATAACAATAAATTGTGCACTGCAACATTTATTGTTACATCCTCTTTGCTTTCCACTAGCGCCTTGATTCAAAATCTATTATCGTTCCTCAAGTTCCTGCCCCCATGTCACTTTGGTAACTAGGACTCGGATAGTGGAAGGCCACTGGGCCGTCTGGCTTGGCATCGATGAACTGTCGGACCGAGGGATCGGTCGACTCGCGAAGTGCTGATGGCGTACCTGCGGCAACAACTTTCCCGCCATGGATAAAGTAGGCGAAATCCACTACTTTGAGGGTTTCGGGGACATCGTAGGTCACCACGATCGAAGTGGTACCGATCGCATCATTAAGCTTACGAATCAGTCCGGCGATCACATTCAGGGAAATTGGATCCAGTCCGGCAAATGGTTCGTCGTACATCGCCAGCAGAGGGTCGAGGGCAATCGCACGTGCGAGAGCAACACGACGTGCCATCCCACCTGAGAGTTCGTTCGGCATCAAATGGGTCGTGCCACGCAAACCGACCGCATGCAGCTTCATCACAACCAGATCGTGAATGATCTCCTCGGGCAGGTCGGTCAGTTCCCGCATCGGAAAGGCAATATTGTCATAGACGGAGAGGTCGCTGAATAATCCGCCGGCTTGAAACATCATGCCCATCGATTGACGTAACCGGTAGAGCGCGTTGTTATCCAGTTTATGCACGGTCTGACCATCGACGCGGACCATGCCGCGCTCCGGCCGTAATTGTCCGCCTATCATCTTGAGGATCGTGCTTTTTCCTGCACCACTGACCCCGAGAATGCCGACGACCTTGCCCCGTGGAATCGTGAGGTTCAGCCCATCCAGTATGCGGTTATCGCCAAAACCAAAACAAAGATTCTCGATTTCGATCAGGTTACCAGTGGGGCTCGTATCCATTAAATTCCTGCTATGAAGACGTTGGTAATAGAAAAAGGCCAACCACCGCTGGGTGGTTGGCCTTGCTCAGTTTGTCGGTGGTTGCGGGGGCAAGATTTGAACTTGCGACCTTCGGGTTATGAGCCCGACGAGCTGCCAGACTGCTCCACCCCGCGTCGAAGCAAGCATTATGCTACAGATACCTTGCTAGGGTCAACGGTTGCACACATATCTACGACGAAGCTAGGCACAATTCGAGTTCCTTACGCCAATCGGGTGATGCGAGGTTGAAGTCCTGCAGCAGGCGCGAGCAGTTCAGGCGGGAATTTCCCGGGCGTATGGCTGGGGTGGGAAAGTCGGTGGTAGCGAGACGGCGTACTGTCGGAGACTTCTCAAGCATGCCATGCTGCTGTGCGATCCCGACGATTGCCTCTGCGAACCCATGCCATGAGGTGAATCCTCCTGCTGTCAGATGATAGATGCCTGTCTGGCCGATGTGCCTTGAAAGCGCCAGAGCAGTCGTTTCTGCAATCATCCGGCTCCAGTTAGGTGCGCCAAACTGATCGGCGACGACACGCAGTTCATCCCGCTCCCGGGCCAATCGGAGCATGGTGCGCAGAAAGTTCTGGCCGCGCAGGCCATAGACCCAACTGGTACGAAAAATCAGGTGCCGGCATCCGCTCTCCCGAATGGCCTGTTCGCCAGCCAGCTTGCTCTGCCCGTAAACGCTGAGTGGGCCGGTTGGATCGCCTTCTTCGTAGGGAGCCTGTTTTTTGCCATCGAACACATAGTCGGTCGAATAGTGGATCAACAGTGCGTCGAGGCATTTCGCTTCTTCGGCCAGGATGCCGGGAGCGGTGCCATTGATCGCCATGGCGAGATCGTCTTCGCTTTCGGCCTTGTCGACAGCCGTGTAGGCCGCAGGGTTGACGATGATGGCCGGTTTCAGTTCTCGCAATACACTACAGATCCGGTCCGGGTTAGTCAGGTCGAAACAACCACGATCGAGAGCCATTACCGTACCTAGCGGTTGCAGGCAACGCTGCAACTCAAAGCCGACTTGACCACGGATGCCGGTCAGCAGGAGGCGTGTCATGGATAGACCTCGGCGTCCTTGAAGCATGGTGCGGCGGCGTCCTTGGCCGCGAGTGTGGGGGTTCCGATCGTTTCCAGCGGCCAGTCGATTGCGAGTTCGGGATCGTCCCAGAAAATCGAGCGCTCGTGCTCCGGAGCGTAGTAGTCGGTGGCCTTGTAGAGAAAATCGGCCGACTCGGACAGGGTAAGGAAACCATGTGCGAAGCCGGGGGGCACCCAGAACATGCGCTGGTTTTCAGCCGAAAGGACGACACCGGCCCATTGACCGAAGGTGGGCGAAGAGCGGCGCAGATCGACCGCCACGTCGAAAACCGCGCCGATGATGACGCGCACCAGCTTGCCCTGCGTCTGCTGAACCTGATAGTGCAGTCCACGCAGTACGCCGCGCTGCGAACGCGAGTGGTTGTCCTGTACGAAATCGACATTCAGCCCGATGGCGGCGAAACTGTGGCGGTTCCAGCTTTCCATGAAGAAACCGCGTTCATCGCCGAAGACCTTCGGCTCGATGATGAGCGCATCCCAGATTGAGGTCTGGATCACATTCATGAATATACTTTCTCGCGCAGCAGACCTTGGAGATAGGCCCCGTAGCCGTTCTTGGCGAGCGGGGCGGCAAGGGTGGCCAACTGGTCGTCATCAATCCAGCCCTGCCGCCAGGCGATTTCTTCCGGGCACGACACCTTGAGACCCTGGCGCTTTTCCAGCGTGGCGATGAACTGGCTCGCTTCAAGCAGCGAGTCGTGGGTGCCGGTATCCAGCCAGGCCATGCCCCGTCCCATCAGCTCGACATTGAGCTGGCCGGCTTCCAGATAGCGGCGATTGACATCGGTGATTTCCAGTTCGCCACGCGGCGAGGGCTTCAGGTTCGCTGCGATGTTGCAGACCTGTGCGTCGTAGAAATACAGGCCGGTAACGGCGTAGCGCGATTTCGGTTGTTTAGGCTTTTCCTCGATGCTGATGGCGCGGCGCCCGGCATCGAATTCAACGACACCATAGCGTTCCGGATCATTCACTGCATAGGCGAACACCGTTGCACCGGGACCGGATTTTGCGGCCAACTGTAGTTGCGTCGCCAGTTCGTGGCCGTAGAAGACGTTGTCGCCGAGCACCAGCGCCGACGGATTGCCGCCGACGAAATCCCGGCCGATGATGAATGCCTGTGCGAGGCCGTCAGGCGAAGGCTGGACGGCGTAGGAGAGCTTGAGTCCCCATGAAGCGCCATCGCCGAGCAACTGGGCGAAACGCGGTGTGTCCTGTGGCGTCGAGATCAGCAGGATGTCACGGATGCCTGAGAGCATCAGCGTGACCAGCGGATAATAGATCATCGGCTTGTCGTAAATTGGCAGCAGTTGCTTCGAGACGGCCAGGGTGGCAGGATGCAGGCGACTGCCGGCGCCGCCGGCGAGGATGATGCCTTTGCGCGTCATTGTCTTGCTCCGTAGTTGGTTTCAACCCACTGGCGGTAGGCACCGCTTTGCACGTGGGCGATCCATTCGCCATTGGCCAGATACCAGGCGACGGTCTTCCCGATGCCGCTCTCGAAGGTTTCCCGCGGGGTCCAGCCCAGTTCGCGAGCGATCTTGCCGGCATCAATGGCGTAGCGCCGGTCGTGGCCCGGCCGGTCGGCGACGAAGGTCTTGAGAGTGAGGTAGCTCTTTCCATCGGCACGCGGCTGCTGTTGGTCGAGCAGGGTGCAGAGGGTGTCGACGACTTCCATGTTGGTGCACTCGTTGCAGCCGCCGATACAGTAGGTTGCCCCCGGTATGCCACGTTCGAACACCAGCCGCAGTGCACGGGCGTGGTCGTCGACATGCAACCAGTCGCGGATGTTGTCGCCCTTACCATAGATCGGTAGCGGTTTGCCAGCCAGGGCATTGAGGATCATCAGGGGGATGAGCTTTTCCGGGAACTGGAAGGGACCGTAGTTGTTGGAGCAGTTGGTGACGAGTGTCGGCAGCCCGTAGGTATGCTGCCAGGCACGCACCAGATGGTCGGAGGCGGCCTTGGAGGACGAGTAGGGCGAGCGCGGATCGTAAGCCGTCTCCTCGGAGAACATGCCGGCGGGGCCGAGGCTGCCAAAGACTTCGTCGGTGGAGATGTGATGAAAGCGGAAGCTGGTACGTCCGGGCTCGTTGAGGCAGCTCCAGTAGGCGCGCGCTGCTTCAAGCAGCGTGTAGGTGCCGGTGATGTTGGTGTAAATGAAATCGCCGGGCCCATGGATCGAGCGGTCGACGTGCGATTCGGCGGCCATGTGGATCACACCTGCCGGCCTGTGGGCGGCGAACAGGGCATCGAGTGCGGCTCGGTCGCAGATGTCGGTCTGGCTGAAAATATGGCGCTGATCATGGCCGGCCGCGCCCAGTGATTCGAGGTTGCCGGCATAGGTGAGCTTGTCGATATTGACGATGCGCCAGCCGCTCTCAGCGATCAACAAACGGATCAGCGCCGAGCCGATGAAACCGGCACCACCAGTGATAAAGAGGGTTTGCATGCAAAAAGTTCCTAGGCCGCAACCACGCGATTCTTGCCGGCGCGTTTTGCCAGATACATTGCGCCATCGGCACGATGCAGGGCATCGGTGACCATATCCTCGGGCACCAGTTCGGCCACTCCGCAACTGAAGGTGATCAGTATCTTGTCATTATTGTGAAGGAAGAAGCGTTTCGTCAGTTCGCGCTGCACGCGCGTCATGGCCGTGACGGCACTGTCCAAAGGAGTATCGGGCAGGATGACGACGAACTCCTCGCCGCCATAGCGTGCCAGGGTGTCTTCCGGACGAATGGTGTCCTGCACCACCTTGGTCAGGTGAACCAGCGCGGCATCGCCCGCTGCATGACCGAGACTGTCGTTGAGCTTCTTGAAGTTGTCGATATCGAGTAGGGCCAGGCACAGGTTGCCGCCATGGCGCTTGATGCGGGCGACCTCTGATTCCAGTGCCTCGTTCATGCCTTTGCGGTTCAGTGCGCCGGTCAGTGCATCGTGGCGTACCATTTCGCTGGCATGTGTCAGCTCGTTCTGCAGACGCTTGACCTCCAGTTCCGCAGCACTGACCTTGATGCGCATCTGGTTCAGTTCGTCACGCGAACGTTGCGCGTTGAGCTGGATGAAGCGCGTTTCTCGCATCACTTCCTCCATCACACCGGTCAATTCGGTGATGTCTTTTGCCTTGCTGATTTTCCCGGCACATTGTTCGATCGTGTCATGATATCCGCTGGTCGATTCAGAAAAATCGGCCAGCCGGTCGACGAAGGTGACTAGCATCTGCTTGATCTGGTCCTGAGCATCGATCAGGCTCTTCTTGAGAGAGCTTTGCTTGAAGATCACATCCTTCATGCGTCGCTCAACGTCATCCAGACGGCGCAGATTGAGCGGCTGGTTAACCAGTTCGAGAACGACTGCCAGTTGCCCCTGTACCCACTGATCATCCAGCACCAGTTCGTTGATGTTGTCAATGACCATGTGCAGCAGATGCAGCAGGCCGGACTTGAGTTCCGTCTGGTCTTCGGCCACGAAATTCAGCCGGTAGCTGAAGCGTTTCATTGCCGTGATGAAGGCGGCGATTTCATCGCCACTCCGTACGCTGCGGGCGGTGGCGGCCAACCGGTTCGCTTCGCCGGCCAGTTCGCTGTTGTCGGCTAGTACCTCGCTGATGAAGGTTTCCAGCAATTTTGCCAGGAGGTCAAGCAGCTCGTTCGTCACGCCCTTGGTCGAATCACCGGACTTTGTCATGCCATGCTCATCCTTGGCGGCAAAAATCGGCGCTGGCGGGACGGCAATCGCAGCAGGCGTCTCGCCCGAAGGAACATCACTGATGCTGTTTTCGATTGCGGCTGCTTGCGACCAGTTCTTCAGCAGGCCTTGCATCCGGGTAAACAGCAGATCCGGCGCCGGTGCGGAGGCAAGGACATGATCCAGAGCTTCCCGTTTGCGCGCCGGGGTCAATTCTGCTTGGCGGGCTTCGAGGCGGATCAGCAGTTCGCGGATCAGGGCAGACCAGTTGGGTGGCTCCGCGGCCGATTTGTTGAGCAGATCGACAATGGTTGTCTTGAGGCCACCCCAGTTCTTGCTTGCGACTGCCGTCTCGATCTGGCGTGCGAAGCGCTTCTGTTCAGCGGTATTGTGAGGGAGGCTGATGGCAAGCGCCTTCAGCGACTTTTCCGGAAAGACTTCCGTGGCCTCCGTGCCGGCAATGTCGTGATAGAGCTTGCGGTAGTTGTCCGGTGTCGGAGGTGTGCGCTCCTGTGACAGGCGCTTGAGTGTTTCGCGCGCAATTTCGGATGGATTCATGGTCAGTGCGTGACAGGACTATTCCACTAGGTCATGGCGCAGGCCGTAATGGATCAGCTCCGCCGTACTTTTCAAATTCATCTTTTCCAGCAATCGGGCCCGATAGGTACTGACCGTAGCGACGCCCAGGTTCAACTCGTCGGCGATCTGAGTCAGTGGCCTGCCCTTGGCAATCAGGACGAGCACCTGGTATTCGCGGTCGGTAATCCGCTCATGGGGCAGCTTTTCGGTATCGTCGGCAATGGCGTCTACCAGTTGTTGCGCCACGCCGGGGCTGACGTATTTCTTGCCTCGAGCTACCTGGCGGATCGCCGTGACCAACTGGTCGGGAGCACTTTGCTTGGTGAGGTATCCCGACGCGCCAGCCTTGAGTGCTCGTAGCGCATACTGTTCCTCCGGGTGCATGCTGAGGATCAACACCGGCTGTTTTGGAAACTCGCGCTTGAGCTGTTTCAGCGTGTCGATGCCATTGCGATTGGGCATTGAGATGTCCAGCAGGAAGACATCCCATTCGCTCTGCCGGGCGAGTTGGAGCGCATCGACGCCGTCATCAGCCTCGCCGGCGACGACAAGATCTTCGGTTTCCGAAAATATCTGCTTGAACCCCTGGCGCACGATCGAGTGATCGTCGGCGATGAGGACACGTATTTTTTCTGTCATGTTAGAACAAATCTTGTTGCACGACTTCCTCGTAATCGACGGGGACCGTTTCGTCGCTCCGGCCGACCGGCACCTTCAAGACCAGAAGGGTGCCGCCCTGTTCTGCCGAGGCAATGTGGAAAGCCCCGTTGAGGCTTTGTACACGTTCGCGAATACCGCGTAAACCGAAGGACTTGGGTTTGTCCATGTCGCGCTCGGTGATGCCGCGGCCATTATCGCGAATTTCGAGTGCGATGTTACCGTGTTCATGCCGCAGCCGCACGACAACCAGCGACGCATGGGCATGCTTGGCGACATTGGTGAGCGTTTCCTGCACGATGCGAAACAATGCCAGCGAGGTATCGGCGTCCAGTTCGATGCCTTCGTCGCACTGGGCCCGACAGGTGATGCTGGTGCTGTGGGCAAAGTCGTCGGCCTGGCATTCGATGGCCGCCGCCAGGCCGAATTCCTTGAGGATGCCGGGACGCAGTTGCCGGGCGACCCGGCTGGCCGTGCCCATCGCCTGGTCGAGCAGGTTTTCGATCGAGCGGGCCTTGCTGCTCAAGTTGGCGGGTAACTTGCTCGCCAGCAATGCGGCTTCGATTTTCAACCGCACGAGAATGCTACCGAGCTCGTCGTGGATGTCGCGGGCGATGCGCTCCCGCTCCTCCTCCTTTGCCGCTTCGAGGTGGAACGACAATGCCGCCAGTTGTGCGCGCGATTCGCGCAGTGCCGCCTCGGTGCTCTTGGCGACGGATATGTCGGTGGCGATACCGGTCCATAGTACGGTGCCCTCGTCATTGCGATGGGGCAGGGAGCGCATGTCGATCCAGCGTTCGCCTTCCTGTAGCCGGCCTTCCCAGATCAGCGCATTGCCGCTGTGGGCCGAGCCTTCGAGCGCCTCGGTCAGCAGGCGGCAGTCATGCGGATGCAGGGCGTCAAAGAACCGGCGTGCCGATCCGCGCAACTCGTGTTGTGTTACTCCCAGCAAACGGATCGATCCCTCGCTGACGTAAAGGAACCGGTAGTGGCCGGCAGTATTGCGCTGCAGGTTGAATACCAGGCCCGGCAGGTTGGATGCCAGGGCGCGGAACCGGGCTTCGCTGTCATGCAGCATGTCCAGTGCAGCGCGATGATCGGCTCGCTGGGCGGCTTCCCGAATTTCCCGAGCCACAGACGGTGCCAGTCCGGTCAGGCGGTCGATGAAAACCACATCGTGGGCACCCGCATGTAGTGCCTTGATCGCTGCTTTCTGGTCGCCTGGTTCGGCGATGATGATCATCGGCGTATCGAGGTTGCGGTCGGCCAGGGTTTTCAGTGTGGTGGCCGGCGAACAGGATGCATGATTCAGACAATGCAAGACAGCATCCCAGTGCTGCTCGCGCAGTTGGCTGCGCAATTGTGCGGCGCCGGAGATTTCGAAGAACAGCGGAGGTGGACCTTCCTCCATCCAGTTGGCTTTCAACTGCTCGGTCATTGCCCGGGAGCTGCTCAGCACCAGCAGCTGCAAGCCAGGGTCTTGAAAGGGAAGGACGGGTTGCATCGTGGCAATCGGCAATCTGGGACGATCGATTGTAGAGGAACGAGGCCTGGATGGTCAGTTATAATCCCAGGCACGCGTTACCTTGCCGCGTTAGCTCAGTTGGTAGAGCAACTGATTTGTAATCAGTAGGTCGTCAGTTCGATTCCGACACGCGGCACCATTGCCATGTTTTACGTGATTCCATATGACATTACGTGAGACACAAAAAGCCCCCTAAACCAAGCAATATCAAGGAATAGGGGGTTTTTCTTTTGTGGCGTATCGTTGCATATCATTGCTTGACAGCGCAAATCGGAAAGGGTAAAAATACGGGTAAGGATTGAATCAAACAACCGAATTTTACCCGTTTCGCGTCCGAAACCCGCATGGGAGCTAGATATGCCCCGACTGGCGAACCGCCTTAATGACATTCAGGTGCGGCAAGCAAAGCCTGACCCTGAAGGAGTAAAGGTAGTCATCCTTCCCGACGGTTACGGTTTGCGCCTGGTGGTTTTCCCGAATGGACGAAAGTATTGGCAATTCCGAACCGCTGCCGGAGGTAAGGAAAGCACGGTGCAGATCGGCACCTATCCCGACGTATCCATTGACCGCGCCCGTAACGAAGCCAAGCATATGCGCGATCTGGTCAAGGAAGGGCGCAGCCCTGTCGCGGAAAACCGAATCCGCAAGATACGAAACAGGACGGCAACGGCAACGACTTTCGAAAGCATCTCCGACGAACTGCTAGCCGGAAAGAAAAAAAATTGCAGTCCGGCCTATTACAAGAAAATCTCCGGTGGCATCAAGGCGAACCTGTTGCCGATGCTGGGGCCATTGCCGGTTCAGAGTATCGACCCGGTGATATTGCGCGAAGCCCTGCGGAAGATCGAGGATCGTGGCAGTCTCGAAATGCTTGGCAATGTCCGGCGCTGGGCCGGTGAAATTTTCGACTTCGCCAAGGCGCATGGCAGCTATCTAGGTGACAACCCGGCAAGTGCCCTGACCCGCAATGTCTTTGAGCGGCATCAAGGCAAGCGTATGCGGGCGCTGGATTGGACTGAAATGCCCGCGTTTCTGGCAGCGCTTGAAACGCTGAAAGCCGAACCTGAAACCATCGCGGCGATCCGCCTGTTACTGCTGTCGGCATGCAGACCGGGCGAAGTGCTGGGGGCGCGCTGGGAAGAATTCGACTTCGCGGCGGTACGCTGGGAAATACCGGCTGAGCGCATGAAAGCCAGAAAGCCCCATGCCGTCCCGTTGAGCAAACAGGCGCTTGCGGTGCTGGCTGATCTTCGCAAACTGACGGGCGACAGGGAATATCTTTTCCCGTCCCGTCCCGGTTCCAAGGTGAAAACCCTTTCCGGCATGGCGCTACTGAAAGCCATCAAGCGGGCGGCTGGGCAGGACATTCACGCGCATGGATTCCGTAGCGTGTTTTCTACCCATGTAGCCGAATCCCTGAAATGGCCCGATGCCGTCAAGGAAGCGGCGCTAGCTCATGGGAAAAAGGGTATCGAAGGGGCGTATGACCGCGCAACGCATTTCATGGAGCGCATCCCGCTAATGCAATGGTGGGCGGATCGGCTTGATGCAGCGGCAAAGAAAGCCGAGGTAATCAAGTTGAAGCCGGCGAAGGCTGGATAACCGTGCCTGACGGTATCAGGCAAGCGGCGGGCAAGGTGTATCAGCACCGAACCCGCCTAACCACGAAGCACCTGCATAGGAGGTAACAACATGGCTACTCAACAAAATACCATGCCCGTCGAAACGGAAAAGAAGCGCATTGCCGTCAATCTGGACGATCTGGACAATTCGACTTTGCGGATTAATTGCGCCCGTGCGATTCTCACGTCATTTTCGCTGTATCAGCGCGGCATGACCCCTAGCGAAGAGGTCTTGGCGGATGCGCTATTCGGTGTCGACCTGTTGTTGGAAAATGCGAATGACCTGCTGATTGACGGAAGCAATACGGCCAAGCATTAACCAGCCTTGCCGCGCCTAGTCCGACGGGACGAAAACCGGGACACCTTTACCCGGCTGGCGTGGCATCCAATCAAGGGAGCGTGAAAGGGGCGCGATGATGAACAAAGAAAACGGCGAATTGCCAGATTGGGTTAAAGATGTAGTAGCTGAGGCAGTCGAAAAAATGGACGCTCTCGAAAAGGATATTGAGTTGCCGCTGTTTGGTGAGGGGGGGTGTCTTGATACTTTTATGAAAGTAGCGCGCGGCGAACGCGACGAAAGGAGTGCTATCACAGCAACCGACTATGCAGCACTTTCAGCAATCACACTTGCTGATGTGATTCATAACGCAAAGACTTACGGTAGACGACGAGATTTTTACCCTCGCAAGTTGATTGAAAAATTCTTTATTTTCGCTTCGATGATTGCCTCAGCGAGGGCGGCGTTGCTGAATTCGTCAAAAAATCCTGCTGCTGAAATGGCAAAGAAGCGCCATGCAGAGAATTACGCTTTGGCGGATGAAGCCATTGCATATTGGCGGGAAAACATAGACCCGGCCCTATCAGCGTCGAAAGCTGCGGAAGCGCTACTTGGTGTAGTTCCCTTTTCGCACAAAAAGCTAGCCGAGATCGTATCGGCGGAACGGAAAAAGAAGAAAAAATAGTTCCCCGTCTGCGCAGGGCGGAACCTTTGCGCAGGATGCCCGCCATGCGTATGCGGGTTGGATAGTTTGAAATAGTGCTATTCAATACGTAGCCATGCAAGCCGTGACACCCCGTCGCGGATGCTGCCAATAAGGAGCAAATGATGGCTACGAAAATCAACGAATCAACCGAAAACTTTGACGCGCTGCCGGATGCGGCGCATGTACCTGCCCGCACTGTGGCGACGGTAATCGGCATGTCTGAGGCGACCGTCTGGCGCATGGTCAAGCGCGGCAAGCTGACGGCGAAGAAATTGGGGGAGCGCGCCACCCGCTTTAATGTCGGGGAAGTTCGCAAGCTGATTGCTGCCTGATCTGGGAGATAACTATGCCCAGAAAAGGAAAGGGCCGCAACGGTGGCGACCGTAATGCGACCCTGAAAACTACATCCGATAGCCAGAATCATACAGGAAGCGACCCGCTGCAAGGTTGGTTCAATCTCGCCAAGCCTTCGCGCAATCGCCAGCAGAAACGGAACTGGGGGAGGGCGCGGCGATGAAAACTCGAATCAAGCAATTCATCGTGCGCCTGACCGTCTGGGGCTTGATCCCTGCCAGTGTTGCAGCATGGCTAATCCGTCGCGGAGGGTTGAGCCATGAATAACGATATTGACCGCATCCGCGATGCCCTGCAATTTGTACCTGTCGGCGGACATGATGAGCGCGTGCGCGTGGCATTCATGCTCAAGTCTGAATTAGGCGAAACTGGCCGCGATCTGTGGGACGAATGGCGCGGCGACCGTGGCAATGATGAGGCCGCATCCGTCTGGAAGAGTGCCAGCGAAACCGGGCCGCTGAAAATCGGCAGTCTGTTTCACGAAGCCAAGGACAATGGCTGGCACTACAGCGGCAGTTATCAAATGCCGACACCCGATCAAATTGCTGAGCGCAAGCGCATCGCGACGGAACTCGCAGCGAAGGAAGAGGAAGAGACTGCCCGCGAACGTGCTGATACAGCCAAGAAAGCGGCTGCGATCCTGAAAGCGGCGGACAAGGCAAGAGTCGATCATCCTTACCTTTCACGCAAACAGGTTTCACCTGTGGCGACCCTGAGAGAGATTGATGCAGGCAAGGCGGCGACGATCCTGGGCTATATCCCCAAGTCCGGTGGCGATGCACTTACCGGGCGCTTATTGGTAGTACCAGTAAAACAGGGTGAGGGATTTTCAACGCTGGAACTGATTGACGGCGACAAGCGTAAGGCGGCATTAGCCGGGCGTGGCAGCAAGACGGGCGGGTATTGGGCAACCGAACGCCTGCCCGATGGCGATGGCTTTGTCCTGCTGATCGGTGAGGGCGTGGCAACGGTACTTTCCGCAACGGAAGCGACCGGACACCCTGCCATTGCGGCGCTATCGTCTGGAAACTTGCCAGTGGTAGCGAAGGCGATGCGCGAACGCTATCCCGAAGCGGCGATAGTGATTCTGGCCGATCTGGTCAAGGCAACCGGCGCACCCGATCACCATGCTATCGAGGCGGCGCGATCTGTCGGCGGATTGTTGGCTGTTCCTGAGTTTGGCGACACCCGCGAACCCGGCCAGACCGACTTTAATGATATGGCCGTGCAGTGCGGAGCGGAGGCCGTTAAACAGGCCATAGCGCGGGCAAGCGTACCGGCAATAGGTGAGTGTCATTGATCGCCATAAAGGAGCCACCGAAGATCGGCGTAATGGCGCCACA
>JACDZJ010000234.1_pt1 | contig 21961 bp, 19 predicted proteins | sample 7365721 | NCBI WGS metagenome assembly JACDZJ01 (sample SAMN15143480, study PRJNA637477) | pond metagenome | biome: freshwater wetland ecosystem [ENVO:00000243]; feature: pond [ENVO:00000033]; material: pond water [ENVO:00002228]; isolation source: pond water containing pink berries ... | reverse complement strand
ACGGTGGTGTGAGAGGACGAAACGGGAACTAATCCCGTTTCTCCTACTCGATTTATTCCCCTCTCCTCAAAGAGAGGGGTTAGGTGTGAGGTCTATTTTACTTCTTCAAAATCCACATCCGTTACATCACCTTGTTTGTTTCCTTCGTTTGAACTTTGTTGTCCACCAAAGTCATGACCCGGTTGTTGTGCGCCACCTTGTGCATTTTGAGCATTATACATTTCCTGACTTGCAGATTGAAATACCGTGTTCAACTCAGTAGTAGCAGCATCAATGGCAGGAATATCCTTAGCTTTGTGTGCTTCTTTCAATTTTGCCAACGCAGCTTCGATTGGTCCTTTTTTGTCAGTAGGAATTTTATCACCAATTTCGGTCAATTGTTTTTCTGTTTGGAAAATCAAACTGTCAGCATGGTTCAGTTTATCAATTTTTTCTTTTTCCTTAGCATCACTATCTGCGTTAGCAGCAGCTTCGTCTTTCATACGTTTAATTTCAGCATCACTCAAGCCCGAAGAGGCTTCAATACGGATACTTTGAGTTTTTCCGGTTGCTTTATCTTTAGCCGAAACATGTAAGATACCATTAGCATCAATATCAAATGTTACTTCAATTTGAGGTTCTCCTCGGCGCGAAGGCATAATACCATCCAGATGAAAACGACCTATTGATTTGTTTTGGTTTGCCAACGGACGTTCACCTTGCAAAATATGAATTTCTACCGAAGGTTGATTGTCGGCAGCAGTTGTAAATGTTTCCGATTTTTTGGTTGGAATTGTTGTGTTAGCTTCAATTAATTTAGTCATCACACTTCCCATGGTTTCAATACCCAACGATAGTGGAGTTACATCTAACAACAATACATCGGTAACTTCACCGGTCAACACACCACCTTGAATGGCTGCACCTACTGCTACAACTTCATCAGGATTAACACCTTTTGAAGGAGCTTTTCCGAAAAACTTTTCAACTGCTGTTTGAATGGAAGGAATACGTGTTGACCCGCCAACTAAAATAATTTCGTCAATATCACCAATGGTCAAACCGGCATTTTTCAAAGCTGTACGACATGGTGCAATGGTTTGTTGAATTAAATCGTCAATCAATTGTTCAAATTTTGCGCGAGTCAAAGTGCGTACTAAGTGACGTGGAACGCCATCTACTGGCATAATATAAGGCAAGTTGATTTCAGAAGATGTTGTATTCGACAATTCAATTTTTGCTTTTTCTGCAGCTTCTTTCAACCGTTGTAAAGCCATTGGATCTTTACTTAAGTCAATTCCACTGTTTTCATTTTTGAATTCCTGTACTAACCAGTCGATTATACGATGATCGAAATCATCTCCACCAAGGTGTGTGTCACCGTCAGTCGATTTTACTTCAAATACACCGTCACCCAATTCTAATACCGAAACGTCATGTGTTCCACCACCGCAGTCGAAAACTACAATTTTCAAATCCTTGTTAGTTTTGTCCAAACCATAAGCTAAAGCAGCAGCAGTCGGTTCGTTTACAATACGACGAACATTTAAACCTGCAATTTCACCGGCTTCTTTGGTTGCCTGACGTTGAGCATCGTTAAAGTAAGCTGGTACGGTAATAACGGCATCGGTTACTTCAGTTCCAAGATAATCTTCGGCAGTTTTTTTCATTTTTTGAAGTATGATGGCCGAAATTTCTTGTGGAGAATATAAACGTCCATCGATATCTACACGTGCTGTATTATTATCACCTTTTACTACTTTAAATGGAACACGTCCAATTTCTTTTGTCAAACGGTCGTAGGTTTCACCCATAAAACGTTTGATAGAAAATACCGTTTTTGTTGGGTTGGTAATGGCCTGACGTTTTGCAGGGTCACCTACTTTGCGTTCGCCGCCTTCAATAAATCCAACTACAGAAGGCGTGGTACGTTTTCCTTCGCTGTTGGAGATAACGATTGGTTCGTTACCTTCCATTACAGAAACACACGAATTGGTGGTTCCTAAGTCAATTCCAATAATTTTTCCCATGATTTTTGAGTTTATTTTTTAATTAGTTTGATGTTTCGTTTTTATGATAACATTTCACTTTTTACAAACGATATGCCATTGAAATATTTTAAAAATTTAATTTACTTTTGACAAAAAAAGTCAGAACTAAATTTGAAAATTGAATTTATTTACTGACAAAAAGTCGGAAATTGGCAGTTGTAATACTCTAAATAGCTTAGAATATCTACTAAGTTAAGCTTATGTGGAACTTTGAATCTTCTTTGTTGTACTTTGTGGATTATTATTGTTAGTTAAAGAGTTAGAAAACGTAAATTTTGATTAATCCAACTTATTTGTTCGTGTGTCAATTATTTAGTATTTTTGTAAAATGAAACAAACTATTTTTAATGTTGAGTCTCCATTGAAAAAGCAGGTATATACACACAGAATATACGGAATTGACAGATTATCACTAAATATTTTACAGGATTATAACAATTATCTGATAATTAAATATATATCGACATTTAATTATTGCAATTTTTCCTTTATTCCAGTTTTTCAGTGTGTTTAAGATTTTTGGATTGAACTCAAAGTTATGTTTTTTATTAGCTTAAGTATAACTGATTTTGTCGATATTAAATCATATCTAATACTTTAATTACAAGTGATTCAATGGTTTAGAAAAGTAACACATGAAATAGCAGAATCAAGTAAAAAAACTCATTTTTACTTTTTTAAGACAATTTAACGGTCAATATGTATTCATTATGCCAATCACATACTTAAGCATAGGTACAAACCTTGGCGATAAGCAGAAAAACCTAAGCACTGCAGTGCTGGCTTTATCCTCAAAAGTAGGAACAGTGTTGTGTGTTTCAACTTTTTATACATCTAAACCTTGGGGATTCGATTCGGAAAATGACTTTTTGAATGCTGTAGTTCAATTGCACACAGAGCTTAATCCTTTTCAACTTTTAGAAAAAAACCAGGAACTTGAGAGGAAACTGGGACGTAAAGAAAAAACCACCACCAATTATACCGACCGTATAATTGATATTGATATTTTGCTTTACGATAATGTAGTAATAAGTGATATGAAATTAAAAATCCCGCATCCACTCTTGGAGGAACGGGATTTTGTGTTATTGCCATTGGCAGAAATTGCACCCGATTTAGTACATCCGGTATTGGGAAAAAAAATGGTGGAATTGATAAATAGTAAAAACTTAAAATGTAAAAAAGCAATATAAGTATAATATAATAATTAATGATATTTTTATTGTAGTTAATATTCAGAAAAACAGACTTGTAACTCGTAACTAATTTCTTGTGATTACTTATTCATGATCCCGGGTGTGATATTCTTCCAAAACTTTCAATGCCTGAACGTAATCTTTCTCAAAAACAATAATTTTCAATCCTTCGTAACTGTCGCTAAACATTGGAAAAAGTTCAGCAACTCCTTCATTACCAATAAAACATTCGATGTTATTAGCGCGTAAAACATCTTGATCAACCATAGTATCCACCATGGTATCGTAAGTTTTCAGGGTGATAATATTGTCTTCCATGATAATGTTATTTAAGTTTTATAACAGATTTTTGTTGTCTTGAACCCGACTGTTTAACGTTTAAATTATAACAGTTTAATTTCATGATTGTTTAAAATTGATAAGTCTTTTTTTTTAAACTTTTTCAACATTATCAATAAATTATTTTTTTAAATTTGTGCTTAGGTTCTGCAACGAATAATTGAAGTTGTAGTAAAATGGATATTTTTTCTTACTTTTGCAATTGATTGTTAATTAAATCGTTAAAATGAATACTGATCAACTTCCTAATCATTTAGTTTATAGCAAAAACGTTATCGAATTTGTTACTGTTGCTGCCGAAACCTGTTTTTTTTTAGAACATGCAGTTGAAACAACAAAGGAAGATTTTATCCTGAAAACTGTTAAAATGTTACCACTTCTATACCTGAAAGCTTCGTTAATTGATGTGCCTAATAAGGTTAACGAGGGGGGAACTGAGCGATTTGTAAATGAAGAAGATTATTTTTTTGTACGAGAACAGGTAGAACAGCTTTTGGGAATTGACGACACATATCTAGAAGTTTTTCATCCGGATATGGCTTTGAGTGATACACCCATTGCAGCTTTTATTTCGGAAAATATGGCTGATATATATCAGGAAATGAAGGATTTTGCTGCAAACTTTCAATTGGGAGATGTAGATATTATGAACGATGCATTGGTAGATTGTATTGCAGCTTTTGGTGAACACTGGGGCCAAAAATTACTGAATGCTTTACGTGCATTACATGCTTTACGATTTAGCGATGAATTTGGAACTGAAAGTGAATTATTAAAAGCAGAAATGCAAACAAAAATGGATAGAAATACGTTTCTAAATTTTTTACAAGATGATATGGAAGAAGAAATGGGAAGCTTATTATAATTAAGTCTATGCTTAGATCAAAAATATCAAAAGAAGAGGTAAATGAATTACCGGTAGTTATTTTCGAGGGAAAAATTTCTATTATCGATGATTTATGGAAAGTAAATACTGCCATCGAGGAACTTCGAAAAAACCCGATGGTGGGAATTGATACAGAAACTAAACCATCATTTACACGAGGAACGCATCACAAAGTGTCGTTAGTTCAGATATCAACTTTGGATCATTGCTTTTTGTTTCGACTGAATTTTATCGATTTACCTCAGAAATTAGCAGATTTTTTTGCAGATGAAAGTATAAAAAAAATAGGTCTTTCACTTCGAGACGATTTGATCGGATTGAATAAACGCATGATATTTAAGCAGGGTGGTTTCATTGATATACAGACTATTGCTCGAAATTATGGAATAATGGAATTGAGTTTGCAAAAAATATATGCTATACTTTTCAAAAAAAAAATTTCAAAATCTCAACGTCTCACCAATTGGGAAAATCTAGAATTGACCGAGCAACAGCAACGTTATGCTGCCACTGATGCTTGGGCAAGTTTAAAAATTTACCATCAATTGATGACCAAAAAAAAACTATCCAAAAAGGAGGTAGATAATATGATTCTCGAAAAAATGCTTGAACTACAAACCCTTAACCCAAGAATTGAAATTCCTGAAAATATTGCATAATTCTTTAAATACAATTTCTAAATATAAACCGCCCGAAAAATACTACAATAGTAGGGCAGTTAACTTCCAATGATTCAATGATTATCATACAACTTAAACCCAAAAAAGAAGAGAGTTTACTTCGTTTCCACCCATGGGTTTTTTCGGGTGCTATTCTAAAAATTGAAGGTAATCCCGCCGAAGGTGAATTGGTGGAAGTACTCGATAATAATAGAATTTTTTTGGCTATTGGTCATTTTTAAATCGGAAGTATTTCGGTGCGGATAGTTACCTTCGAGAAAATAGCGGTAACAATAGATTTTTGGAACCAAAAAATTCAATTGGCTTATGCATTGCATTTATCGTTGGGTTTAGTGGATGCAAAACGCAATAATACTTATCGTTTGGTACATGGAGAAGGTGATTCACTGCCTGGTTTAATTGTAGATGTCTATGCCGAAACAGCCGTTATGCAAGCTCATTCGGTAGGAATGCACCAAATTCGACAGATTTTGGCTGAAGCCATTGTTGCCAAAGTTCCACAGGTAAAAAATGTTTATTATAAATCGGAAACCACTTTACCATTTAATGCACCAATAACCCCAAAGGATGGTTATTTAATTGGTAAAGAAACCACTAAACTTTCGGCAATCGAAAATGGATTAGAATTTCAGGTAGATTGGTTGCACGGACAAAAAACCGGTTTTTTTGTTGACCAACGAGATAACCGTTCGTTGCTGGAACGTTATGCAGCCGGAAAATCGGTGTTAAATATGTTTTGTTATACCGGTGGCTTCTCTGTTTATGCAATGCGCGGTGATGCAAACTTAGTGCATTCTGTAGATTGTTCAACAAAAGCAATTCAACTCACCGATACAAATGTGGAGTTAAATTTCCCAAAAGATAAACGACACAAATCCTTTGACGAAGATGCATTCAAATTTTTGAACAATCTTCATAACTTAGATCAAAAATACGACATAATAATTCTTGACCCGCCGGCTTTTGCAAAACATCGTGAAGCCTTACGTAACGCTTTAAAAGGTTATAAACGCTTAAATGCCAAAGTTTTTGAACAAATTAAACCTGGTGGTATTGTGTTTACTTTTTCTTGTTCGCAGGTAGTTACCAAAGATCAGTTCCGTTTGACAGTGTTTAGTGCAGCAGCCGAAAGTAGGCGAAATGTTCGCATTTTACATCAACTTTCACAACCTGCCGATCATCCTATAAATATTTATCATTCCGAAGGTGAATATCTGAAAGGACTTGTACTTTGGGTCGAATAATCAAATATTATAAATTATAAATCTGAATTACATGTATTTAAACGTTTTTGTAATGTGAATATTCCATTCAGATAAATCCGGATTTTTTTATAAAAAAATATTTATTAAAATATTTCCCAAAATATTTTTTTGTTATCAATACAATAACTATATTTGCAGTGTAAACATTCATAATATTAACTTAAAATTAGAAACGCCTATTACCGAGAGTTACTTTTAAACCTTAAAAATTAAGAAGTAATGAACAATTTGAATCAATTTGCCGATGAAGAATTGGTAAAATTGTATGAGAATGGCAATAACAAAGCGTTTGAAATTTTACTGTTACGTTACAAATCGAAGGCATATACCTACATATACCTGATTGTTCGTAATCGCGAACTCGCCGAAGATATTTTTCAAGACACTTTTATTAAAGCTATTTCAACCATACAACAAGGTCGATATATTGAATCGGGAAAGTTTTTGGCGTGGATAAATCGAATAGCGCACAATCTAATCATCGACCATTTTAGACGTGAGAAAAACGAGAATACTTTCTCTGCAGATGCCGTAGAATATGATATTGTTAATAATGCCAAATTATCTGAGAAAAGCTTTGAAGATACAATTTCAAACGAGCAAGTTTTAAATGATGTGGTGCATTTAATTAATTTTCTACCTGCATCCCAACAAAAAGTAATCCGCATGCGATATTTCGAAGATCTCAGTTTCAAAGAAATTGCCGAAAAAACAGATGTTAGTATCAATACTGCTTTAGGTCGTATGCGATATGCTTTGTTGAATATGCGTCGTATTGCTGCCGAAAGAAATGTTTATCTAGAGCTTAAATAGTACTAAATTTTTTAATATTCTGATTTACAATTTAAATTGATTGTATTTGTCTTATTATCAAGCAAATAACATCGATTTGAATTATCAGGTTATATTAGAAACAAAATATTTAAAAATTTTATTCTGAATTATATACTATTTTGCTTACATTGGCGTTTAAATTACAGAACTAAAAATTTAGCAACTGCCTATGCATAAAATCACTACCTTACAAAAAAAGACCGATTTAATTTACGAAAAAAAACAAACTGAAAACACCCAAAGATTGAATCCACAAGCATTTACAATTCAGAAAATATTACAATTTGCTTCTTCGTATCGGGTTGAACAAATTGGCGAAAATACGTTTGTTGAAATGCTCCTAAACTAAAAAAAAGACTTCCAAATACTTGGAAGTCTTTTTTTTAGTATATTTGCAAAATCAAATTGAAACTTTAAATCTCCTCAGAAAAAAAGCGTTTTTACACTCAGAATACTCAGAAATGAAAGATTATAAAAAATTATTTTACAAGATTATTTTCAATTGTTTGATAATTAAATATATATGGACTTTATAATTATCGTGTCTTGGTTTTTTTCGTTTATTCTGCTTGCTATTGATTTTAGGATTGAACTTAATTTTCTAAGTATTAATACAATTTAAAATATCAAAATATGACCAGAATAATTTCACCTTCTTTATTATCAGCCGATTTTGGAAATTTACATGCAGCATGTCAAATGATTAATGCAAGTGAAGCTGAATGGCTTCACATTGATGTGATGGATGGCGTTTTTGTTCCCAATATCTCTTTTGGTTTTCCAATTATTGAGGCAGCAAAAAAGCATTGTACCAAACCCCTTGATGTGCATTTGATGATAATTCATCCTGAAAAATACATAACCCGTTTTCGTGAAGCCGGTGCCGATATTCTTACTTTTCATTACGAAACAGTCGAGAATCCCTTGGAAGTTATTGATTTGATAAAAAGTGAAGGTGTGAGAGTGGGTATTACTATTAACCCGAACATGCCTGTAAGTGTACTAGAACCTTATGTGGATAAGGTTGATCTAGTGCTACTTATGACTGTTTATGCCGGATATGGCGGTCAGACTTTTATTGAGGAAAGTTATAACAGAATTGCTGAATTGAAAGAAATGATTAAGTTTAGAAATGCACATTGTGTGATTGAAGTTGACGGTGGAGTTGGTTTGCAAAATGCTTCTAAGCTTTTTGATTGTGGTGTAAATGTTTTGGTAGCAGGAAGTGCTGTTTTCAATACCACAAACCCAATTAGAACGATACATGATTTGCTAAAAAGTTAACAGATGGACTTTCTGCAACGAACTCCTTTTTTTCGGTTGCTACTCCCATTTATTATTGGTATAATTTTTTACCAATACGTGGAGTTATTTCAATGGAGTTTGTATGCCCTGTTTTTACTGTCTTTTTGTTTGGTATTGGTTTCATATTTTATTCGGATTCCAAAATATCAATTTCAATTTCGTTGGCTTTTTGGCTGCGGAATTTTTTTATTAATGTTTATTTTGTCATATTTCTTGAGTGGTGAGCGTGAAAAATAAAAAGTGTTCGATCATCTACTCAAAAAGGGTATTTATCATGTTGAACTTACTGCTGCACCCATCGAAAAAGCAAAATCTTATCTTTGTAAGGTTGATGTTATTCAGTATTTTGATTCAACATCTTGGAAACATTCGAAAGGAAAGGCAATACTTTATTTTCAAAAAGACAGTGCAGCTTCAAAATTGTTATTTGGGGATAGATTGATGTTGGAAGCAGAATTTGCACCACCTGAAAAAGCATTAAATCCTGACGGTTTTGATTATGCTGCCTATCTGAAACGGCAAGGGGTGGGTGCAACTTGTTATATTTCGTCAGGAAGTTGGCAAACCACAGATAGAAATTCTGCTTTTTCAATCCGGCGCGAAGCGGACAAATGTAGAAATTATTTACTCAACATATATCGAAAATTCAAAATTCAAGGTGATGAGTTTGCTGTTTTGGCAGCATTAACCTTGGGTTATACTGATGATTTACAACCCGATTTACGTGACAGTTATTCAGCCACAGGAGCCATGCATATACTTTCGGTCAGTGGTATGCATGTGGGTGTGGTGTATATAGTGATAGCATTTTTTTTGTCTTTCCTGAGCAAAAACCAACAGCAAAATGTGCTGAAAATGGTATTAATTACTCTGTTTTTATGGGCGTATGCTTTTCTTACCGGCTTGTCACCCGCAGTGATTCGTGCCACAATAATGTTTTCTTTTGTAGCATTAGCAAATTGTTTTGAACGTAAGTCTCAGATATACAATACGATTTTTATGTCCATTTTGGTTATGTTGCTTTATAATCCCAATTTTATATTCGATGTGGGATTTCAACTCAGTTATTCGGCAGTATTAAGCATAATATTTTTCCAACCAATTGTAAATAAATTATTTACACCAAAAAATAAAATCACTAAATTAGCTTGGAATGTAATAGTTGTTTCGTTGGCAGCTCAGTTGGGAACCACACCTTTTACATTGTATTATTTTCAACAATTTCCAAATTATTTTCTGCTAACCAATATGGTTGCTATTGATTTGTCTTCCCTTATCATATATTTAGCGATGGGTTTATTAATAATTTCATTTATTCCATATCTATCAGTAGCAGTGGCTTTTATACTTAAATGGTCACTTTGGTTATTGAACTTCTTAATTGAATTTTTTCAAAATTTGACTTATTCTGTTTCTCATATTTCAATTGATATCAAACAAACCTTCGTACTTTTTGTCGCTATTTTCTCTCTTTCTGCATATTTCTATTCTAAAAGATTTGTTTCATTATTTACAGGTTTGACAGCATTATTACTAGTTTGCATTTTTAATTTTCAAACTAATTTTCAAACACTTACTTCTAAGCGAATAATTGTATTTGCAGGTCAAAAACATACACATGTCAATTTTATTGATCGCAACAAGAGTTATGTTTTTACCACCGATTCAACTGAAGTGATACGCATTGCAAAATCATTCTGGCAAAATCAAAAGCTGGATAAACCCATTTATTTACATCATAATAACTGGTTTTCGGATGGTTATGCCTGTTTCGAAGGAAAAAGGATTTTAATTTTAAATAAAGAATTATTGAAGTACCAAACAACTTCCACGCCACTCGAACTTGATTATCTTATAATTGGAGAAGGGCTTAAACCAAAAATTGATCAGGTTTTGAAATCGGTTCATCCCCGTAAAATTATTGTGGATAAAAGTATATCGAAATGGTATACTGAAAGCATTAGGGTGGCTTGTACCGAAAGAAAAATTCCATATTACTCAATTGCCAAAAATGGTGCATATATTTTGAATATTTTTGATTTGTCACCTGTTAATTAAAAATCCCTTATAATCATATTTTTTTGCTACTTTTGTACACAAATTAAATACTTATAAATGATTTCAAAAATTATTGCAGAAGATCTTATTTCAAAGGTAAAAAAAGCCATTGGTAATGTCGAAAAAATTACAATTGTGTCACATGTTGGTCCCGATGGTGATGCATTAGGTTCTTCGTTGGCTTTATGGCATTATTTGATGTCAATAGAAAAAGAGCCTACAATTATTGTCCCAACAGCATTTCCAAACTTTTTAGCATGGATGCCGGGTGCAGATCAGGTAATCATATATGAAAATGATAAAGAAAAGGCGGATTTAATTTTTGCATCATCCGAATTGATTTTTGCACTCGATTTTAATACTGTAAGTCGAATGTCGAATATGGCAGATGCGGTATTAGAATCTCCAGCCAAAAGGATATTAATAGATCACCATTTACATCCCGAAAGTTTTGCTAAAGTTTTAATATCATATCCCGAAATTTCATCTACCAGTGAATTAATATTCAGATTAATATGTCGTATCGGCGATTTTTCAAAGATTAATCTGGCTTGTGCCGATTGCATTTATACGGGTATGATGACCGACACTGGTGGATTTACCTATAATTCTAATAATCAAGAAGTTTATATAATTATTGCAGAACTAATTAAATTAGGAGTCGATAAAGATGATATTTATAGGAAAGTATACAATACTTTCTCTGCCGATCGATTACGTCTGATGGGATTTTGTCTGTATAAAAAAATGAAAATTTATCCTGCATATCATGCGGCTTTGATAACCCTTTCAGGAAAGGAATTATATCAGTTTAATTATACTAATGGCGATGCCGAAGGGATAGTAAATATTCCACTTTCGGTGTTAGGTGTTGAATTCTCGGTTTTTATGCGCGAAGATACCGATAAAATAAAAATTTCTCTTCGTTCTCAGGGAACTTTCCCGGCAAACAAAGTTGCTGCTGATTTGTTTAATGGCGGTGGACATTTGAACGCAGCTGGTGGTGAAAGTTATTTAACTTTATCCGAAACTATTAAGAAGTTTGAAGAGGCTTTACCTTACTATCGAGATTTTCTAGAAGAAGGTTCCTTAACTCCTGAAGGAGCTTAAATTAACACAATTATTCACAAATAAAATTTTTCCCCTTTAGGGGTTAGGGGTTATGAAATATCTTATTATACTTGGCGATGGCATGGCAGATGAACCAATGGCATCACTCGGAAATAAAACTTGTTTACAAGCAGCAAATATCACAAACATGGATAAAATTGCTGCCTTGGGATGTAATGGATTGTTCGATACTATTCCTGTAGGTTATGCGCCGGGGAGCGAAATTGCAAATTTAACGGTACTCGGCTACGATGTTGAAAAAGTTTTCGAAGGACGTGGTTCGTTAGAAGCAGCTAGTATGGGTATTACAATAGAACTAGGTGAAATGGCAATGCGCTGTAATTTAATTTGCATAGAAGATAAAAAGATAAAGAATCATTCAGCTGGACATATTAGCAATGAAGAAGCGTCTGAATTAATATTTTTTCTAGAAATGGAATTGGGAAACGATATTATAAGTTTCTATCCCGGTGTGTCTTATCGTCATTTGATAAAAATGAAAGGTGGTAATAAACTATTGAAATGCACTCCGCCACACGATTTTCCCGGAACGCCTTATGCTGATGTTATGATTCAGCCCGAAACGCCAGAGGCACAAACTACAGCTGATTTTCTAAATGATCTAACGTTACGTTCGCAAGTTTTACTCGAAAATCATCCGGTAAATTTAAAACGAGCTGCAGCAGGAAAAGACAAAGCCAATAGTATTTGGTTGTGGTCACCGGGCTATAAACCCGAAATGAAAACATTACTGGAAACATATAATTTAAAAAGTGGAGCGGTCATCTCTGCAGTCGATTTGATTAAAGGAATTGGTGTTTATGCCGGATTGAAAGTGATTGAAGTAGAAGGCGCTACAGGACTTTACGACACCAATTACGAAGGAAAAGCACAAGCCGCCATAGATGCATTTCGTGAAAATGAATTTGTATATTTGCATATTGAAGCCAGCGATGAAGCCGGACACGAAGGTAATGTGGAATTGAAAATTAAGACGATAGAATACCTTGACGCCCGGGTTGTGAAACCAATTTTCGATGAAGTTTCCACATGGAAAGAACCAGTTACTATTGCCATCTTGCCTGATCATCCAACGCCCTGTGTTTATAAAACGCATACCAATACACCTATTCCGTTTATAATTTATAATTCAGAAAAAACTGCTGATAATGTGATGGTTTACGATGAGTTTGCCGCCGAAAAAGGTAGTTATGGTTTGTTGAAAGGAGCTGAATTTATGAATATATTATTTGGATTGAGCTAAATAAAAACCATTTATGCAACTTGACAATCTCCATATTGATTTCATTGCTGACATTAAGCAACAAATTAAGTCTGCTCAATATAGGGCTTTGCAAAATGTAAACAAAGAGCAGATTTTGCTATATTGGAACATAGGCAAAACTATTCTTGACCGGCAACTACAATATGGCTGGGGTAAAAGCATTGTAGAAATTTTGTCTTCCTAACTACAAAAAGAGTTTGTGGGAATTGAAGGGTTTTCAGCTCGCAACTTATGGCGAATGAGGACATTGGTTGCTCAATATCAGCAAAGTTCCTTAATTCTGCCACCACTGGTGGCAGAAATTCCCTAGTCTCACAATATTATCATTATCGAAAAATGCAAAGATGAACATGAACGGTTTTATTATATCAATCTTACAAAACAGCACAGTTTGTCAAAAAATCAATTAATTAATTCAACTTTCGTAAGTAAACTAATCGTCAGATTATTAGTTAATTATACGATTTTAAACAATGCTATACATCTTATATTCAGATATATATATCGCAAAAAATATGTAAAGACTTTGTGAAACTTTGTGTAAAAACTTAGTGAAACTTAGTGTTATAGCTTTAATACTATTACACAAAAATCACAAAGCATCCACAAAAAACACAAAGTGATAACTTTAAACACATGTATGTCAAATAGATATTTTTTTAAATTACGTTTGCGAAAGTTCAATAATTAATTATATTGAAACTCAAACATATCAGTGTACATTAATAAATAAAACAAATTTTTCACAAACACTACCTGCTTCTACTGCCAACGAAGCTGAAATGTTGGTCAAAAGAAAAATCGAAATAAATTATTCAAATATACAAATTGAAAACCGAGGGAATAAAATATGCGGGATCTAAGTTAAAAATAATTCCTACGATTACACAAATCCTTTCCGAATTGAATGATGTAAAAACAGTATTGGATGGATTTAGCGGTTCTACGCGTGTTTCGCAGGCTTTTGGACAATTAGGTTATGACACAACTTCGAATGATGTTGCAGTATGGTCGGAAGTTTTTGCAACTTGTTACCTGAAATCTACCAAGCCAGATCGGTTTTATCAGGATATTTTAGATCATTTGAATCAGTTAAAAGGATACGATGGTTGGTTTACAAAGAATTATAGTGGCGAAGAGGCTGACTTAAAACGTCCATTCCAGGCCAAAAATACAAGAAAATTAGATTCCATACGTGACGAAATAGAAGTTTTAAATCTTGCATGGGAAGATAAATGCGTTATTCTGACGAGTTTAATATATGCAATGGATGCAGTTGATAGTACATTGGGACATTATGTGGCATATCTTTCACTTTGGTCACCACGTTCTTACAAAGATTTGTTTTTAAAATTGCCCAAACGTTTTGAAATAAAAAGCAACAATTCAGTTATTAAAGCTGACATTTTTGAAACAATAAAAAAGAACGAATATGATTTTGTGTATTTTGATCCTCCTTATGGATCGAATAACGAAAAAATGCCGCCCAGCAGGGTTCGATATAATTCGTACTATCATATTTGGACAACTGTAATTCAAAACGATAAACCACAATTATTTGGTAAGACAAACAGAAGGGAAGATTCTCGAGATACTGTGGATGGCTCTGTATTCGAGGAATTTAGAAAAAATGATCAAGGAAATTTCATTGCCATGGAAGCTTTGGGAAAACTGATTAAAGAAACGCAATCACATTATATACTTTTATCTTATAGTTCAGGAGGAAGGGCAACCAAACAAGAATTAAGCGATATCATCGAAAGTTCGGGTAAGTTGTTGAAAGCCATTGAGATTGATTATAAAAAAAATGTAATGGGGAAAATGCGCTGGACGAATGAATGGATAAACAGCGATGGCAAATATCATGAATATTTGTTTCTAATGGAAAAGTAAAATATGAGTTTATTCCGAAAAGCCATTATTTGCACACAGAATACACAGTATTGACAGATTATCACTAAATATTTTACATGATTATTCTCAATTATTTGATAATTAAATATATATGGATTTTATAATTATCGTGTTTTTTCGTTTATTCTGTTTATTCTGTGTGCAAATGATTTTTGGAGTTGACTCAAATATATATTAACATAATTTTCCTAAAGAACTTAGGGGCAATCACATGAAATACTACAGTACCAACAAAAAAGTAACCGGCGTAAGTTTGCAAGATGCCGTTGTAAAGGGTTTAGCCGAAGACAAAGGCTTGTTTATGCCCAATAATATCAAAACATTACCGCAATCATTTTTCGATACTATTGAAACTTTGTCATTTCAGGAAATGGCTTATACAGTAGCTGATGCATTCTTTGGCGAAGATGTGGAAGCTGATGCCTTAAAAAAAATCGTGTACGAAACACTGAATTTTGATGTGCCATTGGTAAAAGTTTCAGATAATATTTATAGTCTCGAATTGTATCATGGACCGACTTTGGCTTTCAAAGATGTAGGTGGACGTTTTATGTCACGATTATTGGGCTATTTTATTCAGAAACAGAACGATAACAGCAAAGTAAAGGTTTTAGTAGCTACTTCGGGTGATACCGGAAGTGCGGTGGCAAATGGTTTTCTCGGAGTCGAAGGAATTCATGTTTATGTGTTGTATCCCAAAGGATTGGTGAGTCCAATTCAGGAATGCCAGTTTACAACTCTTGGTCAGAATATTACGGCATTGGAAGTAGATGGAACATTTGACGATTGTCAAGCATTGGTAAAATCGGCTTTTATGGACGAGGAACTGAATGCAAAATTGAAATTAACATCCGCCAATTCGATTAACGTTGCCCGTTTTTTACCGCAATCGTTCTATTATTTTTATGCTTATGCCCAAATAAAAAAAATTGGAAAAGTTAATGAAATAGTCATGTGCGTTCCAAGTGGAAACTTTGGAAATATCACTGCCGGACTTTTTGCAAAACGAATGGGTTTGCCTGTTAAAAGTTTTATAGCAGCCAATAATCGTAACGATATTTTTCTTCAATATTTGGAAACAGGCGAATATAAACCTCGACCTTCTATTTCAACCATTGCCAATGCCATGGATGTGGGCGATCCGAGTAATTTTGCACGGGTTCTTGATTTATATGCCAGTTCACACAAGGCAATTTCAGCCGAAATTAGTTGTGTAAGTTATAATGACCAACAAATTGCAGAAACCTTGAAATGCTGTTTTTCAGAAACCGGATATTTGCTAGATCCACACGGTGCAGTAGGTTATCGAGCATTGCAAGAAGGTTTGAAAGAAAAGGAAACAGGTATTTTTATAGAAACAGCCCATCCTGCAAAATTTCTCGAAATGGTTGAAAGTATTATAGGTGAGAAGGTAGAGATTCCGCAAAAATTGCAGGAATTTATGAAAGGAACCAAACAAAGTTTATCGTTATCCAAAGATTTTGAAGGCTTTAAAAAGTACTTAATGTCAATTTAAGGGTCAATTCCTTTGAGAAACGCTTCCCAGTCCATATTCCATGGATCAGTTTTCCTATCAGGTGCAATATCGCTGTGTCGCAGTACATATTCGATATTGAATCGATTTTTTATATCATTCACCAAAAATGTTAATGACTTGATTTGTTCTTTGGTAGGTGCTTCATCGAACGAAGTTAATAATTCTATGCCAATAGAATTTGCATTTATATTTCGCTTGCCATTTGGCAATTGACTTTTACCGGCATGAATTGCAACATTCTTTTCATTCACCAAATAATAAACATTTCCATCTCGTCCGATAATGTAATGTGAACAAACTTTGTAATGTGAAAACTGTTTGATTACTAATTCAATATCGTATTTCTCACCTCCTGCATTATTGAAAGTAGAATGTACAATCACAGCATTAATCTTTCGGTTTTCCGCATGTCGCATTCCAAACTTCACTGTTTTATCAATGAGAGTGAAATCATTCTGACTCCATGCCAGGTTAAAATTTATTACAAAAAATATTGTGAAAAGTAAATGTCGTCTAAATTTGAAATTGTTCATTTTTTTAAAGAAAACAGAGTTAGTATTTTGACTTCAAAATTACGTTTTTTTTTTCATTACACAATTTCATTCTCATTTTATGATGATTTTTTTGAACATTTTATCTTTAGAATCATTATAAATAGGTATCTTTGTAGTCAAAACTAAAAAAAAATCAATTGAAATTATCGGATCTCAGAACAGGTGAAAAAGCCTCTATCGTAAAGGTTTTCGGGCATGGTGGTTTTCGCAAACGCATTGTAGAAATGGGTTTTGTGAAAGGAAAAGTAGTGAAAGCTATACTCAATGCTCCACTTAATGATCCTATTAAATATCAAGTTTTAGGTTATGAAGTATCATTACGTCGGAGCGAGGCGGCATTAATAGAGGTGGTAAGTGAAGAGGAAGCCCGCTTATTAATAGACAGTAAGGAGCAACAAGTTGGTTTATTTGATGAAGAGTTAGTACGAAGATTGGCACTGAGTAAACGCAAGCATATTTGTGTGGCTTTGGTAGGAAATCCAAATTGTGGAAAAACAACTTTGTTTAATTATGCCTCCGGTGGACATGAGCATGTAGGAAATTATAGCGGAGTAACCGTGGATGCAAAAGAAGGTTTTTTTGAATTTAAAGGTTATACTTTTACCTTAGTCGATTTACCAGGAACATATTCACTTTCAGCATATTCACCCGAAGAAAAATATGTGCGTGGTTATATTACCGAAAAAATGCCAGATGTAATTTTGAATGTTTTGGATAGCACCAATCTAGAAAGGAATTTATATCTTACCACACAATTGATAGATATGAATGTGCGTACCATCGTGGCATTGAATATGTATGACGAATTGGAGAAAAGTGGTGATAAACTTGATTATAAAACACTCGGCAAGTTACTTGGAATTCCTTTTGTACCTACAGTAGCTAAGAAAAATATTGGTATAGATAATCTTTTCCGAATGATAATTAAACTATACGAGGGTAGTGATATTGTTGATGCAGATGGGATTTTAATTTCAACTATAAAAAATGATAATTTGGTAGATGATTATCATCATAGTATAGAAATTCATCATCAACACGGAAAAAAGCACTCAGCTTCCGATTTTGTAGGAGTTCATAAAGTTCACGAAACTGTGCGACACATTCATATCAACCACGGTGTAGAAATTGAAAAAAGTATTCAACGATTAAAATTGCAATTAGTACTCAATTCATCTTTGCGAGATAAATTCTCAACTCGCTTTCTGGCAATAAAATTGCTCGAAAACGACAGGGAGATTGAACAAATTATCAGGCAATTGCACAATGCCCCATATATTTTAGCTATGCGCGATTCGGAATCAAGACGCATTCAACTAGAACTAAATGAAGTTACTGAATCAGCCATTACTGATGCTAAATATGGCTTTATAGCAGGTGCATTGAAAGAAACATTTACTGATGGAAAAAATAAACAGAAGCATAAAAATACTTCGCGGATTGATGCGTTGGTAACTCATAAATACTGGGGCTATCCTATTTTTATATTGTTCATTTTTACCATGTTTCAGTCAACTTTTACATTGGGAAAAATTCCAATGGATTTAATTGGACTTGCAGTGGCAAAGTTGGGTGATATCATACAAAGTTCAATGGCAGAAGGTTCGCTACATGATTTATTGGTGCATGGAATTATTGGTGGAGTAGGAGGCGTGATCGTTTTTTTACCCAATATATTGATTCTTTATTTCTTTATTTCACTGATGGAAGATTCGGGTTATATGGCACGTGCTGCATTTATAATGGATAAAATTATGCATAAAATGGGACTTCACGGCAAATCATTCATACCACTAATAATGGGTTTTGGTTGCAATGTGCCGGCAATTTTAGCAACACGCACCATTGAAAATCGAAACAGTAGAATGATTACTATTTTAATCAATCCATTGATGTCGTGCAGTGCACGTTTACCGGTATATTTATTACTTGCAGGAGCATTTTTTCCAAGTCATGCCGGACTCGTTTTATTTGGAATTTATGCCACCGGAATAGCGCTGGCAGTTATTATTGCCCGATTTTTTAAACGTTTTGTGTTTACAAAAGATGAAACTCCATTTGTAATGGAATTGCCACCCTATCGTGTTCCAACAATGAAATCGATGGCAATTCACACCTGGGAAAAAGGAGAACAGTACATAAAAAAGATGGGAACCATTATTTTGATTGGATCGATTATTGTTTGGTTTTTAGGATATTATCCACGTACAGAAATCAAAGGAAAACTGACTGCTACTGAACAAATGGCTCAACAAGAAAGTTCTTATATTGGACAAATTGGACATTTTGTGCAGCCGATTGTTGCTCCACTCGGTTTTGATTGGAAAATAACGGTTTCATTGCTTTCGGGTGTTGCAGCCAAAGAAATTGTGGTTAGTACACTCAGTGTTTTGTACACAGGTGATAGTGATGCTCATGTCAGTTCATTGTCGCAACGGTTACAATCTGAGATTAAACCCGATGGAATTCATTCATTTACACCGGTTATTGCAGTTGGTTTAATGCTTTTTGTATTGATTTATTTTCCATGTTTGGCAACTATTGTTGCTATTAAAAACGAAACAAAAAGTTGGGGTTGGGCTTTGTTTTCAGCTGGTTACAGTATAGTATTGGCATGGATAATGGCTTTTGGAGTTTATCAAATATTTGGTGGATGAATTTTTTTGAAGATATAAGTTATAATACTTCGTTATAAAATTTTATTTTTTGAACGCAAAGATGCTAAGACGCTAAGGCATTAAGAAAAACTGAAAGTTTTTCTCTACCGATAAATCGGCATGTTCCATTTGCGTACTTTCTTTTGTATTTGATTATCACGCATTTAAATCTTTGCGGCTTTGCGTTAAATATTTCTTTATATATTATATGTAATTTTAATTCAGTCAAATATTTGATTATATGATATTTATCCTATTTTATAATGATCTATTGGGTTAGGAAAATGAAAATAAATAATTCGGAATTACTAACTAAATCTCCCTTTAGGGGCTAGGGGTCTATGCAAGATATAATTGTAATATTAATTGGAATTGTAGTTTTTGGGTATGTTGGTTGGAGAATATACAAAATCATTTTTCGTAAACCAGATTCAAGTAATTCCTGCGGAGGATGTACTAGTTGTGCGTTGAAAGAAAATATGGAATGTACAATCCACAAAACAGTTATTAAGGATTTAAAAAAATAATTTTTTTATTTATCAGAAATTATTATTTTGTGTATTTTTTATGCCTAATAACCTGATAAACAACTCCAAATATTAATAGTAACCCTATTGGGATAATAACATTCACTATTTGCCAGGTTATTTTGTCATCATTTGTTACTTGTTTATTGAGTAATCTCAATTTCAAAGTCCTGTTTCGCAATTGCATCCATCCGTCATTATCAGTTAAATACAAAACTGCATTCAAAACAAATTCCTTATTTCCAAATTGTTGGTTCATGTAGCGGTCATACCCTAGTGGAATTGTTGTACTATCGCTGGCAGTTCCGTTTGTTTCGTTGCATAAAATATCGCCATCGGCAACTACAATTTGACAGGTTGGTACACTAATTTGTCTGGTGGTCAGCGTATTGGTTATACCTTTCGGAGTCATACGATTTGCAAAGTCCGATTCAAAAACGCCTTCCATAGCTACAGCAACCGGTACATAACTAAAATTAAAATAGCTTTTATCATTGGCTTTTGGTGTTTGACTTAAATCAATAGTTGTGGGTGTACCAATAATGTGCGTATTATCCGAAGTTGCTAAAAGTAGTTGAATCTTTGTTTTTTTGTTTTCGCCTACCAAATCGATAGCGGAGCAGAACTCCGAACGAATTTCGGTAATGTTTCGGGTAATGGGATGTTGGCTCGAAGTGAGTAATAATGGCGCATAATACCAGGGTGTAGGTTCAAATTGTGGTGTTGAATTTTTGGGCGCAATATTAACCGGAACAGTAGCGCATTGAACATCTTGAAGCAAAACAGGATTGATACGCACTCCATACCTAAAAAGTTGATCACCGAGATTTAAATCTAATTCCATGGCTGGCGAAAGTCCAGTTTTTGAGAGATTTTCCTTTGCAATACGTACTCCATCGATAAACCAAAGTACATGACCACCCTTCATAATATATTGATCGATAATATATTTGTCTGACTCGCTGAAAGGTAAAGTAGGTTTAGCAATAATGACCACTTTATAACTATTCAGAATAGTAGCATCAGAAGCTAATTTTCCACGATCGATCTGAAAATATCGACTTAACGATTTGCTGATATCATACGTTTCGGCTTCCGAAAGTTCACCATGTCCTTCCAGAAATGCAATTTTTGATACTTCATTATTCACTAATCGACGAATACCATCAGTAATTTCAAATTCTAAATTTTCGATAGAAATATTTAAATTTTGTTCACCAGAATTTCCTCTGATATTTTTGAGCAGACAAACTGAAACTATCTTAGTCTTGTAACTCATCTCAATCCAAGGAAAAATTACTTTTTGAATTGATTTACTTTCTTTGTCACGCTCGTAAACCGAAGTGGGTATTAATCCACGTGATTGAAGTTCGGTATATTTTTTTTCGCGTTGTTCAGGTGTGTCGGCTAATGATGGGTTTTCATAAGTTATTTTTATTGAATGGTTGGAATATACAGCCAATTCGTCCAACAATTCAGTCGTTGACTTTTTCAAACGTAGAAATCCTGGATTCAAATCACCATTTAGATAAATTACAACTTTGATTGGATCATCAATTTTATTCATTAGGTTTTTAGAATGATCGGAAATACTATATCGCTTATCGGATGTCAAGTCAATACGGAAATAGAAAAAGTACGATATGATAATTATTAATACCAAGGAAATTATTGGTAGTAATTGTGTTTTGTATTTCATATTTAATTTAATCTACAAAGATATTAGAGATTATTTGAATTAATTTATTATATGCTTGTTTATCAACAATATTCATAAACATTTT
>JACDZJ010000233.1_pt1 | contig 22028 bp, 21 predicted proteins | sample 7365721 | NCBI WGS metagenome assembly JACDZJ01 (sample SAMN15143480, study PRJNA637477) | pond metagenome | biome: freshwater wetland ecosystem [ENVO:00000243]; feature: pond [ENVO:00000033]; material: pond water [ENVO:00002228]; isolation source: pond water containing pink berries ... | reverse complement strand
CGCGGAAATCACCTTACGTTAGATTGTGGAGCAACAAGAAGCCTTTATGTTGACTTATACCCTAATCCTAGGGGCTAAGTCCGACAGGCTGCTAGGGGCGGGTTTCAAACCCGCCCCTACACAAAGGTCTGTCTGGATCCCGATCACAGTCGCGCCAGGGCATCGCCGATGCGCCGCACGCCCTCGTCGAGGTCCGCCGCCTCGCGCGTGTAGGCGAAACGGACATGGCGATCGGCCGCGTGGGACCCGAAGTCGTGGCCGGGGGTCAGGGCGACCCCGGCTTCTTCGAGCAGGCGGGAGGCCAAGGTCATGGAATCGAGCGTCACCCCCTCCGGCAGGCGGGCATAGAGATAGAAGGCGCCGGTCGGGGCCACCGGAATGCCGAAGCCGAGTTTACGCAGGGCCGGCAACAGCCGGTCGCGCCGCTGCCGGAAGGCCAGTGCCCGCCCGTCCAGGAGGGGGCGGGTGGCAGGCGCCAGGGCCGCCCGCGCGGCATACTGCGCCAGCGTATTGGCCGCGAGGAAGAGGTTCTGAGCCATGCGATCCATCACCGACACCGCGTCGGCGGGTCCGACCAACCAGCCCAGGCGCCAGCCGGTCATCCCGAAGTATTTCGAGAAGCTGTTGATCACATAAAGGTCCTCCGAGCCGAGCGCCAGCGCGGTCCGGTCGGGTGCCGCGTAGGTCAGGCCCTGGTAAATCTCATCGACGATGAAGGCCGCGCCACGCGCCCGGCAGAGTTCATGGAGACCGGCCATGACGGCGGGGTCGAGCGATGACCCGGTGGGATTGGACGGCGAGGCGACGACGACCGCGCGCACCCCCGGGACCCACGCTTCGGCGGCCAGGTCGACGGTCAGCTGATAGCTGGTCTGCGGCCCGACCGGGACCGCGACCGGCTCCACGCTCAGCAGTCGGAGCACCTGGCGGTAACAGGGATAAGACGGATCGCAAAGAAGCACCCGGTCGCCCGGCTCCAGGACCGCCTGAAAGACCAGTTGCAGGGCGCCCGAGGCTCCGGGGGTGACCAGGATGCACGCCGGGTCGACCTGCACCCCATAGCGTCCGGCGTAGTAGCCGGCGAGGTCCTCGCGCAGCGCCGCGAGTCCGCGGGCCGGCGTGTAGCGCGTGTGCCCCTCGGCCAGGGCGCGCCGGCCGGCCTCGACGATGGGTTCGGGGGTGGGAAAATCGGGCTCGCCGACCTCCAGGTGGACGATGGAACGCCCCTGCGCCTCCAGTTCGGCCGCGCGCCCCAGGAGGCGCATCACGTGGAAAGGCTCGACGCGGCTGGCCAGGGGCGACAGACGGCTGGACACAAGGGTGCTGGTCATCGGATGGGACTCGCGACTGCCCGCGGGCGGGGGGTTCCGGAAGCGGGGGTCCGCCGCCAAGGATCGGCTCCAGTTTACGCCCGCGTCGGGGGGCGGCCAAGGGCGGGAGGAGCCTTCGGACGCGACTGCTTGGGTCTGGGCCACCCTGGTCTGGCTTGCCGCCCGCATCGACGCGCAAGAATGGTCCCTATGATCGGTCGAGCTTTCGAGCTCCAGCGGCGCAATGAGATTTGCCTGCACCTGACCGTAGATCAGCCGTCGCTGATGGATACCTACCGAGGGTGCTGCTTCACCCGAAGAACGACAAAGACACTATGCTATTATTTGCACCATTGCTTCTCGCAAGGAATGCCATCATTGTTGCCATCCATTTTCACATCCGGACAGTTTCTCAAAAAGAAAATCGCTTCTTCGCAAGATCTCATTTGAGAGCAATAGACTCTTCCGTCACACTGAACGCTTGAAAAGCCAGTGTCATGATTATTGGAATTGCGTTCGTCGTCGCGGTAAGGTGCGCTATCAGCGATTGTTAACGAACCGGCAACTGGTTCTATCCTTTCGCATACAGTTCCTTCAGGCACGCTGCCGTATATCACGCTGCCGTCCTTAGTGATACATTTTGTTTTTGTTACGGCATGTGATAACCCAGATGAAAACTTCTCCAAGAAGGGCAGTCTATTTTGTTTGTATAAAAGATTTCCATACCATCCAATACCCAGAATAATGGCAATCAGGATTATTTTTCTCATGTCGGTCTATTAGTGCTAAATCAGCGACGAGAAAAGCGAGTCCTCTGCGATGCCACATCGTGCTCCGGAGGGGAGCATGAAGGTGCCGGAACAATGACCCATCCTTCCCGCGTGTGCTTCTCTTGTCGGGCCTTCAAGTCGGCATAAATGCGATCCAAGTCATATCCCATGCTGGCGGCGTGTTGTCCACGGATACCGCGAATTTCGGTTATGATGCTGTCATTCATCTTCGCCCCCTATAAGTTCGTCGGGTGTATAAATAAACGGTAGAAATAGGCCCTTAGCCTGAAAATTGATGGCGATTTGCGCTTGGATATCGGGGTTGGCGATATGGCGACAATTCCACGTCAACAAATAGTCAGAGAAATGAACTGTCGCTATCGAGATATGCAATGCCTCTTCACTCGCCTTTGATGGAGCCGCACCGGCGGCTACCAAGTCCTTGGCAAACTGAATGCAGTACAAGTTGATGTCAAGCAACTTGATTCCGCGCAAAGCCGAGAGACGCTTGCGCGCAGCGCTAGGATCGCCAGTGGCACATTCTGTAAGGACAAGTTCTGAAACGTGAAGATCAAAACACAACTGAATTAGCATGACGCTTGTTGCGCGCGCTTACTTGTGAGGCGTATATCAGACTATTTCTTGTGATCGATGCAGCGGCCCCAGGTCTTGCCTTCTGATTGTCACCGCTGAACCGTAGCTAAATCCAAGTTCCGGGGAGACGCTAGGGTCTGTCCCGACTACCCGCTTTCTAGCCAAGCATCCGTCACGGCACGGTACTTTTTTATAAAGTCATCCCGACCGCACAGCCTTGGGTCAGACAGCAGTTCATACGCTCTGTTGAATGCTTCAACAATTTCCTCTCGATAAAGTTCAGCACAGAAAACGGAGAAAAAATCTGTAAGATCCACAACAGCCAGATCAAAGGAAAGGCGTTTGACAAAGCCAATTAATTTTTCAGCGGGATAAAGCTCTGGATCGTTGCGGACATTCGACGCGAAAATGACATATTTTGGCAGGTTTCCATCTGACACCTTTTTCCCGAAATCAGCGAGTCTATTTTTCCAATCATCTCTGACCGTAACTTCGTAAGCTGCGACCAGATCATAATCTCGGAACTCTTCAATATCGCCTTTGGCCCCATCAAACTTATCTGATGCGTGCGGGTGATGAGTCACCACCCGATGACCAAAGCGTTTCCGATGTATTTCAATAAATGCCGCCACTAGAAATTGTTGGACATGCCCTTCGGATGGAATCGCTATTAGTTTCTCGCAAAGCTGCAGGCTGCGTGCATACAAGAGGTAGTGCGAAGGAAGTGGCGGGAGGGCCTGTGGCACAACACGAGAGGACTGCAATCTCCATGCAATGTGATTCACCAATGAATTACGTTCTTGCTTGGAAAGCGACTTCAAGTCTGACAAGAAATCGGAAAATCGAGAGTCTTTTGAAAGATCGAACTGACGAACGGCACCCTTCCACCCTAAGTTTTCGCCGAATGCCGTGATATTTTTATGAAAAGTGACATGCCGAAATGTTAATTCTCCGGCTAGCAACTTATCTCCGTACTTTCCTCTCACCCCAGTTGGAACAGACGTAAAGTCCCAAGCGTCATCTATGAGTGAGTAAGTAGCAAAAAATGCACATGCGAGCCTCACGCTTCCGCCGTGATTTTCAACATGAATGTCAAAGATATTATTTATCTTTGAAGACGCAGGCGCACCCAATGACTCACCATCCGTCAATCTATCAATAAGCTCAACTAGTAATCGCGCCGCTTTTTCGACATTCGCATTTCTCACAACGCTAACTCGCCCTGAATAGGCTGCGCACCTTTAATGCCATTGAGGTAACTAATTGTGTCGGACTTGCCATTCAGTTGAGAATAAAGCGTTCTCCCCAGAACAAAGGCAAGATCAGGAGGAACCGCATCTCCGACTTGTTTATACTGCGCAGATCTCTTCCCCGCAAAATATAATTCTCTCGGGAACGTTTGTATAATTGCGCACTCTTCAACACTTAAGCGCCTGGCACCAAGCACCTCTCCGTCCCAAGGGTCTCCCCCTGCACGAAGATGAGCATGATATGCTGGCGCAACGTTTGCCGTATCCATCCAGTGAGTCTTATAGCCACCGGATGAGGCAAGAATTGTGTGGCATGGCCCATTCGGGTCAATAGGACGACCTCCCCCGTTATAGATATGACCAGCATAGGGACTTGGTCGCAAATCAGGGTATTTGGCAAACTTCACTGGGCAATTGGGGCTTTCACCAATTGGTTGATCGCCCAGCACATCCAAAGCACTTACGTGCGGTTTATCAGTGCCGGGACCATGTGACGGCACTGGAAACCTCAGTTGAACACCACGGGCACCTATCACTATGAGTCGCTTTCGCTTCTGAGCCACTCCGTAATCTGCAGAGTTTAATACTGCCCAGTTAAGTCGATAGCCGCACTGAGATAACTTAACCAATACCGAGTCGAAATATGGTCGGGATTTTTTATAAATTAGTCCAGGAACATTTTCCATAAGAAATGCTTCTGGCTGAACTTCTCTTAGGCACCGAATGAATTCAGGGATCATGTCCCGTTCATCAGTCTTTCCTTTCCGCAGACCACCGATAGAAAATGGCTGACAAGGAGGTCCGCCAACGACAATATCAACTTTGCCTCGGAACTGATCAAACGAAATTCCTCGTACATCTTCGTTGAAATGGATGGCATTACAGTCATGAGCGGCATAAGTCTCCATCGCATCCCGGTTCAACTCTACATTTGCTATCACGTTGAGTCCCGAGCGACGGAGCCCTAAAGACAGGCCGCCTGGCCCAGAAAAAAGATCGATGATATTCATTTTGATCCTCCAGAACGTGATTATCTCGCACCGGGGTACGTTCTGAAAGCTAACGACTAAACGTTTGTTGGGCTAATCCGATCTTGGCACAGTGTCCGCGAAGGGCGCAGCTTTCGTTAGAGAGAGGGGATTGTATCCCGAGGCTGGGTCGCCGGTCTTTGCCGGGCGGCATATCAGCACCGGGACGGCCGTCAGTGCGGCACCAACCAGGCATCCGAGGAGGGCCGTAGGGCGGACAGCGACCGACTGAGGCACAATTGTAGACCATTTTCTGGCGTGCGGGTGCGAGCGCAGCCGGCGGGGCCTGTCCAGCGTGACGGGTGAGCCCTCGTGCTTAGGCTTGGGGCCGGCGCGTTCATCATCCCCCTGGTCACGTCGCCGCGGGGCCAAGTACATGGTCACATGCAGTCGTCCCGTGCGGCACTTTGGACACGGATAGCCCTCAAAGGTTGCGGTTAGGCAATTGCCGAATAGTCCTCTACCCGATCGCGAAGGATTTTCGTCTGCCTTCAAGGCGCGCCGATAGGAGCATAGCAGCGCGATGTGACTGTCGGTGCGACGCGGAAGGTGGGCGAAAAGACGAGCGAGGTGGTATAGGATCTGACAGAGAATCGCTCTAGGCCCCAATGCGCTTCAGGCTGCCTGCAACAAGAACTCGACCTTGACGGCCTCGTAGACAAACTCGACTTGTCCTGCCTCGGTGCGCACCAGAACGCCGGCGGAGAGAAGGGCCGATAAGTCGGTGTGTATTGCCTTGACATCACGGCCGATGCGACGCGCTGCCTCGCGAAAACGGTTGATTGCGCCATGCCAGTTCCGAACACCCTCATTTTAGCCTGCGGTAACCCCTCGCGTGGCGACGATGCGCTCGGCCCGACCCTGATCGAACGCCTGGGTGCGATGCGTGCGGCCCGCACGGTCCCTGACCAGGCGTTCGATCTGCTGACCGATTTCCAGCTTCAGATCGAGCACGTCCTGGACCTGGAGGGCCGCGAGCGCGTGGTCTTTGTCGATGCCGCCCTCAGTGGACCGGAGCCCTTCACGTTTGGCCCTGTGACCCCGCAGCCCGCGCTCAGCATCACCACCCATGCCATGAGCCCCGGTGCCCTGCTGCGGGTCTACGCCCAGGTTATCGGCGGCCCGCTGCCGGACTGTCGGCTGCTGGCGATCCGCGGGTATGAGTTCGACCTCGGTGCCGGGTTGTCGCCGGCTGCCGAGGGGAACCTGCGGGTTGCGCTTGAATATTTGTGCAAGTGGTTGTGAATGCGGGAGCCGCTCGTTACTTTGTCGGAACGAGGGCCGGGGTTATCGTTCCGGCCAGCGATCACTGTGGCCCAAGTGCGGAGATTTCATCCACAGATCCTTTCAGATGAACACTGATGATTTTCTTCATCTGTGAATATCTGTGACATCTGTGGATAAATCCGGGTGATCGCTGTGGCTTTGATCATAACTCGGCCCGCAGGCCACGGGGCGCAGAGCGCCGCCACCTGCGTGACACCGCGGGAGCGGTGTCACGAGGGCGTGGGGCGGGCGGACTGTTGATCAAGACCATCGCTATGGCCGGAACGAGGTACCAGACGTGGCTTATCAGGGTCCGTTTGCCGTCACCGCGCGCCGCTCAATCCGTCCGTCGGTCCGCGGATCCACCGGCGCGCCGCCGCGGAAAGCCTCGATGACCATGTCGGAGATCAGGCGGCCGGTCATGACCTGGTTCTCCATCGCCATGAGCATGGTGTAACCGTCACCGCCGGCGGCCAGGAAGTCGGAGGTCACCACCCGGTAACGGCGGGTTGGGTCGATGGGTGCGTCGCCCAAGGTGGCGGATTCGAGTTGATCACCCGCGATCACATAGCGCAGGCCGGAGACTTGCAGGAAACCGCCGTGATTGTCCGCCGGGTCCAGGGCGGCGCTGCGTTGCAATGCAGCGAGCAACTGGGCGCCGGTGATGTCGCCTACCACCAGTTCGTTGCGAAACGGAAAGGCCTGGTAGATGGCCTTGAGCGTGACGCGACCGGCCGGGATGTTGGAGCGGAATCCCCCGGCGTTGAATAGGGCGACATCCGCCAGGGTGATCTCACGCGCCTGGTCGGCGAGGAAGTCGCCGAAGGGCGCCTCTTCGCGCCGGATCAGTTCACGCCAGGCGCTGAGTTCGCGGGCGCTGGTGCCGACCTCCTGATCCAGCTCCTGGTTGGCCGACGCGGCGATGCGCTGTACCTCCGCCGCGATCTCGGGGTCGACCGGACTCGATGCGTCGATTGGGATCAGGGTATAGCCGGTGCCGGTCAGCGTGCCGTCGCGACACGCCAGGTCCATGCGCCCCAGCCAGCCGCCGCGTTCGCCGGCCTGGACGATGGGCACTGCGGCTTCCATGACCGGTTCGGCATAGCGATTGTGGTTGTGACCGCCGACGATCAGGTCGATGCCGTGGACGGACTGCGCCAGACGGCGGTCATCGGTGATCCCCATGTGCGACAGCACCACGACCAGATCCGTTTGCTCCCGTAATCCGGGTATCAGGCGCCGCGCGACGGCGACCGGCTCCTCCACACTGATTCCGTACATGTTGCGCGGGTGCGTGGCCGTGGCCAGTTCCGGGCTGGTGAGGCCCAGGACGCCCACCTTGAGTCCGCCGGGCGGCTCCAGGATCACCAGGGGCTGCACCGGCAGGGGGTCCGGATGGGACGCGACATTCGCGGTCAAGACCGAAAAGCGGGCCAGACCGGCCAGGCGCCGAAAGGTGTCTTGCCCGTAGTCCAGTTCGTGATTCCCCATGACCGCGGCGTCGATCCCCATGCGTCCGAACAGGGTCAGGTCCGGTATGCCCTGGAAGAGGGTGGAGGTCAGGGTGCCTTGCAGAAAGTCGCCGGCGAACAGCAGCAGGACGGGGCGCGGGTCCGCGGCGCGGACCCGCGCGACGGCGGCGGTGAGGCGGGCGATGCCGCCGCGCTCGGTCTGGTCCCGCGGGTCGGCATAGGGCTCCAGTTGACCGTGGTAGTCGTTGAAGTGGAGCAGCGTGAGACGCTGACCGGGATCGCAGGCGGCCGCGGCGAGCACCGGGAAAAGTAATGCCGACAGCAGCCAGGACCAGACCGAACGATGCAACAGCGATGGCATCAGGGACTCCACGGACAGCGGTGATGGACGGAATCTCAGGAGGCGAACCGCATGGACAGGTCGACGGCAGTGACGTCCTTGGTGAGATCGCCGACCGAGATGCGATCCACGCCGGTCTCGGCAATCGCGCGTATGGTACTGAGATTGACGCCGCCGGAGGCTTCCAGCCGGGCGCGGCCGACATTCAGCGCCACCGCCTCGCGCAGTTCGGTCAGGCTGAAGTTATCCAGCAAAATCAGTCGGGCATCGGCGTTCAATGCCTGCTCGAGTTCGGCCAGTCCTTCGACCTCGATCTCGATCTCGACGTCCGGATTTCCGCGCTGTGCGGCCCGCAGGGCGGCGCTGATGGAACCGGCGGCGAGGATGTGATTCTCCTTGATCAGGATGGCGTCATAGAGGCCTATCCGGTGATTGTGACAGCCGCCGCAACGCACGGCGTACTTTTGCTGGATGCGCAGCCCCGGCAAGGTCTTGCGGGTATCGAGGACACGCACCGGCAGTCCCGCGACGGCTTGCGCGTAGGCCCGCGCACGGGTCGCGGTACCGGACAGGGTTTGCAGGTAATTGATGGCGGTGCGCTCCGCGGTGAGCAGCGTCCTTGTGGGGCCGGTGAGGACGCAGAGCCGCTGTCCTGCACTGATCCACTCGCCGTCCTGCGCCTCCCAGTGCAGGACGACGCTGCTGTCCAACAGCCGGAATGCGGCAGCGAACCAGGCGCTGCCGCTCAACACCGCGGCCTCCCGCGTGATCAGTTCGACCTGTGCCTGTTGGCGGCTTGGCAGCAGGGCGGCGGTGAGATCACCGGTGCCTACATCTTCTGCCAGGGCGGCCTGCACCTGGGACTCGATCAGTGTCTGGTCGGGCAGTAGGTCGCAAAGGCCGTTCGGTGTCGGCCAGGTCGCGGGTGTCGTTGGCGTGTCCATGAGTGCTCCATGGGGATTCGGGAACGCCGCATTTGCGCGGGCGACGGCGTGGATGCACTACTTTACTCTGGAACGCGCAATCAGCAAGATCGTCGCGGGTCAGGAGGCGAGTCGGCCCACGACGGAGCGGATGGCGTGATCGGCGAGGGGTTCCGGCGGGGCCGCGATGACGACTGCCAGGCCCTGGTCCAGGAGGTCCTGGAATTCAGTGTCCGACAGATCCGGACCAGGCCGGCCCAGGCGATCGACGAATTGCCGGCGCAAACCCATCGGGCTCCAACCGGTGTGGCGATAGCGTACTTTGATTCCGTGATCGCGAGTCAGTTCCACCCAACCGCCGACCGGCAGTTTCAGGTCAGTGCGTTGCTCTGGCTGCCGATCACCGGAGGCGGTCGTCGTGTCCCCATCCGCCCGGCGCGTCGCGGCGGCGCTGGGGGGCCGGGTTGCTGTCGAATCCGACGGTGGTTGATCTGGTCCGGCCTGTAAGATACTGAGATGAATCGTCTGTAAATCTCTGAACCAGCGAGAAACCTGGCGCTGATCGCAGCCGCCCCTGACGAGCCTTGCCCGCATGGCGCTCAGTAGCTCAGGGATGCGACGCAGCAATTCACGGCGCTCATGCAGGTCGCGCTTGGGCTGTACGCTCCAGAGCAACCGATCGACGATGGCGATGGCTTGGCGCCAATCCGGGCTGTCGACGCCATCGTCCCGATAGATCGCGAGCATGATCGGTTGCCACCCCTCGCGCAGCAGCGATTCGATCGCCGCGGGTCGGTGGGGATAACGGGTGAGTGCGGCACTCAACACCGCCGCGACCGTCTGTTGTGCAGCACTGGCGTTGGTCCTCGCTGTTCCCAGGGTCGCAGCCGCCGGTGGTCCGGGGCGCGTTCGCTCATTGTCGAGATAGGCGAGGAAGAATCGGTCCATGCGGGAGAACAGCTGTAGATCGCCGTCGAAGTCGAGGATCAAGCGCTCCGTCACCCGTTCGATCATGCCGTACAGGCTGTTCGGTCCGCGGCCGTCGGCTTCGCTCCAACCGACCGCCGCTTCACCGATGTGATTGAGCAGTCGGCGTGCCGGGTGCTCGCGCGCGGAGAACAAGTTCTTGTCGCAGAGCGCGAGCTTGGCGATCGGGATCTGCATGCGTGCCAGCAGAACCTTGATGGGGTCGGGTAAGGCATTCCCTTCAAGCAGGTGTTCAAAGAACATGAAGACCAGGTCGAGCGTGTCTTGATCGGTGCGTTCGAGGTGACGGGGTTGTTTCTGCGTTGATGTCATGACGGTCGACAGCCGCTCGCGCAGTTGGTTACCGACTGGAGCGATTTGTTCGGCGAGGACGTAGCCGCCAAGCCGTGTCAATACCCCGAGTAATTCTTTGGTGGGGACGCGCACCGAATCGGGTGGCGGGGCGGCAGTTTGGGCGCGCGCCAGTTCCAAGAGGGTCTGGAGTTTTTCGAACTGGACCTCGGTCGAACCTGCGGTCGGTTCCGGGCCCAGCGAGATGATTTCCTCCGGGACCACGGTCGTTGTCGCCGAGTTGGCGTTCCGGTGACCAGGTGCTCCTGGTCCGCCCTCCGCTCGGCTGGTGCGGGCGTTGTCGGAGGTTGCCGCCGCGGCGAGGCAGTGGCGATAGAATGGTGCCAGTTGGTCCAGTACCTGCTTATCGAAGGCTTTATAGATCAAGAGCTTGATCTGCGGTTCCAGCTGGTGCGCGATCTTGATGGCCCCGCGAAAAGCCTCACAGAGCGCGAAGGGTCCGTAGGGGTTGGATTGCGGGTCGAGCGCGGCGCGGCCGAGGAGCTGGGCCAGGTGCGCGTTCATTTCCAGCAACGCGTCGTGATACCTGGCCTCGGCCTTGGAGACCAGATTGGATAGGGCCAGGGTCTCGTCCAGTTCCATGTCTGGAAGCAAGGACAACGGTTCGCTCGCCAGGCGGTGGTCCGAGTGCGGGTCCTGCTCGATCAGTCCCGCGGCGGCACGCCCCGCGTCTTGGCGCAGCAGGTTCAGGAAGTTCCTCTGGATGGTGTGGCACTGGTTGCGGATGATCCGCATGGCGTCGAAGTACACGACTTGGGCTTGACTGTTCGCGGACTTGTCCGCGAGGTCATAGAGTGCGACATCGAGCCGACCGAACAGCGCCCGCAGCAAGGGCGGCAAGACGCTGGCCAACGCTTGTCCGCACCCGGCGAGGTAGCGTTCTGCACCTGGCGACGCAACAGCGCTGCCGATCGGCGGAGCTTGGCCTGGGTTTGGCGGGGGGTTGGGATGCCGGTCGAAGCGGTTCGTCATTGATATCTTTTTTTTACTTCGATCTGGATGACACGAGGGGCCGCCGGCGCTCGGCCGCTCTCCCTGTCGTCGCGGGTGCTGAATGAAGTAATGCAATTCGCACGCCAAAACGTACCGGTGTATCTCGCGCCGCACTCGATTGCGCATAAGCTCAATTGCAGCGGTGTTTGGTTTCAGCCGTGGACCGGCTGTGCTCAGTCGCGGATGCAAGGGGCCGCAGCACCACTTTTCGGCGGCGGGCAGGGTGCCGCAACCGGGATCAGGTCATCCGCTGACCGGCTGACCCAATCATGTTGTAATCCAGGGTTAACAGACAGACAAAAATGATCGGGCTTGGGTGTGCTGCTCGTCCCTTGGGACTCGTCCTTGCCGAGACGGCAGCTGGGGCCGGTAGCAACCATCCGACTCGGACATGTACCGAAGCGGTAGAACAGGAGAACTGACGATGGGGGAGAAGGCTCTGATAGGCATGCGGGTTGATGCCGCGGGCTGGCTATTGGGTGTGACGCAGCGGCCGTCGCCCTGGTGCGACGACCGGCCGACGGACGCCCCGATCGACTTGCTGGTGATACATAACATCAGTCTGCCGCCGGGTGAGTTCGGCGGCCAATGGATCGATGACCTTTTTCTCGGGCGACTGGAGCCCGCGGCCCACCCCTATTTCGTGGTCGCCGCTGCCGCCGGACCGGTCTCAACCCACCTGCTGATCCGCCGCGACGGCCAATTGGTTCAATATGTGCCGTGCGGTCGGCGCGCCTGGCATGCCGGCCGTTCCAGCTATGCCGGACGCGAACGTTGTAACGACTTCTCGATCGGCATCGAGTTGGAGGGGACGGATGATCTGCCCTTCGAGCCGATTCAGTATCAGGTCCTGACCAGCAGTACCTTGGCCATTCTGGCCCGTTATCCGGCCATTACGCCCGCGCGCATCACCGGCCACAGCGACATCGCCCCTGGCCGCAAGACCGACCCGGGACCGTGTTTCGACTGGGGACTTTATCGGGGGATGATCCTGGATAGCCTGGCTGACTAACCCATCGGTCCGCCTGTTCGCCGGAGCCGGGCTCAGGTTTGGGGTGGTACGTATCCCTGGGGGAGATCCGCGCCGTCGCCGAAAAAATACTGCTCCATCTGTTCCTCCAGGAACTTGCGTGCCTTGGGGTCCATCGGGCTCAAGCGGTTCTCGTTGATGAGCATGGTCTGATGCCGCAGCCAGTCGGCCCAGGCCTGCTTGGAGACCTGCTCGAACACCCGTTTGCCCAGCTCGCCTGGGTAGGGTTGACGCTCCAGGCCGTCGGCCTCACGGCCTAGCTTGACGCACGCAACGGTACGGCTCATTTGGTCTCTTCCTGTGCAGGTGGTTGGTTCGAATCCGCGTTGGACGGTGCTGTCTGGTCCGCGAGTATGGATCGGATCGGCGCCGGCAAGCCCAGGCCGGCAAGCTCGCCGGGGCTGAACCAGCGTTGGCTGTCGGCATCGGCAACGCCCCGGGGTGGCGCGATGGCCCAGATCTCGGCGATGCGCATGGTCAACGTGAAGTGGCTGAAGGAGTGACGGCGCGCGGGGCGCATTTCAACCCGCAAGGGTTCCGCGCCGGTGCGCTCCCGGCACCACTGCGCCGGATCGCGATCGGGAGCGGTTTGCGGCAGACTCCAAAGTCCGCCCCAAATGCCGGCGGGGGGGCAACGTTCCAACAGGACGGCGCCCCGCGGATCGCGGGCCAGGATCAGCAGGGTCTCGCGGCGCGGGACCGGTTTGGCAGGTCGCGCCTGCGGCAGTTCCGATTGGCGGCCCTGGCAGCGGGCGACGCAGGACGGGGCCAGCGGGCAGCGGTCGCAGCCGGGGCGGGCGCGGGTGCACAAGGTGGCACCCAAGTCCATCAGCGCCTGGTTATAGGCGCCCACCCGTTCCAAGGGCATGAGTTGCTCGGCAAGCCCCCATAACCGCGCCTGCACCGCCGCCTGGCCGGGCCAGCCCTCCACCCCGAAGCAGCGGGCGAAAACGCGCCGCACATTCCCGTCGAGGATGGGGTGACACTGACCCAGGGCGAGCGACAGAATGGCACCCGCGGTCGAGCGGCCGATCCCCGGCAGGGACTCGATGGTCTGTCGGTCTTGCGGAAAGACCCCCTGATGCTGGTCCCGGATCAACCGGGCCGCCTGATGGAGATGGCGGGCGCGGGCGTAGTAGCCGAGTCCGGACCACAGGGCCAGCACCGCGTCGAGCGGTGCGTCCGCCAGATCGTTCAGGGCGGGGAAGCGGGCCATGAAGCGCACGAAGTAGGGAATCACGACGGCGACCTGAGTCTGCTGGAGCATGATTTCCGAGACCCAGACCCGATAGGGCGTGGGCTGCTGCTGCCAGGGCAGATCCTTGCGCCCGTGACGGTCGAACCAGTCGAGCAGGGTAGGGGCAAAGCGATCGGGTGGGGTTATGGTCACCCTTGGGATGCTATCGCAGATCCTGCCGGGAGTGGGCGGTCTTGATTATCGAATCTCGCCAGCGTGGTCCGCGGGCCGCATCCGACCGCAGTTTCCGCAGCGGTTGAAGTTGTCCTCAATGCGGTCGCGGGCTTGGTAGAGACGGCGCATGTTGGCAAGGGGGATGTGGAGCGGGTGATGGGAATCGAACCCACGCTATCAGCTTGGGAAGCTGAAGTTCTACCATTGAACTACACCCGCGTGACACCTGAATCTTAGGCACTCTCGGCGCCGCGTGCAACTGCGGAATGCGTTGGCTTGATCGGTCGCGGGGCGCCGGGTTATTCAAGGCTCCTTCCCGTACATCTCCTCGATGGCTGCACGGTGATGCGCCATCACTTGATTTCGCTTCACTTTCAGCGTTGGGGTTAGAAGCCCGTTCTCGACTGTCCAAGGCTCCAGGCTCAGGGCCGCCCGCCGGATCTTGGCGTAGCCGGGGAAGTCCTTGAGTGTCAGGCGCACGCGCTTGAGCATTTCTTTCAGTAGATGGGGGTCTTCCAGACTCTTTGGAGACCCGGGGTCGAGCCCGAGTTCCTGCGCCAGGCTGGTCCACAGGTCGGCGTTGAGCACCAGCAGGGCGGTCAGGTAGGAGCGGCCCTCCCCGAGTACGATCGCCTGCTCGAACAGGGGGTCCAGGGCAAGCGCCATCTCCATGTCGGCGGGCGGCACCTTCTCGCCGTTGGAGAGAACCAGGATGTCCTTGAGGCGACCGGTGATGTAGATGTGCCCGTCCGCGATGCGCGCCTGGTCGCCGGTGTGCAGCCAGCCGTCATGTGTCAGGACGCGTGCGGTAGCCGCGTGGTTGTTCCAGTAGCCAAGCATCACGCTGTGGCCCTTGACCAGCAGTTCATCGTCCGCCCCGATGCGCACCTGCATTCCGCGGATGGGGACGCCCACGCTCTCCGGGATGTTGGCTTGCAGCGGGTTGACGGCGATGATCGGGCCGGTCTCGGTCAGGCCATACCCTTGCAGCAGCGGCAGGCCCAGGCCAATGAAGGTGTGTGCCACCCCGTAGGGCAGGGGCGCGCCGCCGCTCACCGCCGCCCGCATGCGCCCGCCGAGCTTGGCCAGAACCTGATCCGCGACGCGGCGCCGCAACAGCGGCCACAGGAGCAGCAGTGGATGCCAGCCACCCCGGCCTTGGTCGCGCAGGAAGCGCCGCCAGCCCGCCGCCACCGCCAGCGCGAAGATCCACCGGGCCGCGGCCGGACGGGCGGCCAACTGGTCCGCGATCCGGACATAGACCCGTTCGAACACCCGCGGTACGGCGATCAGCACCGTCGGCCGAATGGTCTGCATGTCCTCGCCGAGCTGGGCCACCGAGCGGGCGAAGGCGACGCAGGCCCCGGCCATCATCGGCAAGTAGTAGCCGCCGGTGCGCTCCAGGGCATGGGACAGCGGCAGAAAGGACAGAAAGACGTCTTCCTGATAGCAATCGATGACGGTCACCCCGCCGTGGGCATTGGCCAGCAGGTTGCGGTGGGAGAGCATGACCCCCTTGGGTCGGCCGGTAGTGCCGGACGTATAGACGATGGTGGCGAGTGCGTTGGAGTCCACCTCGCGCGACCTCAGGTCCGGGGCCGCGGGCGGCAGCCAACTGTCCGCCACGACCACGCGTGGGTCCGTCGCGGCCAGGCGCAGCGCCTCGGCGCCGCCGTCCAACAGGACCACCCGCAGCGGCCAGGGGGTGTCACCCACCGCCTCGGCCAGGCGCTTCCAACGATTGGCGTCCTGGACCAGCAGGACTTTCACTGCTGCATCCTGCAGGATGTAGGCGGCATTGTCTGCCCGGTCGTCGGTGTAAAGCGGGACCGTCACCAGGCCCAGGGACATGGCGGCCTGATCGAACATCACCCACTCGGGGCAGTTACGCAACAGCATGGCGACGCGATCGCCCTCGGTCAGTGCCTCATCAGCCAGGGCGGCCCGCCAGCGTGCGACCGCCTGGCCCATCTCCCGCCAATCGAGCTGCTGCCAGCCGCGGTTCCGTTCATAGTAACGGTAAGCAGTTCGCGTGGGCGAGCGGCGGACCCGCTGCAGGAACAGTCCATCCAGGGTTCCGGCGCGCTCAACCGAAATCAAATCCTCCGACCATTGACTCACGGTGCCCTCCTCGGTTCAGCCACTTCGCTTTCAGGCGGCCTGGTTTCTCGCGCATTTGGAGTCCGCCGCCAGCCGACGGCGTCGGGCCGGATTCACGGCGTGCCGTAAGGTATAGAGACGGTCATGGAATTGCAATCCCGGCAAGTGCTTGAGGCTGACGGCGCGCGGTGCCAGAGCTTGGCTGCGGAACAAGGCTCGGTTGAAAAAGAGCGGTTGTGTCGGCGACGCTAGGAGCAGACCGCGCGGCCGGCGGCGGCACGCTGTGATCCGTCCAAAAAACGCGCGGCGGGAGCCAGAGCACCCGCGTAGGGTATAGAATCCCAGCATGTCCATCGGCGTCCAGGCAAACTGACCATGAAAATCTTTATCAACGGTTCCGCCACCGAGGTCGAGGCGTCCATCCCCATGTCGGCGCTGGTCGAGCGCCTGGGGCTCGCCGGCCGGCGTATTGCCGTCGAAGTGAATGCGGAACTGGTCCCGCGCAGCCGCTTCGCGCAGCGTGTCCTGATCCCCGAGGATCGGGTGGAGATCATCCAGGCCGTCGGCGGAGGCTGAGGCCGTCCATCGTGCGGGTGAATGGTTTATCCTAAGATCTGCCCGCTTACCGCATTGAGCGTTAATTTGTTCTTGAGTTCCTCTTCGCGTGCTCCGCGAGGGGTGTTCATGCCCCGCGGCGCAGCCGCCGTCACTATCAGGTTCTCAGTCAGGCCGGTCATCGGCCGCTAACCACTTTCCAACCCCGACTTCCGGAGCCCAACCCGATGTCTACTGCCAACCACCCCGATCTTTTTACTATTGCCGGTCAGGAATATCGCTCGCGCTTGCTGGTCGGCACCGGCAAATACAAGGACATGGAACAGACGGCCCTGGCCATCGAGGCGAGCGGGGCGGAGATCGTCACCATCGCCGTGCGTCGCACCAACATCGGCCAGACTCCGGGTGAGCCCAACATCCTGGACGTGCTGCCGCCTGAACGCTACACCATCCTGCCCAACACGGCCGGCTGCTATGACGCCGAGACCGCGGTGCGCACCTGTCGGCTGGCGCGGGAACTGCTGGACGGCCACAATCTCTGCAAGCTCGAGGTCCTGGGCGACGAGAAGACCCTGTTCCCGGATGTGGTCGCCACGCTGGCGGCAGCCGCTGTGCTGGTCAAGGATGGATTCGATGTCATGGTCTACACCAACGACGACCCGATCATCGCCAAACGTCTGGAGGAGATTGGCTGTGTGGCGGTGATGCCGCTGGCGGCCCCGATCGGCTCTGGACTGGGGATCCGCAACCCGCTGAATATCCGCACTATCGTCGAGAATGCCAAAATTCCGGTATTGGTCGATGCGGGAGTCGGCACCGCCTCCGACGCCGCGGTGGCAATGGAACTGGGTTGCGACGGGGTGCTGATGAACACGGCCATCGCCGCCGCGCAGCACCCGGTGCTCATGGCCAGCGCCATGCGCAAGGCGATCGAAGCCGGGCGCGAGGCCTATCTCGCGGGCCGCATGCCCCGCAAGCGGTTCGCCTCGGCCTCGTCGCCGATTGACGGGCTGTTTTTTTAGCATGACGGGCGGCTGCCGGGCCGACCACAGGCGCACCACCCCATCTGCGGCGTTTTCGGACGCCTGAGGCCGAACGATGAAAAACGCGGTGGTTCTGTTGAGCGGCGGTCTGGATTCGACGACGGCGCTGGCCATTGCCAAGGCCGAGGGCTTCGCTCCTTATGCCCTATCGTTCCGCTACGGCCAGCGGCACGCGGTGGAACTGGTGTCCGCCGCGCGGGTCGCGCAGGCGCTGGGGGTGGTTGAGCATGTGATCGCCGATATCGACTTGCGCCGGTTCGGCGGTTCCGCGCTCACCGCGGACATTGCGGTACCCAAGGCGCGCAGCCTGGTGTCGATCGGCGAGGGCATCCCGATCACCTATGTGCCGGCGCGCAATACTGTGTTCCTGTCCTTTGCGCTGGCCTGGGCAGAGGTGCTGGGGGCGAGTGATCTCTTTATCGGAGTCAATGCGCTGGACTACTCCGGCTACCCGGATTGTCGCCCCGAGTACATCGCCGCCTACGAGCGCATGGCCAACCTGGCCACCGCGGCCGGGGTCGCGGGGCGCCAGCGGCTGCGCATTCACACGCCGCTGATCCACCTCACCAAGGCGCAGATCGTCGCGCGGGGGTTGGCGCTCGGTGTCGATTATGCGCTGACCAGCAGTTGCTATGATCCGGGGCAGGACGGGCGTCCCTGCGGCGAGTGTGACTCCTGCCAACTGCGGGCCAAGGGGTTTGCGCAGGCGGGAGTCGCCGATCCGCTGCTCGCTCGGTTCGCTGCGGCGGACCGATCTCAATAGGCCTTGGGCTGAAAATCGTCCGGAACATCCAGCGTGAAGATCTGATCGTGAATGCGCGCGACATAGAAGCCGGCGCGCAGGACCCGCTCGCGCATCTCCGCCGACAGGTCCACCGCGGCCAGGATGCCGTGGAGGTGTTTGTCGCGGTGCTCCGGGAAGAACTCGCGAAACCGCTCCAGCAACTGCTTCAGTTGCAGAATCGATTCCTCGCGCAGATGGCTCTTCACTTCGACGACATAGGCGGTGTTGACCGCGCCATCGGCATAGGCGAGCACGTCGATCTCCAGATGTCGACCCTCCTTGGTGACCCGCACGCTGGGGCTGACAACCTCCATGCCGAACCGCTGACGCAGCAGCCGCTCCATCGAGGGTAAGGCCAGTCCCTCGGTAAAGCTGCCGAATTTCTCGCCTAGTCCGCCGATCTGTTTGCCGAGTTCGCGAATCTGGCGATCGGTGTTGCGAATCTCGTGGTCGGTTTCCTGGAACCTGCGCTCGGTTTCCTGGAACTTCCGCTCGGTCTCCTTCTGTGCTTCGATCAGTTCGCGCAGCAATGTCCAAAGGTCGTCGGGCGTGGTCGCCATGGTGTCATTTGCTCTGTCTTGTCGATGCCATGAGTATAATCCTGAGGCCGTTGTTTGTCGGACTCGTCCCGATCAACGTTCCAGTCACCCTCCAATCACTATCCACTATCCACTATCCACTATCCGCTATCCACTCACTCATGTCCGAACATCTCTTCCACCTTGCCGCAGCCCCCTTCGAGGCCGCACGGCGCGTCGCCATTCTGCCCGCCGGACACCGTGCCCGGCGTCTGCATGGGCATAGTTTCACCGCCCGCGTGCGCGTCGTGCTGCCGACTGGTTGGGCGCCCTTTCCGGGTGGCGAAACCGCCGCGCTGGCGCGGACGCTGCAAACGTGCGTGGCCGAGCTCGACTATCGCGACTTGAATGAGCAGTTACCGATTCCCACGGACGAAAACCTGGCTCGCTGGGTCCGCCAACACTTGGCCGTGCCGGGCATCGCGTCGGTGGGCATCCGCAGCACCAGCGATCAGGGGGCGGATTTGGATGCCGCGGAGCACGCACACCTGTGGCACCGCTTCCGCTTCGAAGCCGCTCACCGGCTGCCCCAGGTCCCGACGGGTCATCCGTGCGGGCGGATGCATGGCCACGGCTTCGAGGTCATCCTGCACGCCGACCAGGACCTCGCCGGCCAGGCCATGGGGGTGGATTTCGATCAACTCGCCGCCGTATGGGCGCCGCTGCATGACCAACTGCACCTGGCCTGTCTCAATGACATCGCCGGTTTGGAGAATCCCACCAGCGAACTGCTTGCGCACTGGTTATGGCAGCACATCAAGCCCAGTCTGCCGCCGCTGTCCTGGATCACTGTTTACGAAACCGCCACCGCCGGTTGTCATTATGACGGCAGTTGTTACCGCATCTGGAAGGAGCAGCGCTGCGAAGGCGCCTTGCAGCTCGTGCGTGCTCCCGTGGCTGATCCACGGCGCCGCCTGCATGGTCACAGCTACCTCCTGCGCCTGCATTTGAGCGCGCCCCTGGATCAGGTCATGGGCTGGACGGTCGACTACGGCGACGTCAAGACGCTGTTCAAGCCCGTTTACGAGCGCCTTGATCATCATCGGCTCAACGACCTGCCGCACCTGTGCGACGCGGACCCCGCGAGCATTCTGTTGTGGATGCGCGAAGCGGTGGCCGCGCGTCTGCCCCAACTCGACCGCATCGATCTGCATGAGACCCCCGGCTGCGGGGCCAGTCTGTGCTGGGGGGATTTGGCGCCCGCTTTGCCCACATGAGCTACACGGTCAAGGAGATTTTCTACACACTCCAGGGCGAGGGTGCCAACACCGGGCGCCCGGCCGTCTTCTGCCGCTTCGCGGGTTGCAACCTGTGGTCCGGGCGCGAATCGGACCGCGCCCGGGCGATCTGCACCTTTTGTGACACCGACTTCCGGGGGATGGATGGGCCCGGCGGCGGCCGGTATCCGGACGCGGATCGGCTTGCCGAGCGGGTACGCGCTGTCTGGACTGCCGCGCCGGATCCCTCTGTGCGTCCGCTGGTCGTCTGCACCGGCGGTGAGCCCCTGCTGCAATTGGACAAGCCGCTGATCGACGCGCTGCACGTCCGCGGATTTGCGGTCGCCTGTGAGACCAACGGCACCTGCCCGGCCCCGCCCGGCATCGACTGGGTGTGTGTCAGCCCCAAGGCCGCGACGCCCCTGGTACTCACCACCGGCCACGAGTTGAAGCTCGTCTACCCGCAAGCGGCGGCACTGCCCGAGCGTTTCGTCGGGCTGAACTTCCAGCACTTCTTCCTGCAGCCGATGGACGGCCCACGCTTGACCGCCAATACCGAACAGACCATTGCCTACTGTAAGGCGAATCCGCGCTGGCGACTGAGCGTGCAGACACACAAGCTGTTGGGTATTCCGTGATTCCGGAATCTTTGACGATCAAGTCGGTTGCTCGCCGTTGACCAGTGCGACGGCGGCCGGCAGGCAACGGGTGTTGAGGTCGAAACCGTCGATCACGTCCTGACGTGCGGTCGCGCGCAGTGGGTCGGGTGCTCCGCGCCGAGCCAGCGCCTGGATCACGCGCTGGGCCAGGCCGTCGGTGTCGAAGAAGTCGGTCAGCAGTCCGTTTTCCTCGTTGCGTATCAACTCCCGGACCGGCGCGGTATTGGAGGCGACCACCAGGCAGCCGGCGGACATCGCCTCCAACAAGGACCAGGAGAGCACGAAGGGGTAGGTCAGGTATACATGGACGGCCGACACCTGCAAGACTCTGAGAAAGATCGGGTAGGGAACCCGGCCGAGGAAATGGACGCGGCTCCAGTCGGCGCGGGCGCCCACTTCCGCGGTCAATGCCGCCCGGAAGGTTTGGCCGTCGCTGCGCTTGCGCCCGTAGCTCACGTCATCACCCCCGATGATGACCACTTGGGTGCGGGGATCGGCTGCCAAAATGCCCGGCAGGGCCCGCATCAACGAGTGAAAGCCGCGGTACGGCTCCAGATTGCGCGCCACGTACGTGACCACCGGGTCACCCGGCCGCAGGTGCAGGGTGCCGATGGTCACCACCGCGGTGGGGTCCGGCTGCACCGTGGTGGTGTCGATCCCCTCGTGCAAAACCTGGATTTTAGGCTGCATCTCCAGTGGGTAGAGCGAGCGCTGCCAGTGCGTGGGACTGATTCCCTGGTCGGCGGACTCGATGGCCGAGAGGTGCGTCATATTGCGTGTCCGCAAGCGCGGCAGGTCGTCCAGGCGGGCCGGAAACTCGGGGTCGAATCCTACATCCGCCCCCTCGCCCTGATAGTAGAACTCGCAATAGGAGAGTATCCGGGCGCGTGGGTAGACATCACGCAGGAACAGGGTCTCACCCCAGCCTGGGTGGCCGATGATCCGATCCGGCACGAAGCCCCTGGCCCGCAGTTCCAGCGCAATCTGGGACACGATCTGACCGCGAACGACCGCCGCCTCCAGGTCTTTCAGCCAAGGATTACCGGTCGTCACGCGCCGACCTTTCAGGTGGTAGCCGATGCGTTGGATCGCCGGATGCACGCCGTCCAGACGCTGCAGGTTGGCCGCTTCACCGACGGCCAATACCTGGTTTCCCGAGGTGGCCGCGAGCACCCGCGCCAGATGCCGATATTGGCCTGGGAAATTTTGGTGGATGAACAGGATTCGCATCAGGCGCGGTGTGTCGGCACGCAGAGCGATCCCCCGGGGTGATTCGGGGGATCAGTCACCTCAGGCGGCGGCTACCTGAATATCGGTCCGCACCAGGCTCGGCGCACCGGTCAGCGTAGCGATCTGGACGGCCGCGA
>JACDZJ010000232.1_pt1 | contig 22198 bp, 19 predicted proteins | sample 7365721 | NCBI WGS metagenome assembly JACDZJ01 (sample SAMN15143480, study PRJNA637477) | pond metagenome | biome: freshwater wetland ecosystem [ENVO:00000243]; feature: pond [ENVO:00000033]; material: pond water [ENVO:00002228]; isolation source: pond water containing pink berries ... | reverse complement strand
ATCATTTTGATACATATCTACTCTAAATTGTGTAGACATTTTTCAGGACGACTCACTGTCGTGAGCAACGGTTGATGCTAGTGCACCTCGCGTCAAACCAATATTTTTTATAAAACCAATTGCCGGCTCTGAGGGTTTGTATCGATTGTATACAACTAATTTTAGCACATCGTTATCAATATCCGAAACCACATTTTCATATTCAATTTTCGGTTGACAATGAATTTCGCGTGTAAAAAGTTGACCATCGTCTACATTAATCACTTTCAATATGTTTCCGGTTGGAATTACCCTAAGTTGTGCTTCGTTGATTTTTTTTGCATTAAACTGATTAATTAATTTTGTAGGTGTAAAGCGTGCAAAAGTAATCACGCCATTTTCGGAGACTTTTTCTCCCCGTATATATGTCGCTTCTACTTCAAAATCAGAAAGATTATTAACTATCACAAAATCAGCATCATCACCCAGTTGCAACAAACCTACATCGAGTTTATAATGCTTTATTGGTGTCAACGAACAAATTCGTAAAACCATCATTGGGTCATATCCTTTAGCAACTGCTCTGCGAACCAAAGCGTCGATATGGCCATTCTTCATCAAATCATCGGGGTGTTTATCGTCAGAGCAAAACATAATATTATCAGCATTTCTGTCGAGCAATGGCAATAAATCATCGAAGTTTTTAGCTGCGCTTCCTTCCCTGATTTGCACTATCATCCCCAACGCTATCTTAGCTTCGGCTTCCGCTTTCGTCATACATTCGTGATCGGTAGTGATACCTGCAGCTGCATAAGCTTTTAAATCTTCGCCTGAAATCTCGGGAGCATGACCATCAATAGGTTTTCCAATCCGTTGCGCCGCATGCAATTTCATAAGAACTTGCTTATTTTAATGAATTACACCCCGAAAATTCATCATTTCAGCTAAAAAATAAATATCGTCACGCATCAAAAGTTTTTCAACAGCTATATCTTCCAAAACTGCACCTGAAGTTTCAAAATTCGTTGATGGAACACATGACGGTGCCCCAAAATAGAACTTCATAGGTGATTGATTTCCATTTTCTATCATAAAATCAACTCCTTCGACCCCACAAACATTTGCTATTTCGTGCGGATCGCAGACACAAGCAACCGTTCCATGTGTAAGACTGTAACGGGCAAATTCCGATGGTAACATCATGGAACTTTCGATGTGAATATGTGCATCAACAAATCCGGGAAGAATAAACTGATTATCTACTACTTCTGCGGGTGTAATCTTAATAATCTTTCCGTTTTCTATACTAATAATGCCATTTTTGATGGTTTTGGAAATAACATCGAGAATCTGACCTGAAATTTTTATCATTTATTCTATTATAATTAACTTATTATTTTTTCGTTTAAGAATTTAGATTGTTTGCTTTCTGACCAAACAGATTTTGGGTATTTTGAACGAATTGAATTATGACAAAATGCGTTTATTCAAAACTTAAATAGGGTTTAATCTTCGCTAAACTTTCTGGAGTAAATTCGGATAACTCTTTTAAATCGTTGATTTTATTCAGTTTACCGCGATTTCGACGTAGTTCGTAAATGGCTTTTGCTTGATAAAAGTTAATATAAGGATGCGCATCAAGGCGTTCGGCACTGGCAATATTAACTTTTATTTTTTGTACCAATTCAAGATTAACCGAACAAAATGGACGGATTTTATCAAAGTTTTCGGCTCGCATTCCGTAAATTTCATGTAGTTGTTCCACCGAAACAAAGCCACCCATTTCCCTTCGAAAACGAACTATACCTTTTGCATATCCACGCCCGATTCCTTTAACCTTCATCAGTAAAGTAGTATCGGCTGAATTTAATTCGACAATTAAATTCTGAACAATTTCTTTCCGTTTTACCTGCAAGGAATCGGCTTTTACTAGCTTTTTCTCTTGAATAGAAATATATGGTTCCAACTCTTTAAATTTTTTCGGACTTATTCCATATACTTTTCCAAAATCGGCAATTGTTCTAAATATTCCACCTTTTTTCCTATATTTCAAAATATTTGATGCTGTATACGATTTTAATCCTAACTGAACTAAGGTAGCAGAATCAGCAGTATTGGGGTCGAAAGCGAAAAGTGAATATGGGACATCTTTTTTAAATGTCGGAAAAGTTTGAAATTTTTTATATTGTAACTGATACAGTCGCTGCCGTTCCAGATATTGTTGTTGTCGTTCGACATTTCGAATGTTATCATGCAATACCAATGTTTTCTTAAATGCTTCTACTTCAGTTAAAAATGTATTTTTATTAGATTCGGTATCAGGAAAGAATAGCGGCAATGTGAAATTTGCAGCTAGAACTAACAGAATTAGGAAAATCAAAACGATAATACCTACTCTTTGACCCTTTGAAAAATAAAAGAAATCTTTCCACATAAGAATAGCTTATATTTAATAATTTCACACGCTACAAATTGTGCTCAAAAATAGGTATTAATTTTGTTTTTAACAAATTAAAATTCAAAAATAATTTCAAAATAGTTTGATTCTTGAAAATAAAAAATCGCCACAACTTGAATGGTTGTGGCGAAAATAAAAAAAATATATGTTCGAGGCATTAAGCTTTTTCAGACAAATAACTTGAAATTCCTTCTTGAGTTGCTTTCAATGATTTCTCTCCTTTTTTCCAGTTAGCGGGACAAACTTCGCCAAATTCTTCAGTAAATTGCAAAGCATCAATTAACCGCAGCACTTCATCTACATTGCGCCCCAGTGGCAAATCATTCACCAGTTGATGACGAACAACTCCTTGTTTGTCAATCAGGAAAAGACCACGATAAGCTTTTGGTTCACCTACCAAAACCACATCACCTACTTCGTTGTATTCGTTTGAACCTATCAACACATCATAATCTTTTGAAATATTCAATGATTGATCTACTACCAATGGATAAGTTACACCTTTTATTCCACCTTGATTTTGAGGAGTTTGAAGCCATTTCCAATGCGAAAATTCTGAATCGGTTGAAGCACCAACTACTATTGTGTTTCGTGCTTGAAACTCAGTTGCTTTGTCCTGAAATGCAATTAATTCAGTGGGACACACAAATGTAAAATCGGCAGGATAAAAAAATAATACAACATATTTCTTACCAACAAATTGCTCCAACGAAAAGTTCTCTACAATTTCACCACCGTTTACAACAGCTTTGCTATTAAAAACTGGTGCTTTTTTTCCTACTAATACTGACATAATTTTATAAATTTAAATTGTTTAATAATTTCTGATTGCAAAAATACAAAGTAAAAATTCAAATTCTTCATAAAATTCAATTGAATTTTTAAATAACAATATAGAGAAAAAATAATTGAAAATAAAATATATATATTATTGTTTGTATATCAACACTGTAGCATAAGCAGAAATACCTTCACTTCGTCCTACAAAACCTAATTTCTCGGAAGTTGTAGCTTTTATGGAAATCGAATCCAAATCAACTCCCATAACTTCTGATAAACATTGCAGCATAAGCGGAATATGAATATTTAATTTAGGTGCTTCGGCACAAACAGTACAATCGGCATTTCCAAACTCAAAACCTTTATTTCGAAGAAATAACATAGTCTGAATTAATAATATTTTGCTGTCAATATTTTGGAAATCAATAGAAGTATCCGGAAAATGAAACCCTATATCGCGTAAACCTGCAGCTCCCAGCAAAGCATCGCACAATGCGTGTATCAACACATCGGCATCCGAATGACCCAATAATCCAACCGAATGTTCAATTCGAATTCCTCCTAACCACAATTCGCGCTCAGGAGCAAAAGCATGTACATCGTATCCAAAACCAACGCGAGGTAAATTCATAATTAACAAATCTAAATTTATAAAAAATGGTTGAACCTACCTGAGTAAAGATTTACCTTTCAATTAATGACAGTTAACAAGGCTCTTTCATCCCCCTTTTCTAGCATTTTATTTAACTAAATTCTTCATTCCAAATAAATCAAACGAAAGTGAAAAACGCAAAGTTTGGTCAAGTGGATTGGATTGAGAAGTAGAAATTACATAGGCCGCATCCAATGTAAAAACATTTAATTTGAAACCTGCACCAGCAGTAAAATACTTACGATTTCCTTTAAATTCATTTTCGTTAAAATAGCCACCACGTACAAAAAACTGTTTGTTATAGGCATATTCGGCACCAACCGACCACATAATCTCACGAAGTTCTTCTTTAAATCCATCGGGAGCATCACTAAAGGATTTAAATATCCCTGACAATGGTGATAAATCAGTATATTCTTTAGATGTCATATTATTTTGGGTTGGAACAAGTAGTTTGTTGATATCGGCACTAATCGAAATTTTATTAAAATTATCAAGTGGATAATCGAATGAACCACCTAATCGTAAATTTGTAGGTATAAAATTACTAGTTTCAAATTGATCATAAGAAATCTTAGATCCAATATTCGAAATATTCAAACCAAAAGCCAAATTTCCATCGCCTGTCGAAAGGAATATAGGTGTTTTGTAATATGCAGCCACATCTGCAGCTACAGCTGATCCTGGATACATTTCAGGTCCTTCTGTTGAATTAATTCCATTATTTAAGTCAGAACGAATATAACGCAAAGCAACTGATCCGGAGAACTTATCAAAAAATTTAATGGCATAAGCTGCATCAATTGCATATTCATTTGGCGATGCCTCTTGCAAGAAAGTACCTTGAATATCTGTCATCTGTATTTTACCTAATGAAAAATAACGTAATGACATACTTAATACTTGTTGTTGATTTATTTTCCAATATCCTGCTACATACAATAAATCAATGTCGCTAACTAATTTTCTGAGCCAAGGAGTGTACGAAATAGATAATCCGGCATCACTTTCCATAAAAGCATATTTTGAAGGATTCCAGAATTGAGAATTCTCATCGGGAGTAGTAGCTACGCCTATATCACCCATTCCACCAGCACGAGCATCTGGAGCGATAGAAAGTGAAGGTACAGCTGATACAATCGGATTGTTAACTTGAGCTAATAAACTCATTGAATGTGATATAAAAACACATAGGATTAAAATGCAATTTTTCATTCGAAAATAATTTATTTAATGGGTACAATATTACTGTAATAATTAAAAATATAAGAAATAAACGTAATATTTTAATTTTATTGTTCAACAATAATCATTTTATTAGTTTTAGAATAAATATCACTTTGAGCAGTTTTAATACTCACACGGTACAAATAAATACCTGATTTAATCTTTTTTCCATCGTTAGTTGATAAGTTCCAAGTAACATTTTCTGCCGAAGGTTGAGTAAACGACCAAATTCTCCTTCCTGAAATATCTAAAACATCAACGGTTGTGGTAAGAATTGTTTCTGGTCTATCATGAGCAACAACAAAGCGAGTTTCTGTTTTGACTGGATTTGGATAATTTGATACTGAGAAAATTACCGGTGTTAACCCTTTAACAACGTCAAAGCTAATAGAATTTGTTGAAGAATTATTGAGCAAATCCCATACTCTGAAGGTCAACGTATGTTTTCCATTCACCATTTCGGGTAATTTGTATTGAACGACACCTTCGGTGTAACTTCCAGCTTTAGACCTAAAATATTCGTTTAATATATATGACTGAGCTGGATCTTGATCAACAATTAACATCAAATCATGACCAATACCACTACCTACAGTATTAATACCATTAATATCATTTATATTTGCCATAAAAAGTGGTGTTTCATTTACATTATCACCAGAAATAAAATTTTCAGAATTGAGAAATAACTGAACTTCAGGTCCATCAGTTTCAATCACAATATTATTATCAGCTCCACCAACAATAAAACTTTCAAAATAACCCTGCGCTTCTAAGTCATTAACATCATCTTGAGCATAATAATTAATGCGTCCATTGCCATAATTGTATTTAATGTCCTTTGGCAACATGAAAGAAAAAGTAAATACTCCATCCTTAACTTCTGTATTACCTGAGAATAATGTATTTGGTCGATCGTAATAGGTCAAAGCACCATCGTTTTCATTATTTAATGTTGTAATTTTTTGAATCTTGTCATATACAACTGCATGTAACATACCATTAAAATTATTAACTTTTACACCATTTTCATCAGCAATAAAACCCTGTACTGTGGCAACAGATAATGCACGTAAAGTATCACTCCCGAAACTTGTACTTCTATTAACTTTACTCGTAATTACCTGATATTTAGTTGGAAAATTCAGCCTAATTGCTGGATCACCCATATAAACATAAGATAATTTATTTATCTCAGTTCCTATATTATTTTTAGCCTTTGCAAGTACATCGCCAACACGTAAATGCACACCATTCTGTTTTTTTAAGAGGTTTTCACAAAATAATTTATTGAGTGTAAAATTTTGATCAGCATACACAGGACGTGCAGCAGACAAAATACCTATTCCACCCCCAAGTGGATTCAATACAACATGTTCACCTGCTGAAACAGTTTGAACATCAAATTGTAAGAAATCGCATGTTGCACCAACAAAAATAGGCAAATGTAGATTAGAAAGTGATTTAACATCTGATATTGACAAGATTCCTTCATTACCCCAACCTGTGGCACCTGCATGACCTGTATAATTGATTAAAAATAAGCCTGAACGAATTAAATTCAGAAAACGACTTCTTGCCAACGGATAACTTTGACCACTTGCTGTAATCTCTTGTAAATAAGCATCTAAGTATATTTTATTTACCTGAAACGATTTGTAAGATTTGCCAATAGTTACTGCTATTGTATCGGCTTGTTTCATGTGTAATGTAGCATCACCATCATCTGCCAGAAAACAAATTTGATTCTTCCAATTACCTTTTCCGGTATTATTAATATAGCCAATTGTTTTATTTACCACATCTGCAGCTTGAGCTGATGTAGTCACAGGGAAACGTCCTACTCCAATGTCCAATAAATGAGAAGGAACCTGAATACCCTCATTATCATCAAGAAATGCAAAATAGTCATCAGTAACATACGATAAAGTTGTTTCCAGTGAATTTTCGGCTTGATAAGTCAAAATTAAATTATCGCCCGAATTTGACAATATTTTTCTATTATCAAAAGAACCTCTACCAAAAAGCAACAAGTATTTTGGCATATCTGCCTTGATTATTGCTCTGTCATATAGCATTTTCATTACCCATCTGTAAGCTGTTGCATCGGGAGTTCCTGAAGAGAATTCGTTATACACTTGTTCTGTTGTTACTACAGCAACAGTCAAATTATCCTTTTCCCTGTGTGCTTGTGCAAGTGTTTCGGCTTGATATACAAAATTTGGATGTGTTATTATTACCATATCTGCCTGTGCAATTCCATGTAGGTTTTGGTTTGGCACATTACCTAAAATATCGGGTTTTGGGAAAGCCGACGAAACTGTTGGGTCAATTGCAATATAACGAAATAATTCATTACTTGACGCAGTAAATGTTAATTTTCCGTCATCAGTTTGAGTTACAATTTTGCTAATATTTGCAGGATCAGTAATATCCCATATCTGAACATTTGCATTTGCATTACTTAGTTTAAAATTGCTATAAGTATTTAATCCCAGAAAATCTACATTTTGAAATGGCATTACCGATCCGCTCATTTTGAGCTGTCGTCTGGTATTAACTTCCAAAAAATTCAAATATCCAAGTGCTGAAAGCGCATTTAATTTATTGAAAGTCAAATTAAACGAAAATGCTTCTGTTTGAGGTGTGAACAAGTAAATTGCAGATGCTTCCTTTCCTTGTTCATACTGATTTCCATCCGTTTTTTTTGCAACTGTTAAAGTTTTGGTTTGACCGCCATTTAATGTAAGTACAAAATTGGAAATATAATTTGATGAGGCAGCTACTGCCAGACGAACTTTGGTCGAATTGGTTAATACCGGATTTGGAAAACTAAATGGTATAATCATCTGTGTCACGTCACCGAAAGTTTCACCATAAAACTCCTTACCGGAATTTGTCAAATTTATTAAATCTTTCTCATATAATTGATAATCTGTAAATTCTTCAACACTATTGACTATTTGATTGGTTGGTGGTGTAATAGCTTTTTCTACAATTTTTTTTCCGGTTCCTACATTAGAGGTTATAAAATAATAACCATATTTTGAATATGAATTGGCAAGGTGCTTAAACATCAATTTAGATTTATCGTAGGTCCATCGATTCACCCCTTGTGCATAAAACAATATATAATCACCTCCATTCCAAATTGCTACTTCGGGTAAATCATCAATTTTGTTTAGTAAAAAACTTTGTTCAAGCACACCACCTCCATATCCAAATACTCGAACATTTGCTGGGTTGATTCCCATCGAAGTTAAATCGGCATTAGTTAATTTATAAACTCCACTGTTGGAAACTCTAATCTTAACAAACTTACCTTGAGCTAAAACAGATGAAGAAGCATAAGTATGAAGTAAACCCGATTTAACTTTTTGAGGTGTAGAGGATTTCAAAATTTCTAAATCGAAAGATAAAAGTTTTAAGACTTTTCCTTCGCGATTGATAAATGGTAAAACACTAATATCAAGAAAACTTGAACCACGTTCATTTAATACATCTTTATTTACAACATTCTCAGTAGGAATTGTGATTCCTGAAATCAATTCATTTTCTTCATTTATCAAATTAACATAGACAGTATTTTTTAACTCTACATGATAAGTAAAATTAGGATTGCAAATCACTCGTTGATTAAAATATGGTAATCGATTTTCGGTGGGATAGCGTGCATTTTCGAACGCCATAACTTTAACCCATACTGAATCGAGCGACCATTTTTCGACACCTTTCCAATTCAATTTGTGAGACGTTATTTGAGTTGTTTGAGCATAAAATGCAGAAACTTGAATCAATAAAATAGCCAAAAAATGAATTTTATGTCTCATAATACTTATACAGTCTATATTTATAAATTTGTACATTAGTAACGTTAAATATCTATGTTTATTGTTTGGAAACAACAAATTACAAATGTTTATTTAATTTTAAAGTCGAACATTTTATTATCAAAAATATAACCCTCTAATCTGTCACCAATCACAATCTTACCAACACCAACAGGTGTACCGGTAAAAAGAATGTCACCAATCTTTATGGTGAAGAAACGACTAACATAAGCAATAAGTTCGCTAATTTTAAAAATCATATCCGACGAATTTCCTTTTTGAACAGTTTTTCCGTTGATATCTAAGCGAAATTGAATTTTCTGAACATCACCAAACTCATTTATTGGCAAGAAGTTACTAATAACAGCTGAATTGTCAAAAGCTTTAGAAACTTCCCATGGTTTACCTTCGGTTTTCAGCTTACGTTGTAAATCGCGCGCAGTAAAATCTACTCCTAATCCAATTTCGGAATAATACCGATTCGAAAATTTAGAATCAATATTTTTCCCCAACCGATTAAATTTTATAATCAGTTCTGTTTCGTAGTGGAGTTCTTGCGAAAATTCAGGAATATAAAAAGGTTTATTGTTCTTTAAAACAGCTGTGTCAGGTTTCATAAAAACAACCGGTACTGATGGATTAGTGTTGTTTAACTCTTTGTTATGTTCAGAATAATTTTGACCAATAGCAAATATTTTCATTTTCCTTACTGAAGTGTTAAGTTAGAAATTTCATTTTTTTCATCTTCTTTAATTGCATTTAAACGATTAAACATAACAGCTAAATGTGCATAAATAGATGTGTTTTGTACAATAACATTTTCGGGTACGCGAATACGAAAAGGTGTAAAATTCCATATAGCTTGTATTCCGCCTGCAATCATTATTTCAGAAACTTTTTGCGCTTTATCGATAGGAACCGTTAAAACACCAATATTGATACCCGTTTGTTGTTGTAATTGTTCAAAACGATCGATATGATGAATTGGAATCCGATTAATACTAGTACCAGACAACTCATATTTTACATCAAAACCTGTGACGATTTCTAATCCAAATTGCTCTAAACCATTATCATGCATCAATGCCCCACCCAAACTTCCTACACCAAATAAAAAAGCCTTATGAGAATTTGTAAATCCCAAAAATGATTCGAGAATGGCAACCAATTCTTTGACATCGTAACCAACGCGGGTACGACCAGCAATATTAACATAAGATAAATCCTTTGCAACTAACGAAGCATCTACAGCAATATTTTTTGCAATTTGTGTTGATGATAAATATAACTCTCCCGATTTTAAAACTAACTGTGCATAAGCTAAATACCATGGCAATCGTCTCAAAGTTGGTTCTGGCACTTTGAAATGTACGGTTGTTAGAGGATTGGTCATTTTCAGCATATTTTTTTAAATTAACCTACAAAAATAATCATTTTTTTTAAACTTAGGTCTATGACATATCTTAAAAAAACCTTGAATGAGATTTTTAGTATCCGCACTTAATCATTATTCAGTTAAATTGATTAACTTTGCCAGCTTAATCCAGAAAAAACAAACTCGTTTCATTTATCATGTTAATTTCTAATTTTCAATAGATTATGGACTACAATTTCAGAGAAATAGAGCAAAAATGGCTAGCTTATTGGAAAATTAATGGAACTTATAAAACAGTTATCGATAAAAACAAACTAAAGTATTATGTTTTAGACATGTTTCCCTACCCATCGGGATCAGGTTTGCACGTTGGTCATCCACTTGGTTATATTGCTTCAGACATTTTTAGTCGTTATAAACGATTGAAAGGTTTCAATGTACTTCACCCAATGGGATATGATGCTTATGGATTACCTGCAGAACAATATGCCATACAGACAGGTCAACATCCTTCCGTTACAACTAAAAAAAATATCGCACGATATCGCGAACAATTAGATAAAATTGGGTTTTGCTACGACTGGGATCGTGAAATACGCACATGTGAACCGGATTATTACAAATGGACTCAATGGGCTTTCATTCAAATGTTTAACTCGTATTACTGCAACGATTTAAAAAAAGCCAGACCAATTTCAGAATTAATTAAAGCTTTTGAATTACAGGGTACAAAAGATTTAAATATTGCTTCCACTGTTGATTTACAATTCGATGCAGAAGAATGGAAATCGAAAACTGTAAAAGAGCAACAAGAAGTTTTACTCAATTATCGAATCGCATATTTGGCCGATTTGAAAGTAAATTGGTGTACAGCATTAGGAACAGTACTTGCAAACGATGAAGTAAGCGAAGGTGTTTCGGTACGTGGTGGGTATCAGGTTGAACAACGTATAATGCGACAATGGAGTTTGCGGGTTTCAGCTTATGCACAACGCTTATTAGATGGTTTAAATACAGTAGATTGGACGGATTCATTAAAAGAAACCCAAAAAAATTGGATTGGACGTTCGGAAGGTGCCGAGATAAAATTCCACCTCACCCCAGCCCTCTCCAAAGGAGATGGAGCTGACCAAAATTCAACTTTTGATCAATCAAGAAATGAAAAAAATCCTCATTTCTATACAACCAATAAGCTTGATTGGGGTTTATTACATGATCACGCAAAAGCAATGCGTAGTGAACCAACGGAAGCAGAAAGCAATCTTTGGGAAATGTTGCGAGGAAATAAAACCGGTTATAAATTTCGCAGACAACATCAGATTGATAAATTTATTCCTGATTTTGTTTGTTTGGAAAAGAAACTAATTGTTGAAGTTGACGGTGAAAATCATTCGAGTGATGAACAAATTGAACTAGATAAAGCCAGAACAAATATTCTTGAAGAACTTGGTTATAGAATAATCAGATTTTCAAATGAAGATGTAAAATTATTACCTCAAATTATTATTGAAAAAATAAAAGTTGAATTGTCCAAAACTGAATCTTTGTTCAACAAAACAATTGTTCAAAATGCAGTTCCCCTCTCCTTTCAAGAGGGTCAGGGTGATTTGATCGAGGTGTTTACAACCCGTGCTGATACCATTTATGGTGTCACCTTTATGGTTCTAGCACCCGAAAGTGAATTGGTAAAACAACTTACTACTTCTGAAAAAGCCGCAGAAGTTGAAAATTATATCACTGCTACAAAAAAAAGAACAGAACGTGAACGTATTGCTGACCGAAAGGTTTCGGGTGTGTTTTCAGGTTCTTATGCCATCAATCCTGTAAGTGGTACAGAAATTCCAATTTGGATAAGTGATTATGTTTTGGCTGGTTATGGAACAGGTGCAATAATGGCTGTACCTGCACACGATAGCCGTGACTATGCATTTGCAAAACATTTTAATTTACCTATTATTCCATTAATCGAAGGTTGCGATATTAGTAATGAAAGTCTGGATGCAAAAGAAGGAATCATGATAAATTCCGGATTTCTGAATGGACTTACTGTAAAAGTGGCAAATGAAAAGGCAAAAAAATACATCGTTGAGAATGAAATTGGGAATGTAAAAGTCAATTTCCGCTTACGGGATGCCATCTTTAGTCGTCAACGCTATTGGGGCGAGCCATTTCCAGTTTATTACATAGATGAAATGCCATACATGCTCGACGAAAGTAAACTTCCGTTGGAATTACCCGAAATAGATAAATTTTTACCTACCGAAAAAGGTGAACCACCGTTAGGACGTGCCAAAAACTGGCAAACAGAAGATGGTTACCCCTTGGAATTTTGCACCATGCCAGGCTTTGCAGGTTCATCTGCCTATTATTTACGATATATGGAACCAAAAAACGACAAAGAATTGGTAAGTCGTGAAGCAAACCAATACTGGCGAAATGTAGATTTGTATATTGGAGGAACCGAACATGCTTCCGGACACCTGGTTTACAGTCGATTTTGGAATAAGTTTCTTTTCGATCTTGGTTTAATCTGTGAAGATGAACCATTCAAAAAATTGGTAAATCAGGGAATGATTCAGGGACGTAGTAATTTTGTATATCGTGTAAAGGATAGAAATACATTTGTTTCGCTGAATTTGAAGAATCAATTTGAAACAACTGCCATTCATGTAGATGTAAATATTGTATCAAACGACATATTGGACATTGAGAAGTTCAAAAACTGGAATCCTGATTACAAAGAAGCCGAATTTATATTAGAAGATGGAAAATATCATTGTGGTTGGGCAGTTGAAAAAATGTCGAAATCAATGTATAATGTGGTAAATCCTGATGATATTGTTGAGAAATATGGAGCTGACACATTACGATTGTATGAAATGTTTTTGGGACCTTTGGAACAATCGAAACCCTGGGATACAAACGGAATTGATGGTGTACATCGTTTCTTAAAACGTTTGTGGTCATTATTTTACAAAGATGAAAACTTCCTTGTAAGCAATGAGACTCCAACTGCGGATGAATTAAAAATTTTGCATAAAACCATAAAGAAAATCACTTTTGATATAGAGAATTTCTCTTACAATACATCCGTTTCGGCATTTATGATTTGTGTAAATGAGCTTTTTAGCCTAAAAAGCAGTAAAAGAGCTATTCTGGAACCACTTGTCATTTTATTAGCACCCTTTGCACCACATATTGCTGAAGAATTATATCATGTTTTGGGAAATGATAATAGTGTTTGTGATGCTTCATTTCCTATTTGTAATGAAGATTATTTAATAGAATCGGCAATTAAATATCCTATATCTTTTAATGGGAAAGTCCGTTTCATGATAGAACTTCCGGCTGAAATGAGTAAAGAAGAAGTAGAAAAAGCTGCAATGGAAAATGAACTGACATTAAAGCAATTAGAAGGAAAAAAACCTAAAAAGGTGATCGTTGTACAAGGGAAAATTGTAAATATTGTTATTTAATCCACTGACTATTAAAAGGGGAATAATAAAACAGTCATTCTGAAATTCAGAAATCATGAGTATAGTAAAAAAAAAAGAAAATAAAAGAAACTTCAGTTCTCCTTTAAAAACTAAAGGAACTTTGAGAACTGTTGGCAAAGAAACATGGATTTCCATTCGTGAATATATTTTCATTGCATTCGGTCTTTTTTTGTATGCAGGTGCATGGAAAGGATTTTTGCTTCCTCACCAAATTACCGGAGGTGGAGTAACCGGTATCGGAGCAATTTTATATTATGCTACAAATCTCCCAATATCCATTACTTTCTTTTTGATAAATTTTGTTTTGCTCGCTATTGCAGTTCGAAGTATTGGTTGGGCATTTTGTATTAGAACTATTTACGGTGTTGGTATGCTAACACTGTTTTTTGCAATCTTACCACAAGCAATTCCAGGAACATTTGTAGGAGCAGATGATAACTTTATGGCTTGTGTTATTGGTGGATTACTATCCGGAGCTGGTATTGGTATTGTTTTCTTATCAAACGGTAGTTCAGGTGGAACTGATATAATTGCCAAAGTAGTGAATAAATACCGTAATATTACATTTGGGCGTGTATTACTTTATTGCGATGTTTTGATTATTTGTTCAACCTACTTTTTTGACTTCGGAAGTTTAGAAAAAATAGTTTATGGACTAAGCACAATGGCTATCACTACTGTGGCTGTGGATATGGTTATAAATGGAGTTCGCCAGTCAGTTCAATTTTTTATTTTCTCAAAAGAATATGAGCAAATTGCAACCCGTATAAATTTAGATTTACATCGAGGTGTAACTTTACTAGACGGAATGGGTTGGTACTCAAAAGAATCGGTGAAAGTTCTTACCGTAGTAGCACGAAAGAATGAATCCATTAAAATTTTTCGTATTGTTAAAGATATTGATCCTAACGCATTTATTTCACAGTCCTCAGCAATTGGGGTTTATGGCGAAGGATTTGATGTTATAAAAGGGAAATAAAAAAATGGGGGATAATTTAAAGAAAAAAATGCTGGATGCACTAACATGGGCTACTATTGATCGATTTGGTCAACAGGGAGTTCAGTTCATAGTTGGGTTAATTTTTGCCCGTCTTATCAGCCCTGATGATTATGGATTGGTTGGAATGTTAATGATATTTGTGGCACTTTCTGGAACATTTGTTGATGCCGGATTTAGTCAGGCACTTATCCGAAAACCTAATGTTGACGAAACAGATTTAAACACTGTATTTTATTTTAATATCTTCATTTCTATTGCATTATATATTATTTTGTTTTTTTTTGCACCAGCTTTATCTTCCTTTTTTAACCAACCACAATTAATTTCCATTTCACGTGTTATGTTTCTGGGCATCTTATTTAATTCATTTTATTTGATTCCTGTTGTTAAAATGGTAAGAAAATTAGATTTTAAAACTGGTGCAATTATTAATATTACTTCTGTTTTTTGCAGTGCTTTTACTGGAGTTTTGTTGGCATTTAGGGGTTTTGGTGTGTGGGCATTGGTTGCTCAAATGGTTTCGTTCCAATTTTTTAGAATGCTTATTATTATATCTTATGTAAGATGGAAACCAAAACTCATTTTTTCATTTAATGTAATTCGTCAATCTTGGGCTTTTAGTTTTAATTTATTGGGTACTGGAATATTAAATGTTATTTTTAATTATCTTTATATCTTGATTCTAGGAAAATTTTATCCAAAACACGATGTTGGATATTACTCACAAGCAAACAAACTTAACGAAACTACGAATTTTAGTTTTCAAACCATTTTGGTAGGTAGTACATATTCACTTTTAGTCAAAATTCAAAATGACGATGATAGATTTCGTCGAATTTTTAGAGAAATTGCTCAAAAAACCTCTATTATAACCTTTCCGATAATGTTGACATTAATTGCTTGTGCCAAACCCTTAATTGTAGTTTTATTAACTAACAAATGGATTGCATCAGTTCCTTACTTTCAATTACTTTGCCTTGCAACACTCTTTGGACCACTCTATACTTTAAATATCAATGCTTTAAATGCTAGAGGGAAATCAAGAGTTACTTTCAAATTGGAATTTATCAAAAAGCTGATGATATTGTTTTCATTATTAATTTGTTTCCATTTGGGAATAATTGCTATGCTCTGGGGTTATGTTTTTGCCTGTTTTGCCGCTTATTTAATTTCAATTTTGTATCTTAAAAAAGATTTAAACCATTATATAAAACATCAAATTAACGATTTTATTAAATGTTTTTCATTTGGGTCAATGATTGCACTTTGTGCCTTTGGTATTTCATTTTTTATCCAAAACTTTTATTTTTTGCTTGGAAGCCAAATTATTTTGTCGAATTTAATTTATTTCTTCATTATTAAGCTGTTTTTTAATAATTTATATACAAATGCGCTTCAATTTGTAGGTGGAAAATTTCAAAAATTAATCAAAAAATGAAAATTCTTTTTATCAGCTCATGGTATCCCACATTAAAAAATCTAAATTATGGGATTTTTGTAAAAGAACACGCTTCAGCCATTAAATCATCAGGAAATGAAATAGTTGTACTTGCAATTGTATTACATAGAAGCAACAAATTATGGTCAAAAAAATTATCAGATTCTATTGATAATAATGGAATTAGAACAATATTAATTGAAATTAGTACCTGCTTTTACGATTACGTTTATCATGCACTTCCACTACAATATATAATTTTAAAATGTAGGTATACAAATTACCTTCAGAAAGATTTTAAACCTGATATTGTTCATTCCAATGTCATTTTTCCCGCTGGTATTTTGGGTTATTGGTTAGCAAAATCTCTTAAAAAACCTCATATAATTACCGAGCACTGGACTCGTGTACGTAATTTTTCACATATGCCTTTACTGTCAAGATGGGGAAAAAAAGCTTATCAAAATGCTGTAAAAATACTTCCTGTTTCAATATTTTTACATAACGAGATTCTGCAATCTTTTAAAATTTCCGATAGTAAGAAATTCACCATTATTGGAAATGTAATTGATTCAAAAACCTTTTGCTTCAAAGAAAAAAAAACGAATAATAATCAACTTAAACTCTGCTCAATAGCCACTTGGTCACATCTTAAACATCCTGCAAAACAACCGGAGCTATTAATATCCGCAGTTTCTGAATTACAAAAAGAAATTAAACAAACGATACAACTCACAATGATTGGTGGTGGCAGTAAAGTTGATGAGTTAAAAGAATTATGTCGGTCAAAATCTGTAAATGCCGTTTTTACGGGTTATCTTGATAAACTTGAAATTGCAAAATATCTTCAAGATGCTGATTTTTTTGTACATCCTACCAATATAGAAACATTTGGGGTTGTAGTGGCTGAGGCACTTTTGACTGGAACACCAGTTATATGTTCCAATATTAGCGCATTGAAAGAATTGATATCTGATTCGAATGGCATTTTGTGCGAAAATAACATAAATGATTGGATAAGAGGAATAAAACTTGCTACTGAAACAAAATTTGACGGAAAACAGATATCATTAAATCTTTTTAAAAAATTCGATTGTAACAATATCGGAATTGAGATAAATTCTGTGTATAATACATTATTATAAATGAAATAAAATCTTTTCAAATGAATATTCTGTATTTTTTTAAAGATTACGATAATTATATGTCCAAATGGCAGTATATTCACATTCTTGATGAATTGGAGCGACATGGGCATAAGGTAATAATATATAATCCACTAGCTTATAAAACACCTGAGGAATTGAATGAAAATCTAATACCATTTATAAAAAGCTCAAAAAAAAAGTTTGATCTATTTATGAATTGTGAAAGCGATGGATTTCTATTTACATCCACGGTAACAGCAATTCAAAATTTGGGACTCAGCACACTCTTAATTTGCTTTGATAATCTTCATGCACCACATTTACACAAAAAAATGGCGCCGCTATTTGATATTGTTTGGATTACATCACTTGAAACCAAATATTTATTTGAATTGTGGGGTTGTAAGAAAATCATTTTTCAAACATACGCAGCAAATCCCTACACTTTTAAACCTAAGTGGAAATTAGCAAAACACAGTTTGTGCTTTGTTGGTTCACCTTATGGTAGTAGGATAAATATCTTGAATACTTTAACCCAATCAGAAGTTAGATGTGATGTTTATGCTGATTCAATTTTAAATAAGGAAAAAGGTAAGAAAAACCAAATACCAAACATTAAAATATCAGCAATCGAGAGAGTTATACGTTCAATGAGTTTTCAAATCGGACGTAAGGTATTATATGCCGATTTGTTAAATATATCAATTTTAAATCACAAATCAATTTTAAATATAAACGAATTCTTATCAATCCACCCTTCAATTTCGTTTGAAGAAATGCAAGAAATATATTCAAATAGCTCATTGGCATTGAATATCACTGTTTTGAGAAACACATATTTACTAAAAAATCCGATTCATAAAATACATCTTCGAACATTTGAAATACCAATGTGTGGAGGATTGGAAATTGCGCCTTTTTCGGATGAATTGGCTGGTTATTTCGAAGATGGGAAAGAAATTGTGTTATATAAATCGGAAGAAGAATTTATTTCAAAAGCAAAATTTTATACCGACACAAAAAATGATGCTTTGTGTTTTAAAATGAAACAGGATGCACGAAAACGTGCTAAAAATGAGCATACTTGGAATATTCGGTTTAATAATCTTTTTGATTTCATTTATAAGTGAGGATGCTTTTTCAAATTTTTTAAGTGTTATGAGTAATAATTGTTTGATATTATAAAATTATTCATACTCTTAATCAAGAACCTATATCTCATTACAATAAAATTGAGCAATATGGATAGATGACCATAAAATAAAAAAATTACCAACAATTGACTTATGAAGTGATAATGAGGTATCCCAATGACAGAAAATAAGCCAGAAAGAAAGGATTGCCATACTATTAAAATTGAAAAAAATAATAAATATCTTGCAATAATTTTTTTCTCACTAATCCAAATTAAAATTTGAGGGATAGTAAAAAGTAAAAAAATCAAACGATAATCCCAATTATACCCAATTAAACATGTTGTAATAAAGATACCTGAACCAATTAAGTATGAAATTCCTTTATTATCAGAATTTACTAAAGGAATTTTTGATTTTTTTTTCATGTTAAGGTAAAATGCAATAAAAGCAAGTACTAATAATACAATAAAAACAGTATAGATAAAAAACTGTAGAGATTGAAAATTTTTTATAGCAATTGATACCGAAGGGATTTTTTTAATATAATTCATGAATATCGAAGGAAATTCACCTAATCCGTAGGAAACATTGGATGATCCAAATGGTCTTGGTGTTTTTTGACTTACGATAATAATATTTTGCCTAAATAGTATTAGGTACATAAAAAAAATTATAATTACGCTCAAAAACAACCAAAATATTTTTCTTGTTTTCGTATTTACATTGTTAATTACACATGTTATTGCACCAATAGGAAAAAGCTTGAGAAAACTTGTAAGTAAAATAGCGATTGCCATTAAACCATGATTTTTTTTATAGAACAAAGGAATTAGTAATATTAAAAAAATTATCAAATCACAATTTCCCCTTTCTACACAAAGCGTTATTGCTGGTGATACTAATAACATAGAATAAATAATAGCACCAAAAAAATTAATTTTTTGGATATAAAAATAAAGAATACTAAATAAGGTTATTGCTAATCCAAACCCAATGTACATAAGATTTGATATAGTAAAGAAAGGGATAAAGGAAAAAAAACTCCATACGTATGGATAGTTGAAGTAAGGTGCACCATCAAAAAATATTTTATTATAAGGATCGACACCATCCTTGAAAGCACCAATACCATAAAGTAACATTTTAAGATCCGCAAAATAAGGCATTGGTTGCATACCGAAAAATTTACCAATTACCGCATATGATCCAAAATAAAATTCAGAAAAAAGTAGTATAAGAAAATAAATCAAAACGAATCCAAAAGGAATAAATCGAAAATCTTTTCTATTGTTTTGGAACAAATCCTTTATTATATTAGTAATTAATGTCATAAAAATTTTCTTTATTTTGTATTTTTAGATTAACTTCTTGTTTTAAAATATAAAAAAAATATACTTTATCCCATTAAATGAATGTCATTTAACCAAGCGTTTAATAAAATTATTTCACTATCTTCCACAAGTTGCAATTCAATCAATTTCAAATAACAAAGTATCATATTGTCAGCAATATTTTCAATACATTCTTTTAAATTTAACGCTTTTAGATTTTTGATTATTTGTGCATTATTATTGTAACCCGAAATTTCATCACCAAAATCCTTCATTAAATTATGATCATTTCGTTTTTGCCATTCCGTACTTTGATGAAATAAAATAGGCCAACCGCATGTCTAAGCTATACGTTGAGCAACATAGGAACTCCAAATATCAGTCATTCTGAAACTACAATATGATGGTAAATACATAAGTGGAAAAGCTTCTTTAAGCCAAGTAGTGTTCTGGCTGTTAAAAGGACAAAATGAATTATTGCCTAAGGCAATACTGTTGGCTTTATTAAATATGATTGGCAAAGGCAAAGTAAGCCTGTAAATGGCATCAACATCAGGATTTTCATCTGCCAACCCTTGCTGAATTGGGCAATCAATTAATGCTATATTTTCTAAAGTTGGCAATATATCCTGAATATTTTCAAGAGCGAAACCTCTTGGCCATATGTGGACATCAGTAAAGTATTTATAGTTATTTACCCAACCTTTATTGTTTAATAAGTGGGCATTTACCTTTTTTTTTCGATTATCCCAAAAGCCATCCAAAGGCAAATTATCGTCATCGGTTTCGATAATTGTTTCTGCCCCATTGGAAATGGCAATTAGATAACCCAAATTTTTACGTGCATAGTGTTTTACAGGTAAAGTCTTTGCTAATTGAAACTTTAGAGCTAGTTGCCACTCAATTGAATAGAAATCGCAACCATCCAAATTAAATTCAATGGGACTTTTGGTATCACCAATCACAATAAATGGTATGTTGTGTTTTGATGTTTCTTGTGCAAACTGTTTCAATACAGGATGTTCTTGATTTGCAATTGATGAAATTATTAAAAATGTATTTTCCATATTGAACTCATTATTTTATTGTGTGTAAAAAATATTTTCTTGCTCCAAAATTCCACCAGTATGTTACAAAAGTTGCGAGAAGTTTTGAAAGCATAAAGTATAAGCCAATAAATTCAGTAAAACTCCAAATTAAAAGTGTATTAATTCCTAAGCCTATTGCTGTTATTATAGTATAGTAAAAAAACTCATGATGACGTTTCTCTATCACTCTTATCTTAAAAATCCAGAAGGTACATAAGTAATAGTTTAAAACTGTACCAGACATAAAAGAAATAATTGACGATGTTATGTACTTTATATCAGTGACATGTGTTAAAACAAACAACATAGCGAGGTCAAGAGTTGTACAAAAACCACCAACGATGAAATATTTTGCAGCTTGTGTAAAAGCATCATTTTTAATTATAGATAGTTTGTTGTAAATTTTCCCGATTTTTCTTTTCATCTGATAATAGGAGATTTAAACTTCAACCTAAGTATAAAATAGTGAAACAAAACTTTAAATGAATTAATAATGGCATTTTTAGAAACACTTGGAGAAGGAGCTCGATAATGAATTGGAATTTCGGCATAGCGGCTCTTGCGAAGCAAATATCGTAATTCAGTTTGATAAAAGTGAGCCTTTGATAAAAGACCTTGTTCAACAAATTTTTCAACGATGTTTGCATGAAAACCCTGAAAACCTGAAGTCATATCATACATACTTGTACTAAGTAATAAATTTGCAAGAATTGTTCCAAATTTAGATAAAAATGTTCGTTTCCAATTGGAGTCACATATTGAACCGCCGTTGATAAATCGGCTGCCAAATGCACAATCGTTTCCCTCGTTCAAAACTCTCAGAAACATTGGTAAAGCTTTTGGATCGTGCGATAAACCAGCATCCATTTCTATAATTATTTCATGCTTGTTTTTTAAAGCTTCTTTATATCCATTTATATAAGCATCGACCACATTTTTGTTTTCAGGTGCCCAAACTGTAACAAATCTGTTGTCAGTTAATGAAAGATTATTACATAATTCCAATGTATTATCTTTTGAGGCTTTATCAATAACAAAATAAACTTTGCCACATTCGAGACTATTAATTACATCTGTCAAGGACGAAACAAAGGGATAAAAATCTTCTTGTTCATTCGCCATTGGGATTACTACTGCAAAATTAAATTTCATGATTGACATTATTTCGATAAATATTTTCTCTGTTTGTATCAGATATAATTATATTATATGAGTATCGGGTGTTGTACCTAAAATTCATTTTTATAGCTAACACAAGC
>JACDZJ010000231.1_pt1 | contig 22222 bp, 13 predicted proteins | sample 7365721 | NCBI WGS metagenome assembly JACDZJ01 (sample SAMN15143480, study PRJNA637477) | pond metagenome | biome: freshwater wetland ecosystem [ENVO:00000243]; feature: pond [ENVO:00000033]; material: pond water [ENVO:00002228]; isolation source: pond water containing pink berries ... | reverse complement strand
CTATGATACAACTTTTTGACACACTTTCTTATCCCGAACTCAGGTTAATAGTAATAAATTAACAGTTGAGTCTACTCCGATAATTATTAGTAAACAGAATAAACGATAAGCAAAAAACACGAAAATTACAAATTCCATATGTATTTAATTATCAGATACTTGAAAATAATCAAATAAAATATTTAATGATAATTTGTCAATTCAGTGTATTCTGTGTGCAAATACTGGCTTTTCAGTATACACTTTATAGTTTATAAATTTGCTTTTTAATGTAGCTCCAAAATCAATGCCGTTTGTTTTGGTATAATTAAATCACTTTTTAAATCATACTTTTTTTCGGTCATTGCATCTATTCCTTTTGTAATATTTTCAAGATTTTCGGCATATCGATCGATTTTCAATGTTTGTTCTGTTTCATTGTTGTTCAGAATAACCATAATCTTCTCAGTTTTAATATAGCGAAAATACACATATACATCATTTTCGGGGGTGTAATGTGTTAGTAATCCTTTGTGAATAACCGCTTTGCTTTTTCGCCAGTTTAGCAATTTCGACATAAAATTAAAGTATTCATTTTGAGTAGATGTTCTTCCGTTTGCCGTGAAGGCGTTGATTGAATCACCTTGCCAGCCTCCGGGAAAATCACGACGTACATCACCATCACCTATATTTTTATCACCTTTCATACCAATTTCTGAACCATAATAAATTTGTGGAATACCACGGGTAGTCATTAAAAACGACATTGCCATTTTAAATTTAACAAAACTCCCATTTAGTAAATTATTGTAGCGTTGTGTGTCATGGTTTTCCGAAAAAATCAACAAGTTGTTAATATTGGCATATAAATAATCATTTGCAATATTATTGTATAGTCGGTTCATTCCTACATCTTCCCAAGGTTTACCATGTTCGTTAAAGCAGTTTGACAACGCTTTTTGTAACATAAAATCCATTACTGTTGGAAGCTGAGAATTGTATTTCAGCGAATTTACAGCATCCTTTTGCCAAAAAGCAATATCTTGGGAGTTAAATAACCACGTTTCACCCATAATGTTGAAATTTGGATATTCATTCATTATGGTTTTTGCCCATTTTGTCATTGCATCCTTGTCGTTGTACGGATAAGTATCCATCCGTAAACCATCAAGTTTTGCACTTTCCAACCACCAAATAGAATTCTGAATATAATAGTTCCAAAAATAAGTGTTGTTTTGGTTCATGTCAGGCATGGTTTTGTCAAACCAACCTTCAACAAAAAGTTTTTTATCAATATTGGCAGCGTGAATATCTTTTAGGGTATTGGCTTTATGATTGGTTTGAGTATAGGTAGGGTATTGGTGAATCCAGTCTTCGAAAGGTAAATCATTCATCCACCACGACCAGATTCCACAATGATTTGAAACCATATCCATTATAACTTTTAATCCTTTTTGGTGAGATGCTTCTACAAAGTCTGAATACTCCTCGTTACTACCAAAGCGGGGATCGATTTTATAATAATCACTGATAGCATAACCATGATAGCTGTATTTTTGGTAATTATTTTCCTGTACCGGCGTACACCAAATGGCTGTTGCACCAAGTTCTTTGATATAATCCAGATGATCCTGAATACCTTTAATATCTCCGCCATGACGAGCAAAATTTATGCTACGATTCATTTTATCTGGTTGAGTATCTATGCTATCGTTTTGGGGATTGCCATTGGCAAAACGGTCGGGCATTAGGAGGTAAACCACATCAGCACTAGTAAAGCCCTGTCTGTTTGCTGAATTTGGTTGACGCTTTTTTAGTTCATAAAGATAAGAAATATCTGGTTTTTCAGCCTGTTTGAGAACTATTTGAAAAGTTCCTGCTTTTGCAATTTTTTTTTCAATCTCCAAGGTCACAAATAAATAATTTGGACTACATGCACGATTTGATTTGACGATTTTTACACCGGGGTAATTAATTATAACTTTTCGGTTGCAAATTTCTGAACCATGTATCAATAATTGCAATTGAGTATTTTTCAAGCCCACCCACCAAAATGCAGGTTCTACACGTTCAATTTGTGAAACAAGACAGGAAGAAATAAAGATGATTATTAGAATTAATTTTACTTTGAGCATATAAATGCAGGTTTATGAAAATTTTGACCAAGCAACAATTCAATGTGTGAGTGGACATAAAATGGAAACCTTTTTAAAAACAAATCAGTTGCAAGGCTAACCTTGCAACTGATAAAACTATTGTTTTTATCTAAAAATTTATATTAGTTTTTAGAAACTGTCTATACCCAAATTATTTAACCATTAACTTTGTGCTTCCTTTTGAAGTTCTAAGGATATAAACACCTTTGTTAAGATTTAATTTAAGAGTACCTTCAGTAAATTCGTTTGCTACCACTTTACCAGTGAAGTCATACAGCGAAACATTTCCTACATAATTGTTAATACGAATTTCACCATTTGCATAATAAGCTTCGATATTTTCAATTTTTTGGTCAAATAAGCCGGTTGAAATATTCATAATGCTTACTGCTTGTTTGTCAGAAATAGCCTTGTTATAAATGCGTAATTCGTCAATTAAACCTAAATCTGATAAATGATTCCAATATGCAAAGGTAGGGGCACCTGAACCTATTGAAAGCGATTTGATAACCTTCTTCCAACTCATGGCTGCTTCAAGTGGAGCCGCAAAAGGTACACCATTAAAATAAATTCTTTGTTCCAAAGCTGAGATAGAGATTGCAATATGTGCCCATTCGCCTACTGCTATTTCCTTACCATCATTCCACGATTCGAGTAAACCAGTTCCTACATTTAATTTCACACGTTGCAGAGTTGCTGATCCTTCTCTGAACAAACGGAAACCATGTCTGCGATTTTCTAAAGAATCAGTCCCTAATGTTAAAATACCGCCTCTGTCATTTGCTGGTTTGTACCAGAAAGCAACTGAAAGTTCTAAAGTACTATCGATAGGAAGTGTTAAGTAGGCTCCGGTAACACCTTGATATGCTTGACCAAATTTACCGGTTCCATAAGTTGGAACACCAACCATAGTAGCAGTTCCAAAATTTCCGTTAAATGGCATATAAACTACTGGTGTGATATCTGCAGACCAATCTGAACCCCAATTTTTAACAGTGTCTAATTTATTTGTTACCAATTGAGCATCTATCATACGGTTGCTACCTAAATCTGCCATAGTTGCATCTTTTTCGCTGTATTTATCACCACGTCCACTATAATATTTGTATTCAGCAAAATCAATTTTTGAAAATGTGAATAAAAATCTGCCATCAGGTTGCTTAACACCGGCTGCAAAACTCTTATTATCCCAGTTTAAATGAGAGCCCATAGCATACATCACTTGTGTTCCTTCAGGTGCTTTTACGGTTGTAGTAACATCTTTTAAACCTGCTGCTCCGGGATAAATTCTTTTAAAAGTAATTTGTGGTAAAACCGGAGGAGTGGCTGTTGCATCACCTACTGCATCAAATAATACTGTAGGCTGTAAAACATCTGTATATTTATTATTGCCTTGGTTTTGCTGATAAGCCCAAGCTGGACCAGTAGTAAATTGGAAAGCTAAAGCATGTGCATTAGAAGTATAAATCTTAATCGAAAAATCATTACCGTTTGCATCGCTTAAAGCCGGTACTAAAGTCATTTTTGTAGAAGTTGAATCTTTTTTTCCTACAAAACCGGGTGTTTGCCAACCGTTGAAGTTCCCAGTCATGTAACACTCAGTTACTGTTTTTGGTACATAAATATCAATTGTATAGTATCCTGGTGCAGGTGGTACATCTACCCAAACAGAACCCCAAGCAAGTACAACATCTACTTGTGGTGTGGTTCCTGCATAAGTATTATCTCCTAATTCAGCGTAACCAGGTGCATCACCCTTCATTACGTAAGCCCAATCGGGTCCACAAATATATTTATATTTAATAGCCGCCAAGGTAATTGTTTTATCAGAAAAATTAGCTTCATCCAGCGTAACTGTGTAGTGAGTTGCATCTATTTTGGTACATTCCACTGCACCACTTGCATTCCATCCGTTGAAATTACCAACTATCATACATCTATTGGTTTGATGATGACCATCTGCCCCACCATCATTAGGAACTGTAACATTAAAAGTAGCCGTAGCCGCCGTAGCAAACTGAAATACAGTTGCCATGCATAACAATAGCATCGAAAAAGTAAATTTTGTTTTCATAAGATTGATTTTTTAATTAATTGATAAGAATATTTGAATTTTAATAGAATTGAATTTAAACTACGCAAAAGTAATTATAAATTTAAATAATAGATATGATAAATGTGTTTACTTTCAAAAAATACGGCGCAATCGTTTGCAATTTAATTTTTATAAACCTAAATGTTATATGTTTGTAAATAAATTACAATATTTAAAATTCGAACAACGACATCAAATGACTTATTTTTTAAAAGTTGGTTCCAAAAAAAACCAACTTTTAAAAAAAATGAGTTTTATACCCTTTATATTAATATCCGTGATTCTGAGTCAAATTAGGATTGGCATTGATTTCAGATACAGGTATTGGGAAAACATTAAAGTCTTCACTAAAATCTTCACCCGCTGCTACTCCATGCTTCCAGTCCCATGTATAACCGGTGTTAGTTCCACCATAATGACCAAAGCGTATTAAATCCATACGACGCCTACCTTCGAAAAAGAATTCACGTGCCCACTCATCAATAATATTTTGTAATGTTAAAACTGTAAGTGGTGTGGTTTTTCCTGCTCGGGTTCTTAAAGTATTAATTGCTTCAAGTGCAGTATAACCACCTATTGAAGCTGCTCCGTTAGTAACAGCCTCGGCATAATTGAGATAAGCTTCAGCTTGACGCATCAATGGAATATCCACATCGGTAAATTGAGTATCGTTAGTTTTACCCTTATCTGCACGTAAATTAGAATATTTTATCACAGAATATCCTTCTTTAAATACATTAGAAATAATTCCCATTGTTCGTAGTACTGTATTTATACTATCTGCACTGCCATCTTTCTTTTTTATTATTACGCCACCCTTTAAAAACAAAGCTCGAGAATCCTTTAATGAAAGGGTTGGACTTCTAGCAGTTGTTAAATCATTATTATCAGAGAATACTGCATTACCTGGAAAAAACTTCTTAACCAATGTAGCACGAGCTCTGTTTCCACCCCATCCTTCGGTAGTTCCCCAGCCTGGCATATCACCGGTATGTGTTGAAGCAATAAGAAACAATGAACTTCCCCAGCTTTTTGTTTGTACACCATCTGCTGCAATAGCAAAAATAATTTCTTTAGGAGCTTCATTTACAGTTGAGCCATCAACTGCTCCGGCGTTATCTGCCATAAACAATTGTCTGTATGAGGGACAAAGTGAATATCCCGAACTTGGATCAATTACCTTTTTTGCATAAATTGCTGCTGAATCCCATTTAGCTGTTCCGGTATATACTTTGGCATTTAAATAAATTCGAGAACGCAACAACCAATTTGCAACTTTATTCACCCTATAATATGGTTTTGCTTCGCCTGGAGCATACATATTAGTTTCACATTGGCTGAGTTCCTTATTAATATAATTAAATAAGTCAACCCGACTCATTTGTTTTGGTGATTCAGTGATGGTTACTGTTTCTGTGAAAGGTACGCTCCCAAACATATCCATCAAATAAGAATAATTCAATGCTCTCATAAATCTGGCTTCGGCACGTTGTCGTACAGTTTTGTCATCATTCAAACCTTCAATTTGACTCAAAAATTGGTTACAAAGAGTTATATTGAAATATAACCGACCATACAAACCCTGAATATTACTATGAGAAGAACTCCATGTGTTATAGTTCATTTCCGGAACGCCAGGGTCACCCCACGAACACATTGCTTCGTCGGTAGTTAGTTCGTTTAAGTTCCAAACCAAACGTACAAATGCGGACGTACCTTCATCAATGCCTGCAACATCACCAACTCCATCCGGTCCTTTTTGACCTGTTAAAGCCAAAGATGAATAAATTTTGGCAAAAACCTGATCTTGATAGAAAACAGAAGACACATTAGGGTTTACAGGTTTTATATTTAAATCGTCAAGACACGAACTATTGCTGATCAAAAGCAAAAGCATGACTACTGGATAAACTATTATTTTATTTACATTTTTCATAATACTATATATTTTCATTGTTGTAAAATTAAAAATTTAAACTAACACCCAAAAGTGAAATGATTGGACGGGGATAAACTTTACGGTCTATGCCATCAAATACTTCAGGATCTAAACCCTTATATCCAGTAATTACAAAAGGATTTTGAACGGTAGCAAATATACGTCCCGAAGAAATAACTTTGAACAGATTTTTAAAACTATATCCTAGCGATATATTGTCGCAACGAACAAATGAAGCATTTTGAATATAATAGTCTGATAGATAAATATTTGTGGCATTCTGAGTGAAATTTGTTTCATAAACAGAAACCGGTTTATTAGAGAGAAAACCATCACCAGAAGAAGAGTAGATACTTGTTTCTCCAATTTGAGCAGAACGTGCATCCACATCGTTATACATATAGTTACCAATACTGGCACGTAATGTAAAGCTTAAATCAATATTTTTATAAATAATTTTTGAAGTAAACCCCATGGTTACATCTCCTGTGGGTTTTTTATAAAAGTGTCTATCATCATCGTTAATAATTCCATTAGGAGTTAAATCTTCAAACATATCCAATGTTGTATATTTTCCTAGTGATGGATTATTCTTATCTTTTAATGCACCAGCTTCAATAGGTTTACCATTAGCGTCATATTTTTGCTTGTAAACATAAAAAACATTGGCAGGTTGACCTACTGTATATGCTTGAATGTTGTTACCGATACCAGAAGAAATACCTCCAACCTGAATAATTCCATTTTTTCCATTAACTATTGTCAATTCTGTAATCTTATTTTCATTATGTGTAACATTGTATCCAATTTCCCATTTAAAATTCTTATTGTCAAAAACTTTAGCATTTATTGAAAATTCAATACCTGAATTACTTAACGAACCAATATTACTCCATATTCTATTACTAAAATTCTGTCCTCCTGGTGCATCCACTTCGTTTATCAAATCGGTAGTTAACCGATAATAATAGTCCAATGATCCTGTCAAAAGAGATTTGAAAAATCCATAATCAATCCCAGCATTATATGTAGTAGTTTTTTCCCAAGTAATTATTGGATTATATGCACTAGGTTTATAAGTTTGAACATAAGTATTATTATCGCCGATTGGATAACTAGCACCAGTTTGACTTATTTGATATACTGGTGTAAAATAGTCATTTTTATCGCCTAAATCTTGTTGTCCGGTCGAACCAAATCCGAGTTTAAATTTAAAATCTGATATTGCGTCAATATCTTTCATAAAATCTTCTTCACTCAATTTCCATGCTAAAGCACCAGCAGGAAAATACCCCCATTTCTTTCCGGTGGCAAAATGTGATGTAGCATCGGCTCTAAATGATACTGTAGCCAAGTATTTATTGTTGAAAACATAATTTGCTCTACCAAAAAATGAAATGAGTCTAAATTTAAAAATTTGCTGATCAGGAATGAAATTATAACCACCAATATGTGTAGTACCGTTTGGAAGTATCGTTGACAAATTCGTTTCCAAACCTTCGTATTCATTAAACTTATCATCATAAAACTCCTGCCATTCATATCCACCCATTATATCAAATCGGTGTTTATCAATTTCCTTGACATACTGTGTATAAAATGATAACAATTCATTATATTTAGTTTTCTTTTCCCAACCCTTTCTACCATGATGTGTATCGCTACCTGATAATGAATCTATTAACAGAGTTTGATTTCCTTCCATGCCTTCGTAACCTAAATTCAAGTGTATACGCAAATCGGGGAAAAAGTGTAATTTGTAATCAAACTCTACGTTTCCAATAAAGTCTTTAGAATTTGCTTTATCTTGACGTTGTTCTAAATAGGCTACAGGATTTTTACCTGCTAATGAGTTACGATAGATAATGCCTTTATCTTTCATGGTCCACTGATAGTATCCCCCAAAATTATCAACATAAGTTGATCCTGTGGATGTTACCGGTTGTGTTGGGTCAAAACCCACTGCCGAACCCACAACATCTCCTGCATCAACATATCTACTATTTGCAATCATACCTTTTGCATTAATATTTACCTTCAGATGGTCTTGAAAAAAAGTAGGACTTAAATTAAAAGAACCAGTAAAACGTTCAAAATTTGAAGTTTTAATGATACCATCTTGATTTGTATAACCAAATGAGCCTCTATAAGGCATATTCTTCAATCCACCCATTACATTAATGTTATGATCGTGGCTTATGGCATTCTGATAAATCAAACTTTGCCAATCAGTATCTTCTGTTCCCAGTTTTGTTAATATTTCGGGTTTCCCTTTATAAAGTGTATCCACAAGTGTTCTGAATTGTGTAGCATTCATTACTTCATATTTTTTCTGTATAGTACTTACAGAAACGTTAGCATCATACGATATACGTGGTTTAGTGCCCTTTTCACCTCTCTTTGTAGTAATTATAATAACACCATTGGAAGCCCGTGAACCATAAATAGCTGTGGCAGAAGCATCTTTTAAAACTGTAAAACTTTCAATATCATTAGGGTTAATTCCACCTAATCCATTTGGAGCACCACCAATACCTTTATTATCGAGTGCTAAACCATCAACTACTATCAACGGATCGTTGGATGCATTAAGTGATGCTCCTCCACGTATCCTAATTTTAGAATTTCCACCAGGAGCTCCACCTTCTGATACCACATTTACACCGGCAATTTTACCTGTAATCATGTCTTGAGCATTGGTATTAAGTCCTTTATTTATCTTGTCGGGTTTGATAGCAGTAATAGAACCTGTAGCATCATTCTTTCTTACCACTCCATACCCAATAGCTACTACCTCACCAAGTGCGATAGCATCTTCTTTTAATTGAATAACAAGATTTTTTTTACCTGCAACAGGCATTTCAATTGCTTGATAACCTACATATTTGATTACCAAAGTAGCATTAGATGCTACTGAGAGAGTAAATTGTCCATCAAAATTGGTAATGGTACCATTTGATGTTCCTTTTTCAAAAACGTTAGCGCCAAGGATGGGCTCACCATTTCCTGCATCTTTTACAATTCCGGAAACGGATGTTTTTTGCGCGTTAACTCCTGAGCTAATTAAAAACATTAGCAAAATAGCTACGATTGAACGTAGTTTTAGCTTAAAGTGAGTGTACTTCATGCATTATTTTTTTTAAGGTTGATAAAATAAATTTATGTTAGTTCATCAGTAAAATTTTTTCAAATAAGTTTAACTTTTCGATTGAAAAATACCTTATTATAAGTTTAATTCAACTTAAAATAGAAACTTTCTTGTCGGAATTTTACGCGACAAAAATAGAGTATTCGTATTTATTTACAATCATTGTTTCTTATTAAGTATGGAAAAAACTATGCAAACGTTTGCGACTTAAATTTTAAATATTTGAGTAAATAATTTTTTATTCGGAGAAACTAGTTTACTTTTGCATTGTATATTAAATATAGCAATATTTCATATTGTTGATGTTGTTCCTGATTTTGCTAAAATTGCCTAATTATCAAAAAGATAAAGCTTCAAAAGACTTTTAATTAGTAAGCATTCACAATTTAATTGTGAATGCTACATTAATTATTTTTGACCAATAATACATGAAAAAACCACAAATTACGATTAAAGATATTGGTCGTGCACTCAATATCTCACCTTCCACTGTATCTCGTGCGCTGAAAAATCATCCCGACATTAGCCAGAGTACGAAAGACGCTGTTAATAAATACGCCAAAGAGTTTAATTATAAACCTAATACTTTGGCATTGAGCCTTCGTATGAGCAAAAATAATACTATTGGTGTTATTGTTCCCGAAATTATACATTATTTTTTCTCTTCAATACTTTCGGGTATAGAGCAGGTTGCTAACGAAGAAGGTTTTAATGTAATTATTTGTCAATCGAGCGAAAATTACGAAAAAGAAGTTAGAAATGCAGAGGCATTGATTGCTACCCGTGTATCGGGTGTATTAGCCTGCTTATCAAAACATACTACCAACTATAATCATTTTCAGGAAATTATTGATAGTGATATACCCTTAGTGTTTTTTGATCGTATATGTATTGGTATAAATACCGACCGCGTGGTGGTAGACGATTATGCAGGAGCCTTTGCAGCCGTCGAATATCTTATTCAAACTGGTTGTAAGCGCATAGCATTTTACAGTTCTCCATTTCATTTGGAAATTTCGAAAAACCGTAAAAATGGTTATATGGATGCTCTCCGAAAATATGGTTTAATAGTCGACGAATCATTAATCAGAGTTTGTGACACTCGCGAGGAAGCCATTATTATTACACCTGAGATTTTAGATAGACCGAATCGTCCCGATGGTTTTTTTGCTATCAATGACCATTGTGCCGCAGGAATTTTATATGCTGTAAAATTAGCTAAACTACGAATTCCTCAGGATGTGGCTATCTTCGGTTTTTCGGATGGAGAGTTAGCTAAAGCCTGTGATCCGATGCTTAGTACTGTGGAGCAACATGGCTATGAAATGGGAAAACATGCAGCCAGTCTGTTACTTGCTAAAATAAATGGCGAAACTCAGGGACAATTCACGAATAAAATTGTGAAAACAAATTTAATTATTAGGGGAACAACCAGATAAAATCGTTACGTGTTTCGTGTTCTGCGTTTCGTGTTCTATGACACCAATAATCTAATACTTTTTTTTAATAAGCTAAAATTATTAACTAGAAAAATTAATATATAATGGCTACTATTCAACGGTTTGAAGATTTAGAAGTTTGGAAAAAGTCAAGAGAAATTTGTAAACTAGTTTATAAACTAACAAGCAAAGATAATTTCTCCAGGGATTTTTCACTCAAAGATCAAATAAAACGTTCTAGCGGATCATTTATGGATAATATTGCGGAAGGATTTGAAAGATGGAAATAAAGAGTTTGTCAATTTTCTGACAATTTCTAAGGGGTCTATTGGAGAAGTTCGTTCTCAAACTTATAGAGCCTTTGATTATGAATATATTAATCAAGAGGAATTTGACTTTTTGATTCAGGAAACAGTTTCTTTATCGGAGAGGCTTGGTAAGTTTATAAGTTATCTTAGAAATTCAGAATACAAAGGAGTAAAGTTTAAAAAAGACAATAAAAATATTGAATAAGTACACGAAACACGAAACACGAAACGCAAAATATGAAACTCGAAACACAAAACACGAAACCTAAATTTAATTTTTTCCAAATTCTCAGTTTAAGCATGGGCTTTTTGGGAATTCAATTTGGTTATGCATTGCAAAATGCAAATGCAAGTAGAATTCTTCAGTCATTTGGAGCCAATATTGAACAACTTTCGTGGTTTTGGTTAGCAGCTCCAATTACAGGAATGATAATACAACCAATTATTGGTCACTATTCCGATCACACCTGGACAAAACTTGGACGTCGTAGGCCATTTTTTCTGGCAGGTGCAATTCTTGCGTCTATTGCCTTAATAATAATGCCAAATGCAGGAGTTTTTGCAGGAGTAATACCAGCAATGTTTATTGGTGCTGGTTTCTTAATGATAATGGATGCATCTTTCAATGTAGCCATGGAACCTTTTCGTGCATTAGTAGCAGACATGCTTCCTGCTGATCAAAGTACTTTGGGTTTTACAATACAAACATTTTTAATCGGAGTTGGAGCAGTGATTGGATCGTGGTTGCCCTATGTTTTGGCTGAATGGTTTGGAATTTCCAAAATTGGTTTAAATGGTAAAAATCCTGATAATCTGGTTTATTCATTTTATATTGGTGCAGCAGTAATGATATTAACTATTCTTTGGACAATTTTTACAACTAAAGAATATTCACCCGAAGAGTTATCTCGGTTTAATGAAGATAAAGAAGTTGACAAAGATACTAAAAGTAAATTTTCAGATATTTTCCGTGATTTTGTTGCTATGCCAAAAACCATGAAACAATTAGCTCCGGTTCAATTTTTCTCATGGATTGCATTGTTTGGAATGTGGGTTTTTACAACTCCGGCTATAGCTCAGCATGTTTATGGATTGGCAGTAAATGACGTAAATTCACCCCTTTATCAGGATGCCGGAAATTGGGTGGGAATTATTTTTGGAGTTTATAATGGCGTTGCTATGATTTATGCTTTACTTTTGCCTGCTATTGCTCATAAAGTGGGTCGAAAACTAACCCATAGTTTGTCATTACTGGCTGGAGCAATTGGTTTATTATCAATCTATTTCATTTCGAATCCTACAAATTTGATTTTTTCAATGATAGGCGTTGGTATGGCCTGGGGTAGTATTTTATCAATGCCGTACGCCATTTTAGCACCATCATTGCCGGTTCGTAAAATTGGAATTTATATGGGGATTTTTAATATATTTATAACGGTACCACAAATTATTAATGGAATTTTTGGCGGAATGATTGTAAAACGAATATTTGATTCTCAAGCCATCTATGCATTAATCATGTCAGGTTGTTTTTTAATAATTGCTGCTATAAGTGTATTATGGGTTGAAGATAAAGTCCACGATGAGAATACCATTCTTGAACAATAAAACCGGTTTCATATCAAAATAATTGATTTTCAAATTTTAATATCATGAACAAATACCTAAAGACCGACCCCTGGTGCATTATTGAAGAGGGTTTTCATGCCAACAAGCAACTTGCTTCCGAAAGTATTTTTAGTCTCGGAAATGGTCATATTGGTCAACGAGCTAATTTTGAGGAATATTACTCGGGTGAAACGATGTTGGGTTCCTACATTGCCGGAATTTATTATCCTGAACGGGCTGAACGTGGTAACTGGAAAAATGGTTATTCAGATACAAACGATAAAATTATCAATGCGCCTAACTGGACAGGAATCAGCGTTCGATTGAACGATGACCGATTGGATTTGGCAGAATGGGATGTTCAAAATTTCAAACGCGTGCTTAATATGCGCGAAGGTTTTTTGGAACGTACTTTCGAAGCTGTATCATCCCGCGGACATCGCATTCAGGTTTCTGTAAAACGATTTTTAAGTATGGCTGAAACAGAAGTAGGTGCCATCAGTTATTCTGTAAAATCATTGAATTATGAAGGGAGAATTTCATTTTTGCCACTCATTGATGGTGATGTGAAAAATAAATATACAAATTACAACGAGCAATTTTGGAATGTTTTACAAACAAAAACACAACAAGATGTTTCGCATTTGTGGGCTCAAACCCGACGCATGGATTTTCATGTTTGTGCTGCACTTACTTATGTTTTGTACAAAAACAACGAACAATTGAATGTTAATCCAACTAAAATTGAAAAAGAAAAAGTCGCAGGATTTAGTGTTGGTACTGATGTTCGTATTGGTGATACCATTTGTTTGAATAAATATGTTGCCATTATCAATTCCCTGAATCATCCACGCGAAGAACTTACCGAACGGGCTTGTGGTTTAGCACGTGCCGCCAAACAGAAAGGTTGGAATCAATTATTTGAAGAACATTCGGCAGTTTGGGCAGAAAAATGGCATCAGTCCGATATTATTATCGACAGCGATGTAGCAGCTCAACAAGCCATTCGCTTTAGTATATTTCAACTAAATCAGACCTATAATGGCGATGATGCCCGTTTGAATATAAGCCCTAAAGGCTATACTGGTGAAAAGTATGCTGGTGCAACACGATGGGACACAGAAGCTCTTTGTATTCCGTTTTATTTATGTACTTCGCCTCAAAATGTTTCGAAAAATCTTTTAATGTATCGTTTCCGACATTTACCAAAAGCCATTCAAAATGCTCAAAAATTTGGATTCACAAATGGTGCGGCACTTTTTCCGGTGGCTACATTTAATGGAAACGAAAGCTATAACGAATGGGAATCGACTTTCGAAGAAGTTCATAGAAACGGTATAATTGCTTATTCTATTTATAATTACATTCGTTATACCGACGACGATAATTATTTAGCCGAATATGGATTGAAAGTGCTTATTGGAATTGCGCGGTTTTGGGCTCAGCGGGTTAGTATTTCTTTTGATACTAAAAAGTATGTTCTTTTAGGCATCACCGGTCCAAATACTTACGAAAACAATGTAAATAATAATTGGTTTACAAATTACATTGCCGTTTGGTCGCTTCAATTTACTGTTGAATGTGTTGAAAAAGTAAGACAATCTAATTTTAGAACTTTTGAGGATATTTCTCAGGATATTCGTTTTTCAAACGACGAAATGTTTCAATGGAAAGATATTATTGAAAACATGTATTTCCCCGAAAATAAAAAATTAGGTGTATTCCTTCAACAAGATGGTTTTCTGGACAAAACACTAACTCTGGCATCTGATATTCCTGAATCTCAATTACCTATCAATCAACATTGGACTTGGGATAGAATTCTTCGTTCTTCGTTGATAAAACAAGCCGATGTGGTTCAGGGACTTTATTTCTTTGAAGAAAATTTTGATACAGACACTATTCGTCGGAATTTCGATTTTTACGAACCACTTACAGTTCACGAATCTTCACTTTCTCCTTGCATTCACTCCATTGTGGCAAGCACCGTTGGAAATAAAGAAAAAGCGTATGAACTCTATTTACGAACTGCTCGTCTCGATTTAGATGATTACAATAATGAAGTAGCCGATGGATTACACATTACAAGTATGGCGGGCACCTGGCTCAGTATTGTTCAGGGTTTTGGTGGTATGCGCATAAAAGACAATAAGTTGCATTTTAATCCAAGTATACCTGAAAAATGGAATGCTTTTGCTTTCAATATTATATTCAGAAACAATCAACTGAATATTCGGGTTGAGAAACATAAAACCATTATTCATAATATTAAAGGTGAAGGAATTGATTTATATATTAATGAAAAAAAGGTTCATATTAATGCAGAGAGTTTGGGAGAATTTTCTATTTAATTGTATTCTTTCACCAAACATGCAAAAGAATGTATGCATATTAAATTTTGTTTTTTATGAATAAAGTATTGTTTATATTAATATTAAGTCTTTCGACTTTTCAACTCCAAGCCAAACCCCAACTGTGGGTGCAACGCATAGAACCCACTTCGTGGTGGATTGATATGAATCAGCCTGAATTTCAATTGATGATGTACGGCGTAAATGTCAGTTCTGCTGATATTACAATTGAATATAAAGGAGTTTCAATTGAAAAAAAAACCATTACCGACAATCCAAACTATGTGTTTTTGTATTTGAAAATTGCGAAGGAAACCCAACCCGGAAAATTTAATATTCTACTGAAAAGTGGAAATAAAAAGCAATCAATTGTATATGAGCTTAAAGCACGTCGCGAAGGTTCGTCCAATCGCAGAAGTTTTACCGAAGCTGATGCACTCTATTTGCTTATGCCTGACCGTTTTGTGAACGGAAAAACAGGCAATGATTCCATAAGAGGTTATCATCAAGGTGTTCATCGTGAAATCTTTGGAGCCCGTCATGGTGGTGATATTGAAGGCATTATTTCAAAAATTCCCTATTTAGCCAATTTAGGAATTACTGCTTTGTGGACAACGCCACTTTTCGATAATAACGATACGAAGTACTCATACCATCATTATGCATGTTCCGATTATTACAAAATTGATCCTCGCCTGGGTTGTAACGAAGATTATATCCGACTTTCGGAAGCTTGTCATGCAAATGATATTAAACTGATTATAGATGTTGTTCCCAATCATTGTGGCTCGTCGCACTGGTGGATGAACGATTTACCGGCAAAGGATTGGCTAAATACCTGGCCTGAATATACTTCATCAAATTATCGCATGACGGCCTGGACCGATCCTCATGCTTCTATTTCCGACAAAACCAGATTAATGAATGGTTGGTTTGCACCGAATATGCCCGATTTGAATCTGCAAAATCCGCTGCTTTTCGATTATCTTCGTCAGGTGTATGTATTTTGGATTGAATATGCCAATATCGACGGTATGCGTGTAGATACTTATCCATACAATGAAATAAAAACTGCTGCGCGTTTTATTCAATCCATTCGAAATGAATATCCCAAAATGAATGTGGTGGGAGAGTGTTGGGTGAAAACACCGGCTGAAATTGCTTATTACCAATCGGGGAACAACAACAAAGATGGTTTTGATTCACAATTGACCAGTGTTATGGATTTTTGTTTGAAAGATGTTTTTAGTCAGGCATTTAACGAGGCAGAAAGTTGGGACAATGGTATGGCAAGGTTTTATGGTCATTATGCACAGGATTTTGTTTATCCCAATCAGAATATGATTATGAATTTTCTTGATAATCACGATATTGATCGATATTCTACTGTAACAAAGGGTGATGTGGGTAAATATAAAATGGCGTTGGCACTGCTGATTACATCTCGCGGTTATCCGCAAATATATTACGGTACCGAAATTATGTTGGAGGGAATAGCCGGAAATTACGAAGGTCATAGATTCGATTTTCCGGGTGGTTGGGTTACCGATAAACGCAATGCATTTACACCCGAAGGTAGAACTGAAAAGGAAAATGAAGTTTTTAATTATTTGAAAACTCTGTTGAATTACCGCAAAAATAATTCTGTTTTGCAAAATGGACTTATGAAACAATTTATTCCCGAAAATGGAATCTATGTAAATTTCAGATACAACGACCAAAAAACGATTATGATTATTGCTAATAATAATCAGGAAATTAGAGAATTACAACTGGCTAGATTTAACGAAATGTTGAAAGGTAAAACAGAAGGTGTTGAGATTGCCGGTTCAAAAATTTATAAGTTACAAAATTTGATTTCAATTCCGGCAAAAACAGTTTTGATGCTGGAACTCAACTAAAATTATCAATAGAATTTTCTAGTATTAATTTGTAATTCATTTTGTTATGAAAAAATTCTCATTAAAAACCTGGGTTAAAAAAATCCAGTTAGTAGCATTACGATTTCCGTTCACGCTATTTTTTATTCTTGGATTTTCTATTTTTTTACTCATTCAGATTAATCAGTCGGGCAATAACCATCACGAACGAAACTGGACATTTTTCTCGCTAGGTATTTTGTTAAGCCTTTCTGTTACATTGTTTTCTGAAGGATTTAAAAAAATATACAAGATTGGACTTAATTTACTGGCAATCATTTTATTACTTCTGTTTTGCTATCTTTTGCCCGAAAAATTCAATCCTGTAAATTTTTATCAGGTCATTTCTATCGGTATTGTTTTATTTTTGAGTGCTTTTGTGGTTTCATTTTTCAAAATGGATAATGATATTCCTTTTTGGGAATTTAGCAAAGAATCTATTATTCAATTATTTATATCCCTAATTTTCGCACAGATATTAATGGCTGGTTTGAGTCTGGCTGTTTTATCGTTGAATGAATTATTTAAAATTGATATTGAGGATAAGGTTTATGGTAATATTGCCGTAATTTGTTATGTGTTATTTGGAGGCATTTATTTTCTGGCAAATGTACCTGATAAAACCGAAAAATACAATCAAAACTATCATTTCAGCAAGTTTCTTAAAGTGCTTGGATTGTATATTATATTGCCAATATTGGCTATTTATACATTGATATTATATGTTTATCTGGCTCAGATTTTAATTAATTGGCAATTGCCAAACGGCTATGTTTCAAAACTTATATCTGTGCTGGGATTAGGCGGTTTTTTAAGTATGCTGATTTTGTATCCGCTTCGGAACCAAAACGAAAATAAAGTTGTAAAATTACTTTCAAAGTATTTTCCTGTAATTTTAATGCCATTGTTGATATTAATGTCGGTAGGGATTTTTCGTCGTCTTGGCGATTATGATTTGACCATTAATAGATTGTATGTTTTGACCTTAAATGTATGGTTGTACGGAATCAGTTTGTATCTTTTCTTTTCAAAAGCCAATCATTTAAAGTGGATTGTGATATCGTTTGCAACCGTTTTATTGTTATCATCAGTTGGACCATGGAGCGTTTATAATGTTACAAAACGCAAAATGCGAACTGAAATCGGTCAATTATTATTGGAAGCTAAGTTGTTAAATAATGGCAAAGTAATTGATAATACTCAGAAAATAATAATTTTAAATCCGGAACTTGCAAACACATTATCGGAAGATATTAAATACATAGCTACAAACTATGGCATTGAACAACTCCAGCCACTATTCAAAATTTCGTTAAAAGATAAATCGTGGACAGATTTAAACTTACTACTTGGAATTAATGAGTTTCCAATTACCGATACTTTTTTTAATGCGTGGACAGATAAAGAAAATCCTTTAAAAATTGATTTAAACCCATATAAATCAATGATATTTTTGCCTTCATTCAACAACGAAAAGTCAAAATTACTTTCAAATTCGGAAACTGAAATAACATTCGGTAAAATGGATATTCAGGTAAAGCAAAAATCGTCACAGGGTTCGGTATTCTTCATTCCATTGAAATCGAAAATAATGGAAATTTTGAAAACACAAAAAATAAGAAGTTCACATCCGATTGAAGAAATGACCATTACAACCGAAAATTGCAAATTAGTAATTACTTCAATTACTGGCAATTATTATTCACATAACGACAGCATTCATATTACAAATTGCGATGCACAATTATTTCTAAAATAAAAACAATACCATGAAAAAGAATCATTTAATCATCGGTTTTCTTTTATTGTTGACCGCTTGTCAGCCTAAATTAAATATCCCTTCAGATTATGAGAACAATAAGAATCTGAATTCACTGCTGACCTTAAAGATGGGCAATAATACAATTTTTTTGCAGGATTTTATAATGAATACTGCCGATATTGATTCAATTACCAGTTCATCAACCGGACTTAAGTGCGAAATTGATAGTAATAAGGCGACAGCCACTTTAAATGTTTCGAAGGAAATGGAACCTTTTGTGGATGTAAAACTCTGGCTGAAAGGCGTTCCATACTCAGTTCCATGTCGAAAAACCGATAAGATTGATTACGTTTTTACCTACAATCCACAAGGAAAAATATTTAAAAAAGTACAGATAGCAGGACAAATGAACGATTGGGCACCAACGCTTTCGCCCGATTTAAAATTGAATGAAAAGGGTTTGTATGAAGTAACATTGAACTTAAGTCCGGGAACTTATTTGTATCAAATGGTATTGGATGGCGATCAAAATCATGATGCTACGAATCCAAATAAAGTTGACAACGGTTACGGGAAATTTAATTCTATTTTGCAGGTTAGCGGTTATGGCGATAAATTTCCAAAACTTTTTACCGAAAAATTCACCAGACTCAATATTAGTTTATCGGTTCAAAATAATGCAAAACAAGTTTTTGTTTATTGGCAAAATTTCATATTGCCGGCTGATTTTATAAAAATCGAAAATGATAAGATTAGTCTGAAAATTCCAGCCGAAGCTGGTTTAGTGGACCGTTCTTATATTCGCGTTTGGGTTGCTAATGAGTTTGGAGTGAGCAACGATTTGTTGATACCGCTTCAAAAAGGAAAAGTGTTAACCAATGCCCGACAAATTACAAGTGCCGACAAACAGGCACAAATTATGTATTTTATGTTGGTCGATCGGTTCAAAAACGGTGATAAATCGAATGACCTTCCAATGAATCGGCCGGATGTAAATCACAAAGTAGACTATTGGGGTGGTGATTTGGCCGGCTTACAACAAAAAATTGACGATGGATATTTCGAAAAATTAGGAGCAAATACCTTGTGGATTTCACCTTTGAACCAAAATCCAACAGAACCTTACGGGTACTACGCACCGATGAAAACAAAATTCTCAGGTTATCATGGTTATTGGCCTGTGTCGTCATCGAAAGTAGATTTTCGTTTTGGAACCAACAAAGAATTTAAAAATTTGGTGGAAGATGCGCACCAAAAAAATATTAATGTATTGCTCGATTATGTTGCTCATCACGTTCACAAGGAACATCCATTCTATCAACAACATCCCGAATGGACTACGCCTTTGTATTTGCCCGATGGAACTTTAAATACCGAGCGATGGAACGATCAACGATTGACAACCTGGTTCGATACTTTTATGCCAACTCTCGACTTATCGAACCAAAAAGTGATTGATATGATGACCGATTCGGCTATGTTTTGGTTGAATGAGTTTAAACTCGACGGTTTTCGCCATGATGCTACCAAACATATTACCGAACAATTCTGGCGTGAACTGACCTTGAAAATAAAAAAACAAAATCAAGGAAAAAGTCTGTATCAAATTGGTGAAACTTACGGAAGTCCGGAATTGATTAGAAGTTATCTAACTACCGGAATGCTCGAAGGTCAATTTGATTTTAATGTATATGATGTTGCAAATACCACTTTTGCCGGAGTTGGTGGAAGTGATTTAAAACAAGTTCAGACAATTCTCAACTCAAGTTTATATATTTACGGGAATCATAATTTGATGGGAAATATATCGGGCAATCACGATAAACCACGTTTTATGGCTTATGCTTCGGGCGATTTGAAGTTTGGAGAAGACAGCAAAGCAGCTGGATGGCAACGAGAAATTGGCATTACCGATTCTACAGCTTACGATAAATTGGCTTTGATGCACGTTTTCAATATGACCATTCCGGGTATTCCGGTAATTTTTTATGGTGATGAGATTGGATTGACCGGTGCCAACGATCCTGATTGCCGACGAATGATGAAATTTGACGGTTTAAACAATCGTGAAAGTAAACTTTGGAATATTGTTTCTTCTTTGACACACATGCGAAGCAATAACCCGGTATTGATTTATGGCGATTTTATTAATATTTTATCTACCAAAGATAGTTGGATTTATGCACGTAAATATTTCGATAACGAGGCAATTGTAGTGATTAATAATTCGTCAAAAGCCAAAACAATTGAAGTTGAATTGCCAAAAATTTTAAAATCAACAACTTATAATGCCACTTTCAAAAACCGTTTTACAATAAAAGAAAACAGAATAAGTATAACATTACCTGCATTTAGTGCTGAAATTTTATTATAGAATATTTATTACCGATGTTACAAACTTCTAATTATTTGTTGTGTTTTAACTTCTTGTACTTCTTAACTTCTTAACTTCTTAACTTCTTAACTTCTTGTACTTCTTAACTTCTAAAATTTTATGATTCAAATTAAAAACAAACTATTGACCTCAGCCGCCAAAAAGGGCATGGATGAATTTTTACAAGTATTTACCGATGCCTATTTAGCTGAAATTGGAGGCAAGTTGACCGCAGAAAATATGTCAAAACTTAACGGTAGCCAACATACATTATTGGCACATCGGTTTTTCCAGGACGAAATGCGTGATGGTGGTTTTGTGCAACTTATTCAGAACGGTTATGGCGGATATATTTTTGCCAATCCATTTGCGCGGGCAATAAAACAATTTGGCGCAGTGGATCTGTCCAGACTCATTTACAAAGCCAAGGAGATTTACGACCCAAATAAAGCCAAACTGGAACGCGAAACAACTGATGAAGAATTTAATGCAATGTATGTCGATTTTGAAGAATTCGACGATTTGGAAGAATTGTATTTTGATATTGAAGAACGCCAGACAGCACTAATTGCTACGTATGTAGATGAACATATCGACGATTTTGCTATAATTGAAAAGTAAAGTATAACATTTCAATTTGACAAAATTTTTTTTTCACTATTCCACATACTTTGGTGAGTCAATTCCATAAGTTTTTTCTAATGTATTATATTAGGTTTTCTTCTACTGTTGGGTTAGAATTTTACATTTAAATAATTCTATTTGATCTTTGACATTTTGATTTTATTGACGTTGTTTGCATAATAAATCACGTATGGGTATTTTTTCTAATACAGAAATTCCAAGTATTTGCATAATTACATAAACTGAATAATTGCTTTTGAGTTCATAATTGATGTGTGCAACTATTATTTATTAAAGAAAAAAAGGTACACAGTTATGTATTTAATACAGTTTGTAAAATATTAAAAAATGAAAAATAAATTCGCCCTTTATAATTGATTTGTTCTTTTTTCTTACGATTCTGTCATTTCTAGTTTGTTTTTTATTAATTTAAGTTAATTAATTCAAAAACCAAATTAGGAAATCAATTGTAACTACTCAGCACCCCTAAGTTGATGATACAGAATATTTTATGAATTTG